>Ga0182024_10012883_pt1 | contig 16456 bp, 13 predicted proteins | sample P32metaG_FD_120480 | JGI IMG/M metagenome (GOLD analysis project Ga0182024, IMG submission 120480) | Permafrost microbial communities from Stordalen Mire, Sweden - P3-2 metaG (Illumina Assembly) | ecosystem: Environmental > Terrestrial > Soil > Wetlands > Permafrost | place: Sweden: Stordalen... | reverse complement strand
CGGAAGGTCCACCAGGGCCAGCAGGTCCACCAGGTCCACCAGGTCCGCGAGGTCCGCCAGGTCCAGCAGGTCCGCCAGGTCCAGCAGGTCCGCCAGGTCCGGAAGGTCCACCAGGGCCGGCAGGTCCACCAGGTCCAGAAACTCCGCGAGGTCCACCAGGGCCGGAAGGTCCGCCAGGTCCGGAAGGTCCGCCAGGGCCGGCAGGTCCGCCAGGTCCGGCAGGTCCACCAGGTCCAGAAGGTCCACCAGGTCCGGCAGGTCCGACAGGTCCACCAGGTCCGGCAGGTCCGCCAGGTCCCGCAGGGCCACCGGGTCCGGCATGGCCCGTAAGGCCACCAGGTCCAGCAGGTCCGCCAGGTCCGCCAGGTCCACCGGGTCCGGAAGGTCCACCAGGACCACCAGGTCCGACAGGACCACCAGGTCCACCAGGTCCGCCTACGCCAGCAGGTCCACCAGGACCGGCAGGTCCAAGAGGACCACCAGGTCCGGCAGGTCCGCCAGGGCCACCAGGTCCAGCTGGTCCACCTATTACAGTTAGCGGTCCAGCAAGAATTGGCGTTCCAGTACCAGCTCCAATTACAATTGGTCCGTTCGTATTCGTAATTGGATAGGTATAGGCGCTTAAGAAGACCATTTCGTCAGGCGCTGCCCCACCGGTTGACCAAGCGGCGCCGCCACTTTGGTTTGCTGCGTTGTTAGCATTGAAGTTGGCACCCCAAAACAAGAGTGTTACAGGGATGCGTGCCACCAACCTTGTTCTTACCTGAACAAATGGTCCAGGAGATGCGGATGCAAGGTTGGATGGGATGCCAGGCGCTGGTACGCCAAACGGACCAGCCAGACTGTTTGTAGTCGTGCCGATCGGTCCAATGGTGCCTCCTGAGGTCGTTGAGGCTGTGCCAGGATAAGTTGAGTACGCTTCGTAAGTTAGAAGGGTTGCGTTCAAGCTTCTAATTACCACACCATCGATTGGATGGGTTGATAAAGCAGCTTGCATTGATTGAACTGACTGACCAGGTGTACCCATTTGACCAGCAGCGCGGGCGCAGTCTTTGCATGCTCTATCGCACATATCAGCTGCGAATATGAGGACGCAAATGTTCAGCGTCAGGCCCGCGATGATAATCACCATGGCTACAACCGATGCCAACTCGATAGAGGTGATCCCTTGTATCTTCCGGAGCACTACATCTCTCGGGGGATGTGATGTTTTTTTGCTCACCGGACTTCTCCTAATGGAAAGTGTTTGCTTTCATTGTGTGTAATGGACTCCTTGTGTGGCCTGTCGGAGAGGAGCTCCGACAGGCACTCTTGTTTGTTTGTTTTACTGTTGGTTTTGTGACAATCGTCTTGCCACGTTGATGAAGGCTTGTCGTACAGATTTTGCGTCGGAGCACATGAAGAAGTTGCCTCCATTGCCGGCCTTATAAGCCAACCCTGGACCATTTGGTGCAATGTTGTCACCCAGGAAGGTTTGTTGGTCGGTTGTGAGCTGGACATTGCCGTTCATGTTCAAACCGATTGTGAATACGGCAATACCTTGACTCTTGGCCAGAACGGCCTGGGCAGTCGTAGCAGTGGCATCAGCACCGGCAATCCCGCCTGTTGGCTCACCATCTGTAAAAAAGACGATGGCTTTACGAGAAGCTGGCCTGGCAGCCGGGGTGTAGCCCGGTGCGCCGGCATTGTTGAACATGGCAAGGCCCGTGGTTAACGCTTCGGCCATGTTGGTATCATTCATTGGTCTGCCGTTCCACAAGCCATTACCGCCTCCGGACATGTCCGACCATATCTTGCCCGCAGGAGATCCATCAGGACAATCCCATGGGGTGACACCTGTGTTAGGCATGCTGCAGCATTCGTTGATGTCGTTGTGGTTTGCATCAAGAGGCGATCTGGGTACCCTGAAGCCTTGCATGGTGGCTGCGTCTCCATTAACCGTATTCACATTATAGGCTTTGGCCGTGGCACTAACACCTCCATAGTTAGTTCCAGTAAACGACTGCCAGCTCTCTGCATTGTTGAATGGTGATGCGTGGGGAGCGTTGTCCACATACGTAACGTAATAACTGTTTATGTCGTATGTTCCTATAGTGTTCAGATTTGGTCCAGCAGCGATGATACCAGCGTCGTTGCCCGCACCAGCTGGTTTTGTGGATGTTGAGAATCCAACCAGGCCGAAGCGGCAATCAGCTAAGCCGTTCAGTTTGTAGAAGAAACCGTTTACAGCGCCATCGACGGCGGTGGCATATGGCTGCGATTCGAGCATTGCCAGACGTTGATAAGCGAGCTGATAGGGTTGACCTGTGGGTGTAGCTAAGACTACGGTTGATCCAAGACCCGCAGCTCCAAGCATGTTTGTAGCACCGAAATCGATCACTGTGCCAAATTTGGTAGCATCGAACGGACTGGGCAGGGCGGCCTGAAAGCTGCCTACACTGTCCAAATTCCCCCGTGAAGCCTCGACGATCGTGGCCATATTTGGGAAATCGAAAGTCTGTCCAACGAGGCGGGGATCCGTTTCCGTGGCGTCGAAGCTGTAACTCATTCCACCATAAGTTGCTACTCCACCAGGAAAAGTATCAGGGCAGGAAATAGGCTGGATCATTGGAGAACCAGGAGGGGCCAGGTTAACCACTAGATCAGTATATCGTCCATGACCAATGCCGCCCTGAACATCAAGTCCTTGGCAATCTTCAGTTACCCAGGCTCCGGCAGCACCGGGTCCATTGAAGTAGTTGGTTACCACGCCCGTGCCGGATGGTGCTGGTACAGCAGTATGGGCATTGTATGAAGAGTCATATCTCCACAAATAGGGTCGCATTGGTTCGTCGTAATACGTATTATCTAAACCTGGTGGAGTCGGTAGGAGTCCCAGGTTTAGGCCCAAGCTTTTCTTTGCATTGGCGGGAAGAGGAGATCCAGGAATCCACCCCACCCATCTATTCAACAGATCCTGGTGAGGACCTGATGCTGGGGGTACAGGTCCGCCCATATATCCATTAATGGCACTTGAGAGCGGAACTGGGTTCATTATGTACCCGCCAAATTTGACGGGCAATGTGCAATCTCCGGGAGGAGCTGCATAGTCGTTGATAGAAGGTGGGGTGAGGCTGGCGTTATCGAAAGCCTGTCTCGTATAGAGGTCGAAAGTGATCGGCACTGCTGGAGGCATTGGCGGTGGTACTGGTAGTGGGTTGCCGCCAGCAGAAGCGAGGTTTTGCGGAGGCAGCACGTTCACTGGCGTGCCCGCCGGGTCGCCGCCCGAGCCTGGATCATAGTTCCAGGCAATGTAATCGGACAAAGTGGTGCTTGAAGTGGGTGGAACAATGCCAAGGTACCTGACACGATTCGCGTGGGTGCCACTCTTCATGGCAGGTCCGTCCCAGCTTCTGCGAATGAAAGTGACTTTAGTGAAGTCATCCATTGAACCGGAGAAGTCGAAAACCATAACCGCATCTACCTGTGGCAAACCACCTGTAGAAGAAGCGTTCAAGATGTAGTTGCTGCCAATATGGCCGAAGAATCCCGGCAAAAAGGCCGGCATATAACCATATGCTGCAAATACAGAGATTGCTTTGCCCTTCGGGTCACCAGGGGCAACGCCATTATAGCTATTGTTGGGATCTGTCAAAGCTACTAGTACGTTGCATTGACCGCCCGTTGCGGTGCCTAGTGCTGCTGGAGAACTGACATAGTTAGCCATGAGAAGAGATCTTCCAAGCAGCGAGCCCTTTTGGAACATATTCAGGCCATAGGCAGCAGAATTTTGTTGAGCCAGGGTCAAAGTTATGGCCGTAGGGTTATCAGGGCTTGTATCGTAAGTGGCGAGCATCGCGGTGCCGGCTAAAGAAGCAGCATCGCACGCCGCAACCAGCTCACGTTTGGCCATTTCAGCTCTGCTTGCGTCAAACGCAAAAAAGCCGGCCAGGGCGGTGAACAGAAATAGTGCAAGGACCAGCGCAATCATCGCTGCTCCTCGGCTACTCCGAAGTTGCATTTTTTTCTTCATTGAAGAAAATTCCTCCAGAAAGTTATTGTCGGCATTTCTTAGATCTGTAAGCCAGGTGGATTTTCAAAAGTCTGCTCAGATATCACTCTTAAGTTCATATTGGAACCCAAGCCTGGAATGCTAGAAAACCAGGGAACAGGTATGAGTGGTTGAACCCAGCCAATGATGGTCACTTTTAGGGAGCATGTATACGAGCCTTGATCGGGGGAATTTCCCAACCCGAGAGGGGTTGGACCGACGGTAAGGGGCACGGGTGCGGGTACAGAAGGCGGTTGACCCAAAATCTGGGTGACTAAAATGTCTACCTCGGGATTGGTAGCTGACATAGTCCAACCAATTCCAGGAAAAACGCCTTGAATTTGCCAAGCTCGCGACTGGGCAACCGTGTACGCTCCTGGATAAAGGATTCCACCGATAGTCACAGGAGTGAAGAAGGTTCTGCATTTGGCAGCAGTCATTACTGCCTGGTTGCATGCAAACCACAAGAAGAAGGCCCGCATGCCTACAGTTGCATAGTTCAACATGGGAAAGACGATAAACATCAAGAGAAGATATAAGGTTGCTACATATTCAGCAGCCAATGCACCTTTCTTGTTCCGTCGTAGAAACTTACCAGTTTTCATAGTGAGATAATCCTAAACACAGGAAAACAGATCAAACTTCCCGAAGGAAGTTTTTTGTCAATTTAATCGGTTACTTAAATAGAAGGCGTCATGCCCCGGGACAAGGCAAATTGACACCGCTGAATTTAACCCAGTTTTCACCAAGTTAACTTAGTCTCACCCTATCATAAGAGAATGCGGGCTGTCAACTGCTCCGGTGCCCATGGGCCGCGCTGCACGGGCATTTCCCGAGGAGGGTGAATTGGATTTAACCCGAGCCGCCCTTACCGGCTACATTGGGATCGTGGAGAGGATCAAAGATTTGTGGCGCCGTTGGTCCCTTTTGCATGTACTTGTATGGATTGGGCGAAGATTTTAGCTTGCTGATGTCTTTCAGGAGAGTTTCGAAATAAGCCTTCCAGGTAGGGTTATTTTTGTTGCGCTCCAGACCTTGCTGAATAATCTTAAAAGCTTCCGGGAACCTTCCTTGATACGCGTAGGCTCTGGCCAATCCACCCCGGGCTGTGTCATTTGTTTGGTCTAGTTTCAGAGCCTCAGTGTACGACTGGATGGCGTTAAGATTATCCATTTGGGCTTGATAGGCCTGGCCAAAGAGGGTTTGGTCGTAGCTAGTCGGCTTGGTGGCCTGGATAATAATATTCAATTGGTCTAGAGCCTGGTCTGGCAAGCTTTTGCCCAATAACGCAACGGTCAAGTACTCTCTGGTGGGGATACTGTCTTTATCGATTTTCAGAGCTTCCTCAAAATCCAGTATGGCCGAGCCGTACGCTCCTTTGCGAAGAGATCCGTAGCCTCTTGTCGTATAGGCGCGAGCTTTTTCGTCGATCGGTTTTTTCGTCAGGTCCGTTTTAGTTGCCGTAGATGCCGCAGCTGTAGTCGTTGTCGTCTCAGTAGTGTCAGTAACGACAACAGGGACGGGTTTTGTTGCTGTTGTTCCTGCTGTCTTGGCATCATACGTGCGGACAAAGTTAGGTTTAGCAGGCGGTTTCGGCGTGTCATCATCTTCGTCTGAGGCTGGGGTTGAGGCCGTGGTGGTAGTAGCAGTGGTGGTTTGGCCGGCTGCTTGAGCTGCATACGACCAACTGCCTCCCGCAATCAAGAAAGAACCAGCAACCAGAAAAGATCTATAAAGCAAAACCATCGTTTGATCCCACTCCCACTCAGTTAATTTGGTGACAAACTTCATCTTAACACCTGCACTTGAATATAATTCCGCCCTACCTATCCGTTGACATTCAGGGTGCTTGCTTGAGATACCATTGCTTTGATCTCTTTCCCAAAAATCCTGTGAACGAAAAGACGAAAACGTCAGAAGACACAATCTGGATACAGCGACTGTTTTGGTGGATGGTCTTAATTTTTGCCGGCGCAACTGTTTACTGGGTCTCCTGGGGGCATGTTGAGAAGCTTCCTGAAGATCCCAAAACAATGGAAACTCAAGAGCAAGAAAAACTGCAAGGTGAGCTCGCTCCCCTGGAGAAAACCGGCATCATAGACGAGCGTCTATACCAGGCGCAGACAAATTTGGGCAATCATTACTGGTATTACAAGCGCTTCCAAAATGGAGAGACACAATTCAAGAATCGCATTGATACAGCATCTACACTGTACGGAGAGGCGTCGCCGCAAGCATACCAGTGCACTTTCGATTTGGCTGGGCTCTATCGCGACTGGGTCAAATTCAAAGAGTGCGAGCAGTTATACAAAAGGTTGTTAGCCATCGATCAGAATCGAGAAGCGCCAACGTCGAATAAAATTACGCGCGATATAAACAATCTGGCCGTGCTCTATTGTCTGTGGGGGCAATCTCTCACCAACATCTCCAAACGCATGCAAAAATTCAAACAAGCAGAGTCATTGTACACGCAATGCCTTTCTCGCCTGAAAGACGATCAATCCAATCAGCTCTACAAAATTATCCTGCGCAACAGAGCAGTCACTCTCAAAGAGATGGGCAGAGTCACGGAAGCGGAGTCTGACGAGCATCGGGCTGAAAACGCCAGTAAATGATATTAGCTACATGGTGTATCCATTTGCGCAGATCTTCCGGATAGAGGAAAAGACTGAATGAGACCATCATGAGCCATTCGAATTGAGGGATGCTCATGTTCAGATCAATCATCATATGGAAACATAATCCCGCTGCTAGAACCCAGTAACGAAGCGGTTTTATCCACACCAAAACTGCTAGCGAAAACTCTATCAATAGTGTGCCGTAAGTAAACATGTGGACGGTCCATTCATGATCGAAAATGTAAGGAACGACGAAACGCCGCAGCTCCACCAGTCTTGAGCTGTAATAGACGGCAGTGCCGTCGGTCCATGTGTATCCTTGCGTCTTTCCATAAAACGTATGGGCATACACAAGGCACAGTTGGATCTGCAGCACACGCAGTACCCATGGGCTTGAAGGTTCACCTTCGGCATACCAGGGTTTGCCCGCCCGCTTATTTCTCAGAGCTTGATCGATTGAGTAAGCGTCTCCGGCGCTTGAAAAAGGCAACCACAAAGCCACTTGACGCATAAACGTGTCGCCTGCGTTAAATAAAAGCGGGTCGCGATGATAGAGACTGCAAATACCCAAAAAGACAACGGTGGCGCTGATTCTGGTGCGGTAACCAAGCGTGAGGGAAATTGTGCCGAGAAAGAAAATGAAGAATAGAATGCTCAACCACGTGTCATTGTCCGGGAAAACATTGAGTATATTAAGTTCGACAAAGAGCGAGAAACTGTGCACGGCGCCACTAGATACGATACCGCGGCTGCCAAACCAGGTGAAAAGATCTGGTTGGATCAAAACACAGAATTGGATCATCAACATGCCAAAAAGAATGCGGAACAGGGCCATTGGCAGTGGCGATTGGGGTTGAAACCAGAATCTGTCCCAATCAGACAAGATGGGCTTTATAATTGGACTTTGGCAAAGTCCAGCTATAACAATGCCTGGTCTGAAGCGGCGACTGGCTGAGCTGCCGTCTGTCATTCTAGATCTCCAGGTTTGACGGCATAGGTCGTGATGGTCTCTGTATCTGATTGTGGTGGCAGGGCTTCAGGAAAGTCGTGGTTGACGCCGGCAGTAGGCACCGGAATTGGTGCCGAGTAGCGAACCAAAGAGACGCGCACAGGCGGGTTGCCTGGGTTGTTGTTCAATCTGGCGATATAGAGCGCCAGGTCGGGCAGGAATGATTCGAAGCCTCCCCAGGCCACATTATCGTGGGCATATTTACGAAACCGCTCTCGATACAGGCGGTCAACAAAATTCATCCTCTCCATGCGAGGATACTCCCATAATTCAAGAGTGCCGTCCTGGCGTGTGACGACGGCGACAAGATGCAAGTTGGTATCGCGTGGCTTCGGTGCGAAAACTCGCCAATCCTGATCTATTCCTAGAAAGAGGATGTAGTTTCTGAGCGGAGAGAGGGCAGTTAGATCGCTTGGACGCATGGCAAAGCAATATAGAAAGAGCCAGACGAGGATCAAAGTAAGATGGAAAATGACGAACAGGCTGATCACAGGCTTACGAATCTTGCGCCATCGAGAATGGCTGATCAAAAATCCTTCACTGTCGCTGTCTGTCAAATAATCATCAACTAATCTGCGCTAGCCCAACATCAGCCCAACATCTTTTTCAGTTGCTCTCTTGCTTTCTTCTCTTCGTCTGCTTTCTTTTCCGCATGCAGGCAATAAAGCAAATTGTCAAAACAAGTCTTTAACCAGGGTCGATCGCGCTCACCAGGTTTCATTTTATCGGCGATGGCGATCGCCTTGTAGTACTGTAGCTCGGCTTGTTTTAGCTTACCCTGCATCTGGTAACTGATGGCCAGGTCTGAGTGATTGTTGAAAAACACAGATGGCGGTGGCCATTGGTTTGCTGGCAAGGCGTAAAAGGTTTTCAGTGCGTCTTCTGCAAATGGGATCATCTCTTTATTTTTGTTCTGGGTAAAGAGTGAACCGCCCAACAGTCCCATGTAGCGGCCGTACATCTGATCGTGTTTTAACTTTTGCACAGTAGTGAGCGTGGTTCGCAAGGTCATCTCTGCGTCTATGGGCTTCCCTTGTTGCAAAAGGGTTCGCGCTTTGTCCATGTTAGCCCGCCACTCCTCTTCCGCAGCTGAAGTGCAAAAGCTCGTAGTGGCTGCGGACAAGGCAACAAGGGCCATCAGTTTCTTCACGCTTGAATTCATCGCTATTCCTTGCTTTTCAAGTAGCTTCGGCTGGGCTGACGCTTTTATATTACCCGAATTTTTAAGTGAGGTGACTTATTCAAGTGTCTCGACACTTGATTCCTGAATAGAAAAACCAGAATGCCAAGCACTGCTGATTCTATGCTGAGAATCTTCATCAGGGTCAAGCCTGAATATCTGATTGCCAGTTGCTCGGCTGACAGAGAGGAGGCTAAAAGTATGGCAGTTGTGACGCTAATGCGGGCCCCAATGACCTGCCCGCGCAGCTGGCGGGGCACCAATTTTTGCGCCTGGGCGTTGGCGTGCAAGAAGACACACGCCCCCGACAGACCGGCCAAAAAGGAAAAGGCGAGCAGCAGTTCGTGAGAACCGGCCGCGCAAAAGAAAGCATAAATGATCAGACTCTCGAGCAAGAAGAACTTAAGCATCTGCTTTGCGGGCGTCTTGCTCCATATTGCAATTAAAGTGCCACTGAGAAAGCCGCAAGCGATAGTGAGAAATATTTTGCCAGTGTCTTCATTTGCCAGTTGCACGTTTTGCAAACAGAACAGATAGAAGTTTATATAGAGCAGACCGCACAGCGCGTCGCAAAGGAAGATAAGACGCAGGCAAGGAGCGGCAAACTTGTGCATCTTTATGTAGCCCAAAAATGAGACGTTACCAGGCTGCACTGGCGCGCGCGCGCGCGTGGTCCACCAAATGAACATGGAGATCAAATAAAAAATGGCGCAGATGCGCAAAGTTTCATGCGGAAAAGAAAAATTGCTCAGGGTCGCAAAGATGAAGACAGCGGCGATGGTGGCCAAAAGATCCAGCAGCATAGCCCCTGCATATACTGCAATTGTGTTTTTTGAATTTTCCTGAAGAGAAACAAGATAAGAGGGAATTGACACAGCCACGAAACTGAGCAGGCAGAAAAGGCAGACGGTGACCGTGGTGGTTGAGGCCAGCTGATAGGTAAGCAGTGTCGGCACGCTCAAAACCAAAAGAGCCCTCAGCAGTGAGAGCGCGATTTGTGAGCGCCGTCTGTCCCACTTATCGGCCATGAAACCGGCAGGCGCAGCCAGCAACAGAAACGGCAGCAATAAAACGATTGATTTGCTTCCGAAGCCCTCGCCGCCAGGCCCAGATAGAACAACGATCGATAAGAGTTGCATTTGAGCGAGCCTATCTGCCAGCGCGCTGATTGAGGATGCAACCATTGATCGCGCCAGCTGCCCGTTAATCAAACGATTTCTCCGCCCAGGAAAGGACACTGCGTCGAATGCTTTGAAAATAGCAGATTAGCGACCGTCTAACTGAATTTCTGCCAACTAAACGGCACGGTCAAGATAAGACTTTAACAATTATTTCGCCCAGCTGTGGCTGATTACTCTGGCGCTGCACTATATATAGTGGCGCTATACTTTTTTCTGCCACATCGGCAAGAAAGACTTGTCGCCCTCTTGTTCGCTCAGTCTGGTCAACAGCCAGGTTTTCAGCTGCCGGCGCTCATCGTCGGTGACTGTAGTGGAATCCATTTTGTCTTCCAGCCATGAGAAGAACGAGTGCATATCTTCTATGGAAATTTTGTTTTTGCTGCTCTGTTTCTCTTCCATAGATTCCTGCTGGTCCCTGCCTTGTTTATTGGCAGCGATCGTAAGCACTAAATATCACTAGTGGAACTGTTTAATCTCTTCCTCGAAGCCTTCAGCGCTTTGAGAAGGCACTGAATTGAATAAAACATTGCCCGATCCGTCGAGAAAGACAACATGCGGAATGCCTGAAATTCCATATTTTTCCGCAGTTTCATGCCCCGGACCGCCTGGTTCAGTCAGGTCGACAGTTTGGAAATCTACATCGCGGAATTTGGACTTTGTTGCTGCCAGCACGGGCGCAAATGAGACACAAGCGTGTCACCAATCAGCTGAAAATTCGAGAATCCGTTTCACCTTTGCGTGTGCCACGGCATTGGCCACCAGTCTCGGCTGAGAGGAGGGGGTGACTGAAGCAACGGAGGAGCTTCCCTGGGAGTGCAGGCGTGAGAGCTGATCGATGGCTGTGCGCGACATCGATTGCAACCGCGCATCTCCATGCTCGGCAACATATTGATAGTCTGTTCTCGCTTCAGTGAGGTGGTTCAACGCTTGATGACACAGCGCGCTGTAGTAGTGGACCAGGGCGTTAGTCGGATACATTTTCTTATAGCCATCCAGCTCTGACAGAGCAACTGAATATTTGCCGCCGTTATAGTCGGCAACTGCTTGTTGAAAGCTGACCGGAGTCGCTTCTGTCATTAATGGCAGGCAGAATGTGAGACAGGCGCTCAGCCCAGCACAGCCTGCGTACCACGCTCTGCCCCCCAGCAATATGGTGGTAGCCAACCGTGCCCACGGCCATAGTTTCTTCATGAGCTTTGAATCCTCTTTGGGCTGGCCTCTCGGTGGGCTGTCGCTTTGCCGCTAATATTCCCTGTTCTTAACTCTTTTCTTCATGGTATTCCATCTCAGTGTTGACGGCCCAGATATTTTCTTTTGATGTAATACCAGCCACTATATTGTCGACCGCCACCATCGCTGCCAGCATGGAGTGGTCCTGGTTATTGTATTTGTGTTGGCCGTTGCGACCAATCAAGAACAGATTCGGGAAAACGTCGATGAAGGCTTGCAGTTGGGGAAATCTGTCATACGTACCAAAATAGCCAGGATAAGTCTTGGGCACGTGAATGACCATACCGTCCAGCACTTCGGATTTGTCAGCCAGTCCGATCTTTTCCAACTCTTCGCAGCCCAGGGCAATCATTTTATCGTCGGGAAGATTCCAGATCTCATCGTTCTCATAACAAAAATATTCCAAGCCCAACCAGACTTTAGTTGGATCTGCCACCATTGCCGGACCCCAGTTGTTCCAGATTTGCAGGCGCCCGACTTTGACGTCTGATTCTTGTATGTAAATCCAGTTGTCCGAAATCAGTCGCTTGCCGTGCTCTGTCTGATCGAAAACTTTCAGCTTGTTGACCAGCAGTCCAACCTCAACGAAATCGCGATAAACCAGACCCTCGCTGATCTCCTTAATATCTTCCGGCACCGGGCAATCGAGAGCACGCACCAGCTCTTTCACAGGCATGGTCGAGAAAAAATAGTCACCTTTGAAATCAATCTCTTCTGCGCCCGCATTTTTTGCGGTTACGGATTGGACGACGTCCTTGTCCATTTTAATTTTGCTGACGTCGTATCCCAGGTGTATTTCACCACCCTTTTCGCGCACGCTGTCTGCCACTGCCTCCCACATCTGACCGGTGCCAAGTTTGGGAAAAAGAAATTGCTCAACCAGAGACGTTTCCGTATTCTTTTGCGCCAGATCAGAAACTGGAGACACTATTTTCCGGGCCGCATGCATTAAGGCCTTGGAGATCGACAGACCCTTGATGCGTTGCGCCCCCCAGGCGGCGCTTATCTTGTCACACTCGATGCCCCACACCTTTTCCGTATAGTCTTTGAAAAAAGTCAAATACAACTCTTTGCCGAATCTGTTGATCAGAAATTGCTCCAGATTGTCTTCTGGTTTGATCGGCAGCATCATCGCTTTCAAATAACTAAAACCGATGCGCATTGTCCGCATCAGTCCAAGGTTTTGCAAAGTCACCAGCTGCAGGCTGATTGGATAATCGAAGAATTTGCGCAGATAGTAAATACGAGTGCGCCGTTTCAGAGTGAGAAAAACATGTTCGCTTTGAGCGGGGTCAGGACCTTTCGAGTTGCCTGCTATGTCTCGCGACTTTTGATGATAGGTAATCGTTTGCGGCGCACCATCTGTAGCTTGCATTGGCATCATCTTCAGCCACCAATCCATAATCCGATCAGACTTGGAGAAAAATCGATGCGGTCCGATGTCGAGGCGATTACCTTTGTAATTTATGGTTCTGGATAAGCCTCCAATATGTTGGCTCTTTTCAATAATTATGGGCTTGATATCTGAGCGGCAAAGCAATTCATAGGCAGCCGTAAGCCCTGCAGGACCTGCTCCTATTATGATTGCCGTTTTCGCTGCCATCTCTCACTTGCTCTTTTGTCTTTAAGGTTAGCAGATAGTCTGTGTGCCGCTGGCATGCTCCTGGCCGTGAGGGCAAATTTCTTCTCAGAAGGCCTGGTATTATCGCCAACTATGCGGAGCTGCAAAAGGCGTATCGAGGCGATATACCGCGAATGCATATTCATCACCCACCACCTCTAAGCGGTGCTGGTCCATATTTTCGAATTCGCTATAGATATTGAAGTTGAATTCGGGATCGATTTTGTAGTCGCGGATGAGCTGATGGAAATCGCTCGTATCAAAAATGAGACCAAGTTCTCCCGATTGGATGGCGATGAACTTTGGTTTCAGCTCAACAATGTCTTTGAGAAGCTGGGAATAGTAGGCATCTTTGTACTTGAGAAGAGGGGCGTAAGGGCTATCAGGATGCTGGTCCAGCTTAAGAAAGGCTCGCACTGGAAATTCATAAAGCCATCTGCTCCCAGGTTCCAGTCCCAGTTGCACGATGAGCGGATAGGCTGGTCGCTCGAATCCATTGATGAAGAGAACCCGGTCGCCATGGTTGGTGGCAGCGGCCAGGCGTTGGGCAAAGGGTGAGAGGTCGCCAAGAAGTGGCGCCCCTGTTTTGGCATCGTGTAAACCAAAAAGTACTGGTTGCAGCAGCAAATAAGCTGCCATGCCCAGAAAACCGAAGGTCAAAATCGATGCGCCGGCACACTTTACGGCAACGCTTTGCTGCCATTTGAATCGTTGCCTGGCTGCATGAAAGCCGATACTGAACGAAAGCGCTGTCGTCAGCGTGCAGGCCAATATCAGGGGCAAGAGCTCATGCGAGAAGCCAAGCGCTCGATATATATAGATCTCCAGGCAGGTGAAAGCGAAAATAGTTAGCGGCATCATAAAAGAGCAGCGCCTGCTGAGCAAGAATGCGAGCATCAGGGTGGCCGAAAATATGGAGATGATGTCGCGACGGTCCGGTGACTTGGTGACAAAGCCAAGGACGGCGTCAGGGAGGTCACACATTGCTCTGGATAGCGGTGCGACGATAGTGACGTAGTTGAAAAGTTCTTTTGGGCTCAAGAAGAGAAAATGGAGCAGATAAAGAGCGGTTACGGCCAACAGTGAAGCTAACTCCGGTGCCTTGAAAAAACGACGCCAGTCTTTAGCGCCGTAGATGAGATAGAACACTTCAAGAATCAAAGGGTAGGCAAGGAAGATCCAATCAAGGTTGAAACCGATACCAGCTGCCAACCCGGCAGCGATTGCCACTGATCTATTGGTGCTGGTGCCTGCGGCGCGCGCAAAGCGCACAAACAGATAAGGGGTGCAAAAGAGAACCAGCAAGTGCTCTCTGGTTCCCAATTCGGGTCCAATCAGCAGGCTAAATAAAGCATAAGCGGCGATCAAAAACGGGTAGTGTCGACTCTCACCCTTGCGCGTTGAAGCGGGGGGCACGCCTGCGCTCACGGGGTCTGCGGGCAAACTGGACAACAGCACTGCGCTAAGCAAGATGCAGGAGCCGGCAACGGTGAGGCAGACGAGAATCTCATAAGGCAATGGTAGAGGTTGGTGCAGCTGGGCGGCGATCAATGCTGCGGGAACATTCAAATAGCTGACCATAGGCGGATCTCGATCAAAGAAATCGACGTAAGGCACCTTGCCCGACAAGATCATTTTCGCCGCCTGCAGATGCACAGCTGCATCGGGAGGGATTCTCAGCGGGTGCTGAAGACTCGTCAGCATCAATGTGGCAGCGACGAGGAAGACGACGACAAAGGCGCAACGATTTTGCCCAGCCTTAAGAGTGTCCATTTTGCTCCTTCAGCTTATACACTTCAAAGCCATAAAAATCAGGCAACTTGTCGTAATCGCTGAGCGCTGTCTGCTCAAAGAAATAAAGCTGCAAATATCTACCAACTGGTTCGATCTGAATAAAAATCAGCCGGGGCTTAATCTTTTCGATGTCCTCTTCGTACTGATGAATCATGTAAGGTTCGTAGCGCAAAAGTTGTTCTGCTTTGGCATCGTGAAAAGTGTCGGCGATGTAGCGAAAGAGTGACAGTGGAATAGCGTGCAGAAAGCGAGATCCAGGCTTGCGCTCAAGCTGCAGTGTGGCGGGAAATGCAGGGCGTACGGCGTTTGAGAAAAATAGAATCGGGTCGCCTTTCTTTGTGTTGGGCAAAATCACATCCGGCCAGGCGCTTACATCTTCCCTGGGCGAAGTGCCCTGATAGCCTATCAGGGCTAAATCCAGGGTTGGGCAATTTTCCACTCTTGCTTTGAACTGCGCAGCAGTGTATGCCACCGCTATCAGTGCTATAAACAATGTCATGGCAAGAAGTGAATTTTTCGGCAGGCGCCATCTGCTGCTCAACAATTGGATCAAACAGCCGACTGCCAATCCGCCTGCCAGCACCATCCCTGACATGCAAGGAAACCCGTGGTAGGTCCAGCCTTTGTATTGGATGGCATAAATAGCCAATCCGCCCATGCTATAAACGATCAGGGGCAATGAAAATGAGTGCCGACGGGAAACAGAGATCGCAGCCAGGCAAGCAATAGGAAGCCAAAAAAACACTTGTCGATTGTTGGCAGAATCGAAGAGGGTGATCAGATTCGTATCCCAAAAGGAATAGCCGTATGTATAGATTGGCACCATGTAATTGAAAAAACCGTCACGCATTTCAGGCGGCACAACCAGAAAGTGCAAAAGATAAAGCACTCCCACGCTGAAGGCGGCGATGCACTCAGGGGCAATCAAGCGTTTCCAACGCCAGTATTTGCACAGCCAGTAAAGCTCGACTGCCACCACGATAATGAGAAAATAATGCTTCAAACAGATGCCTATACCAGCCACGAGGCCCAATATCAGGCAGAGCCTAAGGTCCAGCCTGGTATCAGTCCATCGCAGCCATCTCAGCAACAAGAAGGGCACAAAGGCGAGAATGCAGATGTGTTCTCTTTGCCCGAAATCAAGGCCGAGCAGCAAATTGAAGGCTGCGTAGAAGACGGTCATGATCAGCAGAGGCATGACCAGCCGCTTGCGCGCATATTTGATCGACAGCCAAAAGACGGCGGCGCAACTTAAGGCGCTGAGGGTGCAAATGAAGAGCTGAAAAGAAACGATCGGATGGATGTGCAAGACTTTCGCCACCGCACCAGGAATGGTATCAATGTAATAAATCATGGGCGGGTTGCTGTCATACATGTCGACGAAAGGAACTTTTCCTTCCAAGAGAAGGAGCCCCATCTGATAATGCAAAGCCTGATCGTGCCCGATTCTTAAGGGATGCAGGAAGACGTCGAAAACCAGCAATAGGAAGATTGCCGCAATCGTGGCGATCAACAGTCGTTGGGCAATCTTGTCGCTGACAGACAGCCTTTGCATGAGCGACAAGATGACTTTGCCTAATTGGGCGCTTTTGACTGTGATCTGGTGCCCCATAATATGAACTTGAAGTTTTCCTGTGTGCACCATTCTTGCGATTAGGCAATACACTAAGAGGGCAATCGCAATTGCCGCTATTATATTAGACTGTCGATTCGGGGAGAGTGCCAGAGTGAAGCCAAACGAGACCGTGGCCGTTGCGTGGGAAGCGGCAAGAAAGATACCGACTAGACAGGCG
>Ga0182024_10012882_pt1 | contig 16457 bp, 11 predicted proteins | sample P32metaG_FD_120480 | JGI IMG/M metagenome (GOLD analysis project Ga0182024, IMG submission 120480) | Permafrost microbial communities from Stordalen Mire, Sweden - P3-2 metaG (Illumina Assembly) | ecosystem: Environmental > Terrestrial > Soil > Wetlands > Permafrost | place: Sweden: Stordalen... | reverse complement strand
GATCGACCCAGGCGCCGGTCAGCGCGAGTCCCTCCATGCCGAGCGTGGTGCCGTCGGTCTTCTGCGCGCCGGTCTCGAAATTCTGCAGGCGATAGAATTGCCCCGGCTTGAAGGCGCGAGCGGCCATTGGCGCATGGACCACCACCTCGACAATGTTGGGAGTCAGCCGCTCGACTCGTTCCACTTTCGCGTTGAGCGCATCCCGCATTTGCGCCGCAAGCCGCTCCGGGTTCGGCAAGCGCGGCGGCTGCTTGGCCAATACCCGGCTCACGACCGGATAGCCCAGTTTCGCGCCGCCCATCGCCTTCACGACGTTGCCGGCGAAAGACGGGTGCAAATCGCCGAAAAAGCTCACGGCGCGCCCGTCGTCGTGCAGGCTCATCAACACCCGCACTAGCGCCGGCTTCGCCACGCGTTCGGGCGTCGCCGGTTCGCCTTCTTCGTCATAAGCCTGGAAGAAGCGACCATCGAGTTTCACATGCGTCGGATCCTCGCGGCCGAGAACGGTGTTGGGCTGCGTCCCCGCCGCGATCAGGATGCTGCGCGCGGGCAGCGTGACGACATCGCCGGTCGCCAGCGGCAACGCGGTATCGACGGCGATTTTCTGGCGCAGGAAGCGGATCGCGGCGGCGTGCCCGAATCGATCCACCTCGACCGCCTCGGGCGTCAGGCCTTCGGCGAAGCGGATACCCTCCTCCATCGCCTTCGCCACTTCTTCGTGGTTGAGCGTGTAGCTCGGCGAATCGATCAGGCGCCGGCGATAGGCGATGGTGGCGCCGCCCCAGCCGGTCAGCAACTCCGCGATGCGCGGCGCTCTTTTCTCGCGCGTGGCGCTCGCGCGCTCGGCCCGCAGCGCTTCGGCATGGGCGATGAATTCGTCCGCCATGACGCGCTCTTCCTCGGTCCATTCCGCGCGCACCGCGGCGACGCCGCGTTCCGCCGCGAGCGTCTCGTACCGGCTCAAGAACTTCTCGACCTGAAGCGGGTAATAGGCGAGCGATTCCGTCGCGGTGTCGATCGCCGTCAAGCCGCCGCCGATCACGACGATCGGCAGCCGGACCGTCAGATTGGCGACGCTTTCCGTCTTGGCCGCGCCGGTGAGCTGCAGCGCCATCAAGAAATCCGACGCCTGCCGGACGCCGCGCGCGAGGCCGTTCTTCATCGGAATGACGGTCGGTTTGCCGGCGCCGGCGCACATCGCGACATGATCGAAGCCGAGGCCGAACGCCTCCTCGATACCGAGCGTGCCGCCGAAGCGGACGCCGCCGAACATGGAAAATTCCGCGCGCCGCTCCAGCAAAAGGCGGATGAGCTTAAGGAAATTCTTGTCCCATCGCACCGTGATCCCGTATTCGGCGACGCCGCCAAATCCCGCCATCACGCGGTCGTCGAGACTCTCCACCAGTTCCGCGATATCGCGTATCGGCCGGAACGAGCGGCGCTCGCCCTTCGCATCGACGCCAGAGACCTTGGGATCGAGCGGCTCGATCTTGAGGCCGTCGATCGCGACGATCGTGTGCCCGTCATTCATCAGATGATGGGCAAGGGTAAAGCCGGCGGGACCAAGCCCCACCACCAGTACCTTGTAGCCGCTCGCCGGCTTCGGCAGCGGCCGGCGCAGATCGAGCGGGTTCCAGCGCGTCAGCAGGCTGTAAATCTCGAAGCCCCAAGGCAGCGCAAGCACATCCTTCAAGGTACGGGTCTCGATCTGCGGAATATCGACCGGGTCCTGGCGCTGATAGATGCAGGCTTTCATGCAATCGTTGCAGATGCGGTGGCCGGTGGCCGCCACCATCGGATTGTCGACGATCGCGATGGCGAGGGCGCCCACGGAATTGCCGCCGGCCTTCACCAGATTCATTTCCGAGATTTTTTCCTCGAGCGGGCAACCCGCGAGCGTGACCCCGAAGACGCTTTTCTGGAAGCCGCCAGTCTTGCGGTCCTTCAAACCCCGGGAGCAGCTGTCCTTGCCCTGGTTGTGGCACCAGATGCAGTAATTCGCCTGGTCGAGCGCGCCCTTAAGATCCGTTCCCGGATCGGTGAGCGCAAATCCCTCGCGGTGGCGCCAATGATCGCGCGGAAGGCGCAGCATCGTTACGCCGTGTTCGACGATGGTCTCGACCGGCACGAGATGCAGGAGGTCGAGTTTATGCGGCATCTTGAACAGGATTCCGCTCTTGTGCTTTTCGCGGCCCGCAGGCGAGAGCGTCGCCCAGGCCGCGTACCGCGCCGCCAGATCGAGCGGCGGTGCGTTTTCCTGCTCGCTATCCATCCAGGCCGCGACATGCCGAGCGAAGGATCGTTCCGTCAGGCTTTCGCCCATCAGCGCTTCAAGCTCGGCCGCGACGGCCGCCGCGTCGATCGACTCCGCTTGCTCCGCCGTCGTCCCCTTGATCGCGCGCCGCTGCACGAACAGCCGCTTCACCGTGTACAGCGGCGCCAGGGCATCGTGGCACTCTTGCAGTTCGCGGATTTCCTTCTCGATCCGGAACAGCGCGCCGATGAAATCCTCGAGATGCGGCGCCAAATCGATCAGCAATTCCGATTCCGCCTTGGCTTCAAGCGCATCCGGATCGCGCCGCCCCGCCGCCAACCGGTTGAACAGGTCGATATCGGTCTCGCGGAGAGCCGCGATGAAGGCGGCATCGAGCGATGCCAGTCCCTCCCGCCGGTAGAGGTCGGGGAAACTCAATCCGTGCCTCAAAACGAGGTCGGTCATGGTGCGACAATCTCCTCACCGGCGCGGCATCACCATGCCGACCGCAACCACCAATTCGCTTGGGGTGACTAGCTACTTATGGGAAGCGGCTGGGCTACCGTCAACCCGAGGCAATATGGGGTTATTGCCGCCGTTTTGCGCCTATCGTCCTGCTAGGCGCTCGCGCTGGGCCGCGTCGAGACGGCTCCGTACCAGCGCCGGAGATTGGGCATGTCCTCGGTCGCCAGCACCTTGGCGCGCACGCCGAAATCATGCGCCACCAGCGCGGTGATGTCGGCGACGGTGTAATTCGCCCCGGCGACGTATTCCTGCTTCGCGAGGCGGCGGTCAAGCAGGCCGAAGAGGCGCATGGCGCGCTGCGTGCCGCGCTCGACCAGATCGGGAATTTGCTCATAGCCGTATTGGCCGGTGAGCGCCCTGCCCTTGAATCCGGCCATGCCATTGCGGAACGCCTCGCCGACGGCGAGGAAGCCCTCATTCTCGATGTGGCGCTGCCATTCCTCAACCGTCGCCTTTTCGTAAGCGTCCCGGCCGAACAGCGGGGGGGCCGGGTGGATGTCCTCGAAATAGCGGCAGATCGCGATGGTCTCGGCGATGTGCCGGCCATCGTCGAGCTCCAGCACTGGTACCGTCGCGAACGGGTTGATGGCGAGGAATTCGGGTTTGAGCTGATCCTGCTCGCGCAAATTGACCTGTTCTTTCGCCACTTCGATGCCTTTTTCCGCGAGGTAGATTCGGACCCGCCGCGGATTGGGCGCCAGCGCAAAATCGTACAGTTTCATCGTGTTCCCTCCCTAACCTGTGCTGATTCTACAGGAGATTAATAGGCAAAGCGCTCCTCGAATCAGCAAGGCATTCCTGGACGTGACGCGCGCCAAACCGTTCGATCGACCTGCTTCTCCTGTTCCTGCAGGGAATCTGCAGGCCATCCGTTAATTCGCCGTCGTAAGGCCCTTCGCCGCGACCCCAAAATTGCGTTCGTTTGGTAAAATTTTGTTCCGCGATTCCTTCCTCCGCCGCGATTTGCGCTTTCGCTAAGCTTAAAATCTAGAGGCGCCATTCTAGCACAAAACAGGAACAAAGTAAAGAGAAATAGGGCTTCTCCCCCCGGCCCCATGGCCTCAGCCCAGGGTGCGCGAAGATCACTGGGCGCCTCCGGTGTCGGACTAAAATCCGAGCGCGCAGCCATCCTTGCGCGGGTCGGAGCCGCCGATCAGCACGCCGCGCTCGTGGTCGATCCGGATCGCCTGGCAGCCGCCATGCGGCGCGGCGATCCAGGCGACGGCATGGCCGCGCTTCGCCAAGTCGGAAGCGATTTCGCGCGGGATCGTGGTTTCGAGCGCGAGCACGCCGTCATAAGCGAAGCTGCGCGACGCGTCGGCGGCTTCTTGCGGATCGCAACCGCGATCGAGGATCTGCGACAGGAAGTGCGCGTGGCCGCAGGCCTGGTAATTGCCGCCCATCACGCCGAACGGCATTTCGGCGCGGCCGTTCTTCATCAGCATGCCCGGAATGATGGTGTGGACCGGGCGCTTGCCCGGCGCGATCGCGTTCGGATGGCCGCGCTCGGTGCGGAACATCGCGCCGCGGCAATGCAGCATCACGCCGCTCTCGGGCGCGAGAATGCCGCTGCCGAACGGATGGAACAGCGAATTGATGAAGGAGACGGCGTTGCGGTCGCGGTCCACGATTGTCAGGTAAACGGTATCGCGGGGCTCGGGATCGCGCCACATGAACGGCTCCGAGGCGCGTTTGAGATCGATATGCCGCCGAACCTCCGCGGCGTAGTCCGCCGACAAAAATCGCTCGACCGGCACCGACACTTGCGCCGGGTCGCCGAAATAGGCGTCGCGGGCGGCATAGGCGGCTTTGGTCGCTTCGGCGAGAAGGTGAATGCGGTCAGCCTCGCCGAACCGGTCGCCCGCCAGGTCGAAGCCGGCGAGCGTATTGAGGATCATCAGCGCCGCGAGGCCCTGGCCGTTGGGCGGACATTCATAGACATCGTAACCGCGATAATCGGCGGCGATCGGCGCGACATAGTCGCATCGCTGCGCGGCGAAATCGTCGAGCGTGTGCAATCCGCCAAGCGCGCTGAGCCGCGCGACCATGTCGGCCGCGACCGCGCCGTCATAGAAAGCGCCGCGTCCCTCGCGGCCGATCCGCCGCAAGGTCGCGGCCAGCGCGGGCTGTTTCAGGGTGTCGCCGAACCGCGGCAAATGCCCGTCACGCAGCAAGACCTTCGAAGCGAATTCGTCGCGCGCGATCTTGTCGTCGAGCCCGGCGAAATCGTATGCCACGCGCGCCGCTATCGGGACGCCTTCCTCCGCCAGGCGCGCCGCCGGCTCCAACAACTCGGCCATCGGCCGCGAGCCGTGATCGGCATGGAAGCGGCACCACGCATCGACGGCGCCGGGGATCGTCACCGCGTGCGGCGAGTCCGCCGGAATGCCGTGGAAGCCGCGCTCGATATACCAATCGACGGTGGCCGCCATCGGCGCGCGGCCGGAACCGTTGAGCGCGATCGGCATGCCGGCGCGCGGCGAATAAAGCACGAAGCAATCGCCGCCGATCCCGGTCGATTGCGGCTCGGCGACGCCGAGTACCGCGACCGCCGCGATGGCGGCATCGACGGCGTTGCCGCCGGCTCGCAGCACATCGATCGCCGTGAGCGTCGCCAGCGGATGCGATGTCGCCGCCATTCCGTTTTCGCCGAGCGTCGCGGAGCGTCCCGGCCGGTGGAAATCGCGCATCCGAAACCTTCGTTGTCAGGCCGGCGGCGCCACGGAGAGACCGCGGACCTTGTGGCGCGCGATGAGACTGGCGACGAACCCGGACGCCTTGGCCTCCTCGACAAAGCCGCGCAGGAAGCTGGCGCCGGCGGCGTTTTTTGGTTGCGTTCCGATCGCTTGCTGAACCGCGGTGAACCGGCCGTCGATGATCCGCGCGCCGGGCAATTTCTCGACGTCGGAAAGGAGCCGCGGCCTCAGGCCGGCGAGCGCCTCCAGTTTGTCGCGGACGAAATCCGCGTAGGCGGTGTCGAGCGTCTCTGAGCGCACCAACGAGGCGCGCTCGATGTTGCGATCGAGCCACAGGCCATAGGCGCTGCGGCCCGTCACCGCGATCCGCACGCCCGCGGAATCGACATCGGCGATCGTCTTCAGGGGCGAGCCGGCGGGCACCAGATAGGTCGCCTCGATTTCGGCGTAGGCGGCGGTGAACGCGATGGTCTCGGCGCGTTGCGGCTCGGCGCCGATCAGGCCGATATCCCAAACGCCGCTGCCCGCGGCATCGGCCAGTTCGCCCGGCGTCTTGAACGGCACGTATTTCACCGGCACGCCTAGGCGGCCTGCGACCTCGCGCGCCATGTCGGGGGAAACACCTTCGGGATCGCCCGCGGAACTTTTCCCGGTGACCAGCAGGAAATTCGACAAATTGATGCCCGCGCGCACAACACCCGTCGGCGCGAGTTCGGAAACGATATCAGGGGACATGCGTCGGTCCGCGCTCCAGTGAAACGAAACGCCATCCTAAGGCGGACCGTTCGAAGCTTGCAATCCTCGCAACTCGCGTCCGTCGGCCGATGGGTCCACGATTGAGGCGACTGCGCGGGATCATCGTCGTCCGGTCTACATTCTATCTTAACCGCGCCCGTCTAGGTTCGCCTCGCTTCGCGTCCCGCGAGGCCGACATGCGCGCCCAGGTCAACGCGTGCGGCGACAGCGACGGAGAATGAACGATGCGCCAATCGACGATTTGGGCGGCTTGCCTCGTCGGAAGCCTCATGGGCGTCCTGGGCTTTGGGGCGGCGCACGCCGCAACGCCACCCAAGATCGTCAGCGCGAGAATTCTCTCACCGACCACGATCGACGTCGCGGTCGCGCCGGGCCAGCCGAGGCTGGCGGTCGAATTCACCACCGGGCCGGCCGGGCTGAATTATATTCAATACGGTTTTACTTCAGAGAGCGGCGCCCAGTCCTTTTCGACCTTTTTTAGTTTTTATGACGCGCCGACCTCCGGAATGTTCACCTTTCAGCAGGCTTTCAACGGCCAGAGCGGCGGTTATGCCACGGGCCTTAACCTTTATTCGGAACCGGGATCCTGGCATCTCGGTTCGCTGATGATTTGCGACAACGTCAATAACTGCGCCTATTACGAGGGCAGTGCACTTACGGCGCTGGTGCCGCATCCCGACATCGATGTGGTCAATAACGGCACGCCCGACACGAAGCCGCCCTATATCGGCAAGGGCGCCATCCTCACGCCGACGGTCAAGCGAACCGGCTACTTCAAGGCGCAATTGACGGTCGGCGCCGGCATCTCCGGCATCACCTCGGTCGAGATCTTTCTCTCGAGCAAGACCGGCGGCCAATATCAGAACGCCTACGCCTTACCGCCGAGCCCGCTAAAATACGGCACCGTCGAGGCCGGCTGGCAGTTCCCGTCGACCGCTCAGCTCGGTACCTGGACCATCTATGAGGTCGAAGCCTGCAATGTCGCCACCGCCTGCACCGTGATCACCGATGCGACGAAGCTCGGCAAAATGTTCGGGGGTAAAATCACCTTCACGGTCGCCAAATAGGATCGAGTGCGGTGTGTTGAAACATCGATCACGGCGCCGCCGCGTCCTTGCCGGGCGAATGGCGCCATTCGTTCAGGACGAGCGCGAGGGTGAGGAGATCGAAGAGCGCGAGACCGGCGGTCAGCCAGGACCGATGGCTGGCGGCGCGATAGCCTAGGAACAGGACAAAGCCCGCCAACACCAGGCAGGCGGGAAGATAGATCCAACGCTTGGCGCGAAGCAGGTTGATCGCGATCCCGAATTTCAGCACGCCATGGGCGAGGAGATAAAACACGGCAAACGCGCCTGAGACGTGGGCGAGCGCGGCCTCGCCGCGTTGCAGCGCGTCCGCGAGACGATGGCTCCCTTCGTCCAACAGTTCCGGTGTCGTGAAGCGAAGCACGAACTCGTAAAGCTTGTCCGGTCCCGTGACGGCGATCAGGAGGCCGAGAACGGTCTCGACAAGCCCGTCCAAGCCTTTGAGGGCGATCGCGCACAGATAAAGGAGATGCGTCGCGGAGCCGGTTCTCGATGCCAACGAAACGCCGCTGTCAGGCCGGCGACAGAATATGAATGATCCGGCTCGCCAGCAGATCGCGGGTCTTGGCTCCATAGGCCGCCATGTGCGGCGATCCGCCATGCGCCTTCAGCGCCTCGGGGCTCGCCCATTTCTCGACCACCACGAAGGTGTCGGCGCCGAATTTGGTCTGCAGGCCGCCGAAGCCCGCATCCGAATCGATCGCGGCGCCATATTCGATGCAGCCCTCCTCGGCGTGCACGGCCGGCACGTTCGCGTTGAAGGCCGCGAGCACCGTGTCGCGCTGTCCGGGCTTTGCGGTGACGATCGCTACGACATGAATCATGATGTCCTCCCTTGGATTGTTGAACGGCTATGCCGCGGGGCGTTTGGGGATGTCCAAACCGCGCTGCACCGCGGGCCGCGCCAGGCCGCGCTCCAGCCAGGCCGGAACATGCTTCAGCGTATCGAATTCGACCAGCTCGCGCGCGCCGTAGAATCCCACCACGGCGCGGACCCAGCCGAACATCGAAATATCGGCGATGGAGTAGTCGTCGCCCATGATCCATTGCCGCCCGTCGAGGCGCCGATCCATGACCTTGAGCACGCGTTTCGTTTCATTGACGAAGCGGTCGAGCGGACGCTTGTCGGCGATGTCCTTGCCGGCGAATTTATAGAAGAATCCGACCTGACCGAAGATCGGCCCGATCCCCGCCATCTGGAAGAAGACCCATTCCATGGTTTCATAGCGCCGCGCCGGATCGGTCGGCATGAGCGTCCCGGTCTTTTCGCCGAGATAGATCAGGATCGCGCCCGATTCGAACAGGCCGATGGGCTTGCCGCCCGGGCCGTCCGGATCGACGATCGCCGGAATCTTGCCGTTCGGATTGAGGGATTCGAATTCGGCGGTGAAGGTTTCATTCTTCATGATGTTGACGGCATGCGCCTCATACGGCAGCCCGATCTCTTCGAGCGCGATCGAAATCTTGACTCCGTTCGGCGTCGGAAACGAATAGAGCTGCAGCCGGTCCGGATGTTCGGCCGGCCAACGCTGCGCGATCGGAAAAGCGGAAAGATCGGACATGCAAAGCTCCTGAGAAACCGGCGCGAGGGCGCCGCCCGGTTCGCCAAGGTAGGGGTTGCGGGGCGGACTCGCAATCGGGTCTTGCGTTTGACGCGGGCCACGAGGGCGCGCCGACTCGCCGGCGTTCACATCACGGCGGCGGCATGCCGATGACATACGCGGGGTTCACGAACCCCTCCGACATCGCGGCCCCCGCCGACCGATACCGGACATCAGCATAGCCGATGACGGCTCTCCTTTCCACATGGCGGGGCGAAATCCTCTTTCAATCGTCGAATAAGGCACGGATATTGCGGGTACAGCAGGCAGTGCGGCTTTGCCGGCACGCGAGCCCATGTCGGAAAGAAGAGGAGCCGGCGATGTTTCCGTTCCGCGTCCTTCTCGCAACGAGCCTGGCGTTTTTTGCATCGGCGGCTTGCGCCCAGCCCCCGGCCGACCGGGACGTTTCCCTGGATTCGTGGTTCGAATCGTTGAAGCAACCCAATTCGGTTGTCGGCTGTTGCTCGGTTTCCGACTGCCACATCTTCATTGACGGGCAGTACCGCGAAGCCGACGGACAGTGGGAAGTGCTGATCGACATGCAATGGCGCCACGTCCCGCCCGGCGTGATCTTGCAGAAGCACGACAACCCAACCGGGGGTGCCGTCTCTTGCTATCGCGTTGAATACGAAAACGTCATCTTCTACTGTTTTATTCGGCCGGTAGAGACGTAGCGGGAGTTTCGCAAGAGCGCCGTCTCCCGAGCGCGGAGCGCGGGCGACGCTTGTGGCGTCCGCTGTCGAGGGGGACGCACGCTCGGTCTTGAGCGCTACTCCTCCGGCATGCCGGCCTTGCGCAGGCCGTCGAGGAAGCGCTTGCGGAAATCGAGCATGGTCGGGCTTTCCGTCGGCCAATTGTTCCAATAATCGCGCCAGGCGGCGAACGTCTTCATCCGCACGCCAGAGCACCCCAGATATCCTTTCAAGGCATCATGGGCTTCGGCATCTTGGCCGGATTCCCCCAGCGCCGCGGCGAGAAAGGCGCGCGGGAAAGATGCAGTCGGCCTGGTTTCGACCGAGCTGCGGAAGGCGGCCACGGCGTCGGCATCCTTCCGCTCCATCATCAGCGCCCAACCTTTGTCCAGGTATTCTTCGTGCCGATTCTGGTGCGGGCCGAGCGCAATTAGCGCGTCGGCACAGGCGATGGCCTCGTCCGCTCGGCCAAGATGGGCCAACGCATCGCACCGCGCGTGATAGACGAAGTAGATGCCCCGAATCCCGGGCGGTATCGGCGCCATCGCCTCGAGCGCATCGGCGAGCTTATTTTGCTGAATCAGCGCCAGCGCTTTCGGCAGACGGGCGAACAGATCGTTCGCGTTGCCCGCGAGCGATTGGTCGGCGATGCCGCCGGCTTCGCGGATGTCGCCGTCGCGATCGCCGCTTTGCCCCGCCGTTACCCTCGCCATGAGATTGTAGGCGAGCTGATTTTTCAGCAGCGGATCGGACGGAGCGAGCGCCACCGATTGACGCATCGCGGACACGGAATCGTCGTACCGATCCAATTGGAGGAACGCCCAACCTTTTTGCAGGAGAAAGTAGGGCGCCAGCGGGTCCTTCGGACTGAGCCTAAGAGCTCTCTCGACGCAGGTTAATGCGTCCTGGGGTTTTCCCAGGACATTGTCGGCCCAACATTCGTTGATGTAAGGGGAAATAAAAGTGGGATTTGCAGCCAACGCCCGCTCTGCTTCGGCGCGCTCGTCTTCCCATTGCGATTGTGCGCCAAAAATATTGGATTTCACGTAATGGCCCATGAAGTCGTTTGGATCGAGCGCGAAAATTCGCGCGACAAGCTCGTCCGCCTTGCGGATGTCAGCAGCAGGGTCCGGGCTTTGCAGGACAAGCACCGGCTCGATCGCGCCCCACGCGAGGATACCCAGCGCCCGGATGTTTTTGGGATCCAAAGCGAGGGAATTCTCGCATAGCCGATACGCCTCGGGCAGTTTCGTCGGTTCCGCAACAGAAAGCCGTTCCCACTCCAATTGGCACTGCATGGCCAAATCCTCGGCATCGAAATTGCCGGCCTTGACCCGGATCGTCCGCGCCACATCCGCTTCGCCGAGTTCGAAGTTGAGCGTGCGGGCGAGGCGCGTCACGATCGTGTCCTGCATGTCGAGGAGTTCGGCGCGGGGCTGGTCGAATTGATCGCCCCAGAGATGCGCGCCGGTCTCGGCATCGATGAGCTGCGCCGTCACCCGCACCCGGTCGCCGCCACGCTGCGCCGAGCCTTCGAGCACGTAGCGCACGCCGAGTTCCGTGCCGATCTGCTTCACATCGATGGGCTTGCCCTTATAGGTCATCGCGGTGGTGCGGGCGATGACGAAACTGTCGCGCAATTTCGACAGCGCGGTGGTCAGCTCCTCGGTGATCGCGTCGGCGATATAGTCCTGGCCCGGATCGCCGATATTGGCGAATGGCAGCACCACGATCGACAGCCTCGGCCCCTCATCCTCCGGCAGCCCCGCCTTGCGCAATCCCTCCATTACCGCGGCTGTAATGGCGCCCCGGCGGGCCAAGACCGACTTTATCGTCAAGCTGGGATCGCGTTTCCGTGCCTGGGCCAATGCCCATTTGGCGCTAGCGTCGTCGCCCTTCAGCGCTGCGGCAGCGGCCCAATACAGGAAAACTATGTGGCTTTGGTATCCTATCTCTATCGCGCGTTTATATTCAGCGATTGCTGCGTCGTAATTTCCGCGACAGAGTTCGCCGTTTCCGAGGTTCATGTGCCACACGCCGCTGTAAGGATCACGCGGACTTAGCCGAAACGCTTCCTTGTCATGCGCTATCGATTGATCGCACCGGCCGAGCGGCCATTCAGCTTGTCCCATTCCGAAATAGGCAAAAGCCGAATTCGGATCGGCATCTACTCCGGCTTGCGCAGCCTCCACGGCCTCGGCGAACCTCTCCATCATGAATAATGCGAAGCTCTTTGCATAAAAGCCGAAGGCATATCTGGGATTGATCGTCGTTGCTCGATCGAGCAATGCCATTTGCGCCTCGGGCTGGTCTTCCGGAGCTGTCGTGAAACCGTAGAGAGCAAGGCGGATCCGGACATAAGCGAGGGCGACCATGGCTTCCGCGTTCTGCGGGTCGAGCTTTAGAGCACGTTCCGCAAAGTCGCGAACTCTGGTCATATTTTCCTTTGTCGGCGGCTCCCAGAACGCGTCCCAGGCTTGCATGGTCAGATCGATGGAATCGGGGTTTGTGGAGTGGGCGCTTTTCGCCGCTTCGGCCTTCACCAATTCATATCCAAGCGTGTTGGCGAGGCGGGCGACGACATCATCCTGGAGCTTGAACAGGTCGGCCAAATCCTCCTCGAAGCGGTCGGCCCAGAGATGCGCGCCTGATTCCGCATCGATGAGCTGGGCATTGACGCGCACCCGGTTGCCGTCGCGCTGCACCGAGCCTTCAAGCACATAGCGCACGCCGAGTTCCTTGCCGATCTCCTTGGCGTCGATGTTCTTGCCCTTGAAGGTAAAGGCGGTGTTGCGCGCGATCACGAACGAATTGCGGATTCGCGACAAGTCGGTCGTCAGATTTTCCGTGATGCCGTCGGCGAAATAATCCTGGCTCGGATCGCCGGAGAGATTCGCGAAGGGCAGCACCACGATGGACAGATGCGCGGGTGCTGCCGTCAGCGCCGCGGCCGGTTTCGGGGATTCCATCGGCGTGGCGGCGGTTTGCGCCGGCACGGTCTTCTGACCGCCGAGGAAATACCAGCCGGCACCGCCAACAAGGACGATCAACGCGACGATAGCGACAATAAATACCGCCCCATACCGGCGGAAGCCGGTATCCATTCCTCTGCCAGTCGCCGCGCTGGAAGCATGGACCCCGGCTTTCGCCGGGGTGGTGCCGCGGCGCGTGAGTGCTGTTTTCGCCGGGGCGGCGATAGCCGATGCAATTATCGGCTTGCCGACTTCGAGCGAATAGACATGGACTGTCTCGGAGATATTCTTCAATTCCCGGTCGCCAAGATCGGTGACGGTGAGATCGAGCCGCGACTTCACCTGTCGATACGCGTCCTCAGAGAGGCAGATCGCGCCCGGCGCGCAAATGCCTTCGAGCCGCGCGGCGATATTGACGCCGTCGCCCATCAGATCGCCGTCGCTTTCGACCATCACGTCGCCAAGATGGATGCCGATGCGGAATTCGATCTTGCGCTCGGATGGCACACCGGAATTGCGCTCGATCATGCCGTTCTGCACCTCGATCGCGCAGCGCACGGCATCGACCACGCTGGCGAATTCGACGACGCTGCCGTCGCCGGTGCGCTTCACGATCCGGCCGCGATGGACCGAGACGATGGGATCGATCAGGTCGCTCCTGAGCGCCCGCAGCCGCGCCAGGGTCAATTCCTCATTCGCGCCCGCGAGCAGCGAATAGCCGACCACGTCCGACACCAGGATGGTGGTTAGCTTGCGCCCAAGTTGCTCCGATGCCATGCGGCTCCCCCCGCAATCCCTCCTTGCGATCCTAGCATCGCGCGGCTCGTGACGGAATTCCCACGGCCACCATCATCCCGGGGGGGGCATCAGGAAGAATCCCTTTGACGAAGTTCTTGTTTTGTGCTAAACTGCGACGCGACAATGAATCCCGCGCCGATTGCCGGCGGCGTTAAGGATTTGGCTGCTGATTCGCTGCAGGAACAGCGAAAGCAGCCAACGGGAAACCAAGGGGAAAGATTTGCGGACATGAGGATTGCTGGTCAATTATCTGAATTTGCTGGAAAGCCGATGTCGCGGAACCGCGAAGCGGCGGTTCGGAGCAACGGCCGGGACTGGCTGCTCGGCGCGATCTCGGAACAATCTGCAGGAGTGTCGGCGCACACCGGCGGGATACCCCATGCCGGGAAAGCGCTTGTTCGGCCCTCCGGCATTGCCTAGGTTGAAACTGATTTTGCACTGCAAAAAAGAAACGGAAGATGCAGGACGCTTACGTTTATGACGGGTTGCGGACGCCGATCGGGCGGCACGCGGGGGCGCTCGCGTCGGTCCGGCCCGACGATCTCCTGGGCGGGGTGATCCAGGCGCTGGCGACCCGCAATCCGTTCGTCTTCACCGCCTATGAAGACGTAATCGTGGGCTGCACCAATCAGGCCGGTGAGGATGCCCGCAACATCGCGCGTCACGCGGCCCTGCTCGGCAAGCTGCCGGTCGAGGTCGGTGCGCTGACCGTCAACCGGCTGTGCGGCAGCGGGCTTGCGGCGGTCGCCGACGCCGGCCGCGCCGCGAGCGCCGGGCAAGGCGAGCTCTTCATCGCCGGCGGTGTCGAAAGCATGAGCCGCGCGCCGTTCGTGACGGGGAAGAGCGAAGCTCCCTACAGCCGCGAGATCCGCGTGTTCGATTCGACCATCGGCGCGCGGTTCCCGAACCCACGCGTGATGGCGGAATATGGCCAGGACACGATGGCCGAGACCGCCGACAATGTCGCGCGCGAGCACGAGATCGGCCGCGACGCCAGCGACCAACTCGCGCTCGCCTCGCAGCAGAAATACGCCAAGGCCAAGGCGGCCGGCTTCTACAAGGACGAGCTCTTGCCGGTCAATGTCGCGGCCGCGAAGAAAGGCGCCGAAATTGCGATTACCGAGGACGAGCATCCTCGCGCCAATACGACCCTGGAAAGGCTGGCGGAGCTGAAGCCGCTGAACCGCGATGGCGTGGTCACCGCCGGCAATGCCTCCGGCATCAATGACGGCGCCGCGGCGCTGATCGTGGGCACGCGCCAGGCCGGCGAAAAAGCCAGCAAGGAACCGATGGCGCGCCTGCTCTCGGCCGCGATCGCCGGCGTGCCGCCCCGCGTCATGGGGCTGGGCCCGGTGCCCGCGTCGCAGAAAGCGCTGGAACGCGCGGGCCTGACGCTGAAGGATATGGATGTCATCGAAATCAACGAAGCATTCGCGAGCCAGGTCTTGGGCTGCCTCAAGCTCATGAGCCTCGAGGCCAGCGACGAACGCATCAATCCCAATGGCGGCGCGATCGCGATCGGCCATCCGCTCGGCGCATCCGGCGCCCGGCTCGCTTTGACCGCGATCCGCGAATTGCAGCGGCGCCAAGGCCGCTACGCCCTCGTCACCATGTGCATCGGGGTCGGCCAGGGTATCGCGGTGGTGATCGAGCGGATGGGCGGACACGCATGAGTCCCGACGCCAGCGGCATCGCCGCGCTCGATTTCCCCTATGAGCGCAGTCCCGCCCACGGCACCGTGACCGAGATCGCGCCCGGCGTGCGCTGGTTGGTGATGCCGCTGCCGATGTCGCTCAATCACATCAATCTCTGGCTGCTCGATGACGGCGACGGCTGGGCGATCGTCGATACCGGGATCTCATCCGAGACCAGCAGGGACGTCTGGCGGCACGTCCTCGCCGAGAAGATCGACGGCCGCCGGATTACGCGGCTCATCGTCACGCATGCGCACCCCGATCATATCGGCCTGGCCGGGTGGCTGGCCGAGACACTCGGAATCGAGCTGTGGGTGACCGCCGAAGAATGGGACATCGGCTATCGCATGAGCCACGACGACGGCACGCTGATTCGCGAATCCGGGATTGAATTGTTCCGGGCCGGCGGCATGGCGGGAGACAGCGAAGAGTGGGCCGGCTCGCGCAAGGCCACGCGCCTGCCGGTTTCGCCGGTGCCGGAGCATTACCATCGCCTCGAAGACGGCATGGAATTGCCGATCGGTTCGTATCGCTGGCGTGTCATCGTGGGCCGAGGCCACGCCCCCGAACACGCCTGCCTGTGGCAGCCGGAACTCGGCATTTTCATTGCCGGCGACCAGGTGCTGCCGAAGATCACGCCCAATGTCAGCCTGTGGCCCAATCGCGCCGACCATGACCCGCTCGGAAGCTTCCTCGCCTCGACCCAGACGATCGAGCGCGCCGTCCCGGATACATGCCTCGCCCTGCCCTCGCACAATCTGCCGTTTCGGCGCCTCCATACCAGGCTGCGGCAATTGCGCGACCATCACGCCGAGCGGCTCGACGAGGTGGTCGCGGCGTGCGATGCGCCCCGGACCGCGATCGAGATCGTGCCGATCCTGTTCCAGCGCCAGCTCGATAAGCGGCAAATGGGCTTCGCCATCGGCGAGGCGCTCGCCCATCTCCAGCACGCGGTCACGCTCGGCCGTTTGCGGCGCGACGACCGCGCCGATGGGGCATGGCTTTATTCGCGGGCGTGACAATGCCTGATTCGACGCAATCCGCGCTGCCGCCCGCAACCGAACGAAGCTCCTATGCGAGCTGGACGTTCGACAAATTGCGGCTCGGCGACACCGACCGCCAGGGCCACGTCAACAACGCCGTGTTCGCCACCTTCGCCGAAACCGGCCGCATCGCGTTCATGGCGCACGATGCGCGCAATCTCCGCGAGAGCGGCTCCAATTTCGTCGTGGCGCGGGTCGAGATCGATTTTCGCGCCGAGCTGCGCTGGCCCGGCAATGTCGATATCGGCACCCGGCTCCTGAGCGTCGGGCGTACATCGTGGCGGACCGAGCACGGCATGTTCGTCGGCGACACCTGCGTCGCCACCGCGGTCTCGGTGATG
>Ga0182024_10012881_pt1 | contig 16458 bp, 17 predicted proteins | sample P32metaG_FD_120480 | JGI IMG/M metagenome (GOLD analysis project Ga0182024, IMG submission 120480) | Permafrost microbial communities from Stordalen Mire, Sweden - P3-2 metaG (Illumina Assembly) | ecosystem: Environmental > Terrestrial > Soil > Wetlands > Permafrost | place: Sweden: Stordalen... | reverse complement strand
GGGCTACCACGACCGGCCACGCCTGGGGGGAGACAACACCCCGGCGGTCGAACGGTTCATGCGCCGCTATTTTCTGGTCGCCAAGGAGGTGGGGGCCCTTACCCGCACCTTCGCGGCCAAGCTAGAAGCCGAACACATCAAATCGGCCCCGCGGGGCCTGTCCCGATTCCTTCCGCGCAGAACCGCGCAAACGCCCCTTGAAGAAAAGGGATTCAACCTCGAGGGGGGGCGGTTGACGGTCGAAAGTCCGGCGGTCTTCGAACGCGATCCGGTCAATCTCATCAGGCTTTTCAGGATCGCCGACGCGCGCGATCTCGACCTCCATCCCGACGCCTTCACCGCCGCGACCAGAGGTCTTTCCCTCATCACCTCAAAGGTGCGGCGAGACCCACAAGCGGCAAGGGTGTTTCTCGATGTCCTGGCGCGAGGCAAGAACACCTTGCGCAGTCTCGAGTTGATGAATGAGGTCGGGGTGCTGGGACGCTTCCTGCCCGAGTTCGGCGGGATAGTCGCCAAGATGCAGTTCAATATGTACCACTCCTACACTGTCGATGAGCACACGCTCCGCGCAATCGGCGTGATCGCCGACATCGCCGCCGGCAAGCTGGCGCAGGATCATCCGCTTTGCACCCAGATCATCCCTCTCATCGAGGACCGCGAGGCGCTTTTCCTCGCCATGCTCCTGCACGATACCGGCAAGGGGGGCGCGGGCGGTCAGGAAGTGGCCGGAGCGAAGGCGGCGCGTCAGGCCTGCGAACGACTGGGACTGGAGCCGAGCCGCATCGAGCTCGCGGGCTGGCTGGTCGAACACCATCTCATGATGAGCGACTTCGCCCAGAAGCGCGACCTGAGCGATCCTTCGACGGTCGCGACCTTCGCCCAAGCCGTGAGTGATCTGGAACGTCTGCGCCTTCTGCTGGTGCTGACGGTGGCCGACATTCGCGCGGTCGGCCCCGGGGTGTGGAACGGCTGGAAAGGTCAGCTCCTGCGCGAACTCTACTCGGCCACCGAGACATACCTTGGCAGCGGACGCGCTCCGCACCCGGGCCTGGCGCGGCGGCGGCACGAAGCCATCGCCTATGAGGCGCGCGCGGCGCTGGTCGCCTCCGATCCCACCGCCAAGACCTGGGCCAAGGCCATGGGCGATGCCTATTTCGCGGCCTTCCCGGCCTCCGAACAGATCGCCCACCGCAATCTGTCGGATCGGGCCATGGCCGGCGGCGGCGCCGCGGCCGAGGCCAGGGTCGGCAAGGACCGGAACGCCGCAGAGATCGTCGTCGCCGCCAAGGACCGACGGGCCCTGTTCGCCGACCTCGCCCTGGCCATATCGAGCGTCGGCGGCAACGTCGTTGGCGCCCGCATTTTCACCTCCACCAGCGGCGAGGCTCTCGATGTCTTCTATGTGCAAGATTCCTCCGGTGCGCCATTTGGCCAGCACCACCCTGCGGTCCTGGACCGCCTGCTCCGAGCCCTGGAGCGATCCGCCCTTGGCGAATCTCCTTCGCGCGACTATCGCGCCTCGGCGGATTTCGGCCGCGCGGCGGCCTTTTCCATCGCTCCGGCAGTGACCATCGACAACGACGCCTCGGACGTATCGACGGTAATCGAAGCCTCCGGCCGCGACCGGCCAGGGCTCTTGGAGGCGCTGGCGCGCACCCTGTCGGAGGCTGACCTTTCGGTGCAGTCGGCACACATCGACAGCTACGGCGAGAGGGCGGTGGACGCCTTCTACGTCGTGACTTCGCAGAGCGGCAAACTCTTCGAGGGGGAAAGATTGGCGGCGATACGAGCCCGGCTGGTCGACGTTCTGGCGGCCGCCGAACCCCAAGCGGCTCTTCTGGGCCGGCCCAAGGCGCGCTCGAGCGCGGCCCGTTGACAGCGCCCGCGACGCCCCTGCCTGCCGAGGATAGCGATCCAGGACCGCGCATGACCTCCTTGGCAGCCGAAATCCAGCCCGGCTCGATGCGCGTCTTCTCCGGCGTGCAGCCCTCCGGCGATCTGCACCTGGGCAACTATCTGGGCGCCTTGGTGAAGTTCGTGGCTCTCCAGCGCCAGGTGGAGTGCCTGTTCTGCGTCGTCGACCTGCATGCGATCACCGCTTGGCAGGATCCCGCCCGGCTGGCGGCCCAGACGCGGGCCATCGCCGCCGCCTACATCGCCTCGGGCGTCGACCCCCAGGCAGCCATCATCTTCCCGCAATCGGCCGCGCCCCAGCACGCGGAGCTGGCCTGGATCCTCGATTGCGTGGCGCGCCTTGGATGGCTCGATCGGATGACGCAGTTCAAGGAGAAATCGGGAGAGCACAAGGAAAGGGCGAGCGTCGGCCTCTACGCCTATCCGGTCCTCCAGGCCGCCGATATCCTGCTCTACAAGGCGACCCACGTGCCGGTCGGAGAGGATCAGAAGCAGCACCTGGAGCTGACGCGGGACATCGCCGCCAAGTTCAATCACGACTTCGATGCGCCGGACTTCTTTCCCCTGCCTCAGCCCCTCATCGAGGGGCCCGGAGCGCGGGTGATGTCGCTTCGCGACGGAGCGGTGAAAATGTCGAAATCCGATCCATCCGATCAATCGCGAATAAACCTCACAGACGGCGCCGACGTCATCGAGGCGAAGATCCGACGGGCCAGGACCGATCCCGAACCGTTGCCGGAAAGCGAAGCGGCTCTCTCTCTTCGGCCCGAGGCCGACAACCTGGTCGGTATTTTCGCCGCTTTGCTGGGCGCCCCGAAGGCGCAGGTGCTGAAGACCTACGGCGGCGAGGGATTTGGCCAGCGCTTCAAGCCCGATCTCGCGGAACTGGTTATCCAGACGCTCGCCCCGGTAGCCGCCGAGATCGCTCGCTTGCTCACCGATCCGGCCGAGATCGATTGCGTTCTCGCCCGCGGCGCCGAGAAGGCGCGAGCCTTAGCCGCCCCGGTTCTGGAGGAAACCAAGCGCATCGTTGGTTTTTGGAGGCCTTAGCTGCGGTTGCGTCAACAGCGCCGAGAGGCCATCTAGTTGAAGGCCTATTAAGCGATCGAGAGTTGAATGTTCATCCAGACAGAGACCACTCCCAATCCCGAGGTGCTGAAGTTCCTGCCTGGACGGGAAGTGATGCCTTCGGGGACACGTGAATTTCGCGATCCCGAAGAGGCCGAGGCGTCCCCTTTGGCGCGGGCCTTGTTCGCATTGCCAGGCGTGACCCGGGTGTTCTTCGGTCCGGATTTCCTCACCGTCAGCAAACAGCCCGATCGTGACTGGTCGCACCTCAAGGCGCCGATCCTGGCGGCGATCATGGATCACTTCACCGGCCAGGAGGCCCTCATCATCGGTCTCGAGGCGGCCGATGAGACCACCGTCGACTACGAAGGCGAGGCAGCCGAAATCGTCGCCGAGATCAAGGCGCTTCTGGACTCGCGCATCCGGCCGGCGGTGGCGCAGGACGGGGGCGATATTCTGTTCTCGCGCTTCGAGCCAGACACCGGCGTCGTCTGGCTGCACATGCGCGGCGCCTGCTCGGGCTGTCCCTCTTCGGCGGCGACCCTGAAGAGCGGGGTCGAGAACATGCTGCGGCACTATGTGCCCGAAGTAACCAGGGTCGAGCAGATCCTCTAGCTTTTCTTTCCTGAGTGATCGTCCTTTCCCTGGACACTTGCCTTGGGGCCTGTTCCGCCGCGCTGGTCGATGACCACCTTCTGCTTGGCGCACGCTCGGAGCCGATGATTCGTGGCCACCAGGAGCGCCTGGCTCCAATGGTCCGCGAACTGGCGGCCGATACGGGGATTGAGTTCGCCGCCATCGACAGGATCGCCGTGACCGTGGGTCCCGGGTCCTTCACCGGTCTGCGCGTGGGCCTGGCCTTCGCCAAGGGTCTGAGCGCCGCTCTCGATTGTCCCTGCGCCGGCGTCAACACGCTCGAGGCGCTGGCGACCAGCGCCCGCGCCCCTGGTCTCGTCGCCTGCGTCATCGATGCGGGGCGGGGGAATGTCTATGTGCAAGTCTTCGAGGACGACACCCCCCTGGGCGCTCCCGCGGTCATTCCGCACGTCCAGGCGGTCCACAGTCTCTCCCGTCACCAAGCGTCCGCCGACGTCACGATCGTTGGACCGGGCGCGAGGCTGTTCGCCGACCTTGTCCCGGCCTTCGTGCGAATAGATCTCGCGGCGCCGTCGCCAGGAGCAGTCGCCGAGCTCGGGTTGCGATCGCCGGCGCGCCCAGCGAGGCCCCTCTATCTAAGGCCGCCGGATGTGGATCGGTCAGGGTGAAGCTCCGGTTCGCCGACGCCTGCGACTGCCAGACTCTAGCGCGACTGCACGCCGCCGCCTTTGAGACGCCCTGGGATGCCCAACACATGACCATCCTGCTCGCCGGCCCGGGCGTCTTCGCGCAGATTGCCGAAGGTGGCGATGGCCCGATCGGCTTCATTCTCGCCCGCACGGCCGCCGACGAAGCGGAGGTCCTCACATTGGCGGTTGAGCCCCAGCATCGGCGCCAGGGCGCAGGGTCGGCGCTCCTCACTGGCGCCGCCGGCGCCGCGGCCGTCTTTGGCGCGCGAAGCCTCTTTCTGGAGGTTGCCGCCGACAATGCCGATGCCCTCGGGCTCTATCGCAAGCGCGGTTTTGTCGCCGTGGGCCACCGCAAAGGCTACTATGACCAGGGCGCGGCCGATGCAGTGGTGATGCGCCTCGACCTTAACAGCGGCCTCTCGCAGCCCTATCATCAGGGATACTAGTCACCCACCCGGAGCGCTGATTGGACCGCCTCGAAAAGCTTTGCATCGAAAAGGGCATGCGGATGACCGATCAGCGGCGCGTGATCGCCCGGGTACTGTCGGTCGCCAACGACCACCCGGACGTCGAGGAGCTTCACCGGCGCGCGCACGGCATCGATCCGCATATTTCCATCGCCACCGTCTACCGCACAGTGCGTCTCTTCGAGGAAAGCGGCATTCTCACCAGACATGACTTCCGCGATAGCCGGTCGCGCTACGAAGAAGCGAGCGAAATGCACCATGACCACCTGATCGACACGAAGAGCGGGGCAATCGTCGAGTTCGTCGACGAAGAGATCGAGGCCCTGCAGCGGGCGATCGCCACGAAACTGGGATACCGCCTGGTCGATCACCGGCTGGAGCTCTATGGCGTCCCCCTGGATGACTGAACCCCAGGGCCTGGCCTCGTCCGAGGCCGTCGCCGCGAAACGGGATGCGGAATCCAGCGGTCCCCCGCTGCGGGTCTTCATCAAGACCTACGGCTGTCAGATGAACGTCTACGACAGCGAGCGGATCGCCGAGCTGTTGCGTGGCGTGGGCTATGCCCCAACATCGGAGGTGGAGGAAGCCGATCTCGTCGTCCTGAATACCTGTCACATCCGCGAGAAGGCCACCGAAAAGGTCTTCTCCGAGCTTGGCAAATTGAAGGCCCTCAAGGCGCGCAAGTCGGCCCCCGGGAGCAGCCTGATCTTGGCGGTGGCCGGCTGCGTCGCTCAGGCCGAGGGCGAGGAGATCCTCCGCCGCCAGCCCGCGGTCGATCTGGTCGTCGGACCCCAGTCGTACCAGCGGCTGCCCGAACTCATCGCTCTCAGCCACCGGGCGACCGGGCGTCGGCTGGCCACCGACTTCGCGCCCCAGGACAAGTTCGACATTCTCGGGGCCGGCCGCCAAGCGCACTCGGCGGCGGCCTTTCTCACTGTCCAGGAGGGCTGCGATAAGTTCTGCACCTTCTGCGTCGTGCCCTACACCCGAGGGGCCGAGCATTCCCGCCCCTCGGCCGAGATCATGGCCGAGGCCGGGAGCCTGGTGGCGGGCGGGGTTCGCGAAATCACCTTGCTCGGTCAGAACGTCAATGCCTACCGCAGCGATGTCGGATTGGCCGATCTCATCCGCCGGCTGGCGTCGATCCCGGGCTTGGCGCGCATCCGCTACACCACCAGTCATCCGCGGGACATGGACGATGCCCTGATCGCGGCTCACGCCGAGGTCGAGGCCTTGATGCCTTATCTTCATCTGCCCGTTCAGTCCGGCTCGGACCGCATCCTTCGGGCCATGAACCGCGGCCATCGCGCGCAAGACTATCTGCGGCTGGTCGAGCGTATTCGCCTGGCAAGGCCGGACATCGCCCTTTCTTCCGACTTCATCGTCGGCTTCCCCGGCGAGAACGAGGCCGACTTCGAGGCGACCCTGGATCTGGTTGAAGAGGTTCGCTTCGCCAGTGCCTTCTCGTTCAAGTATTCACGTCGTCCGGGCACGCCGGCCGCCGCCGCGCAGGGCCAGGTGGAGGACCAGGTAAAGGCCGAGCGCCTCGCCAGACTTCAAAGTCGCCTGGACGCCCAGCAGAAGACGTTCAGGGATTCCCTGGTTGGCCGCACGGCGCCGGTCCTTTTCGAACGGACGGGCCGCCTGCAAGGCCAGATCGTCGGCCGCAGCCCGTGGCTCCAGGCCGTCCATTGCCAGGCGAGCGCGAGCCTCATCGGCAGGGTGGCGCACGTGGCGATCACTTCGGCCAATGCCAACGGCCTGGTCGGCCAACTGGCCTTGGAAGCCGCTTGAGACGCGGCGCGATCTCGGAATTCCTTCCCCTGCCCAAAGAGGCGGTGCGGGCTGTCGCCGGACCTGAGGGCAGGCATGCGGCCTTGATCGAGGATGCCTTCCACGTGCTCGTCGAAACCCCGGGAGGAGGTGTTTCGGTCGGCGGGGAGTCCAAGGCCCGCCGCGGCGCGCGGCAGGCGATCGAGACTCTGGCGGGGCGGGTGGCATCCAGTCTCGAAGTTACCCCGGCCGACGTTCGCGTCGCGATCGACCAGGCGAGATCGGGGTCGGCGGCGCCAGGCCTGACCGTGCGTCGTGGCCAGGTGGCGGCGAAGACGGCGGGCCAGGCGCTGTATCTGGAAGCCCTGGCGAAAAACGACCTGGTGTTCGGCGTTGGTCCGGCGGGAACTGGCAAGACCTTTCTTGCCGTCGCCCACGGGGCAAGCCTGTTGAGATCGGGCGAGGTCGAACGTCTCGTGGTGACGAGGCCGGCTGTGGAGGCCGGCGAGCGGCTAGGTTTTCTTCCCGGCGACCTTGGAGAGAAGGTTGACCCCTACATGGCCCCGGTTTGGGAGGCGATGTCCGACATCCTTGGGGCGGAAGCCTGGCGGCGAAGGCGTGATCGCGGTGAGATCGAGGTGGCGCCGATCGCCTTCATGAGGGGCCGCACCCTCTCCCATGCCTTCGTGATCGTCGACGAGGCCCAGAACGCCTCGCGACTGCAGATGAAGATGGTGTTGACCCGCCTGGGAGAGGGCTCCCGCATGGCCGTCACCGGTGATCCAAGTCAGGTCGATCTGGTCAATGCCGCCGACTCCGGCCTCGCCCACGCCGTCTCGATTCTGGAAGGTGTTGAGGGCGTGGCGGTGACCCGTTTTTCCACCAGCGACGTCGTTCGCCATCCCCTGGTGGGGCGGATTGTCGAAGCCTACGACGCCGACGCGGCCGGACGCCGCCCGTGATCGAGGTCGAGCTCGCCAACGAGAACTGGAGGACCCGCATCCCGGACGTGCGAGAGGTGGTCCGCCAAGCCGCTAGAGCGGCATCGGGCAACAACGGCCGTGTCGCTATTCTGCTCACCGATGACCAGACCCTCGCCGAGCTCAACAAACGATTCCGGGGCAAGGATCAGGAAACCAATGTGCTAGCCTTTCCAGCGCCCGCGCCGGCCGGCGCGCTTGGCGATATCGCCGTGGCCTTCGGCGTGTGCGATCGCGAAGCCACGGCGCAAGGCAAGCCGCTGCGCGATCATCTGCGCCACCTCATCATCCACGGCGTCCTGCACCTGATAGGCCATGACCATCAATCCGCGAAAGACGCCGAGGCGATGGAAGCCATCGAAATCGACTTGCTGGGCGCGCTTGGGGTCCCAAATCCATATGAAGGGGCCGCTAGGACCAACGATAATGTCCGAACCGGCTGATCCCACGCGCCGGCGAGCGAGAGGGCCGCCGGTTCGTCCGCGCTGGGTGCGGGCGGTGAGGTTGTTGTTGGGGGGCAGAAGACCGAAGGCGCGAGGCCCGCAGGAGAGCGACACCAACTCCGAAGCGGCCAATGTCCTGGTCGATCACGCCGAGGCCTTCCAGAGCCTGAGGGTCGCCGAGATCATGACTCCGCGCGCCGATATCACCGCGGTGGAAATCTCCGCCTCGTTCGAGGCGCTAGTGAGCGCGTTCGCCGAGAGCGAACATTCTCGCCTGCCGGTCTACCGTGAAAGCCTCGATGACCCGGTCGGCGTGGCCCATCTCAAGGACGTTTTCAAATTGATGGCGACAGGCAAATCCGCGTCGAGGTTGGCCGACCGCGTTCTTCTTCGCCTGAAGCGCGACACCCTCTATGTCCCGCCGTCCATGCGCGCCGCCGACCTTTTGGTGCGCATGCAGTCGGCTCGCATTCACATGGCGATGGTCATCGATGAGTTTGGCGGCGTCGATGGTCTGGTAACCCTCGAGGACGTCATCGAAGCGGTTGTTGGAGAGATCGACGACGAGCACGACGAGGCGGTCGCCGCCCAGATCCTGGCGCGGCCCGGCGAGGTGTTCGAAGTGGATGGCCGGGTCGCCCTCGAAGACCTCGAGACCGCACTGGGCAAGGACCTTTCCGCGGCCGAGATCGAGGAAGATATCGACACCGCCGCCGGGTTGGCGACGGCGCTCGCCGGCCGAGTTCCGCAACGCGGTGAGGTGATCGCCCATCCGGCGGGCCTGGAATTCGAGATAACCGACGCCGATCCCAGGCGGGTGAAACGGCTGCGCATCCGCCCCGCGGCGGCCGACCCGTCCCTCCCGCAAGTGGCCGAGCCGAGTGACGTCGGATAGCAAGGCGAGGCCGTCCACGCCCCCATCCTCCTATTGGCCGCGGCGCCTCATGGCTGCCTTTGCCGGTGTCGCGGCCGCTCTTGCGCATCCTCCCTGGGGGCTTCTGCCAGGCCTGCTCGGCTACTGCCTGATGTTCGTGGTGATCGATCGGCCGGCGCCCGGGCATCCGTTCCGATCGGCGTTCCTTCGTGGATGGCTCAGTGGCTGCGGCTACTTCCTCGTCTCCCTGATCTGGCTCGCGCAACCCTTCTACGTCGATGCCAAGGAGCAGGGCTGGATGGCGCCTTTCGCGGTCGCCGGCGTCGTCGCCGGAATGGCCCTCTTCTGGGGGGCGGCCGCCGTGGTCTATACACTTCTGAAGAGCCATGGCGTGTTGCGCGTTCTGCTCTTCGCCGGCGCGCTCTCGGCATGCGAATGGCTTCGCGGCCATGTTCTCACCGGCTTTCCCTGGAACCTTGCCGGGGAAACCTGGCGCGCCGGCTCACCGCCCTCGCAGGCCGCCGCGGCGGTCGGCGCCTATGGTCTCACGTGGCTTACGCTCGTCGTTTTCACCAGCCCGGCCGTGGTCCTTGAAGGACGTCGGGGACGGGCGCTGCTGGTGGTGGCGGCGGTCATCGCGGGGGCGATCTGGATCGCGGGCGCCGTCCGGCTCGCGACGCCCTACCCCTACGGCCCTCGGGCGCCCTGGATCCGGATCGTCCAGGCCGATGTCGAGCAGGAGACCAAGTACGATCCTGAACTGCTGCGCAGCATCGTCGGGCGCTACATCGACCTGACCGGTAGACCTTCGAGCCACCCAGTCGACATCGTGGTGTGGCCCGAAGGGGCCATCCCAATCGCTTTCGATGACTATCTTACCGCCCACTCCTGGATCTCCGGCGCCATCGGAATGGTCTTGAAACCGGGCCAAACGCTTCTGGTCGGAGGCTATCGCTGGACTGCCGCGGCCGGGGGCGCGCCACTGGCCTACAACAGCATGGCCGCCGTCCGCCGCTACGCCATGGGCCTCGCGGTTGCTGGCTTCTACGACAAATATCGGTTGGTGCCCTTTGGGGAGTTCATGCCCCTCGACTCTCTGGCATCGCGCTTGGGCGTAAAACAGTTCGTCCATGTGGGCGACGGCTTCGCGCCGGGACCAGAGCCCAGGCCCATGCGATTGACCGGCCTGCCGGCGGTGCAGCCGCTCATCTGCTACGAGAGCCTGTTTCCGGGCTTTACGCGCGATGGCGCCGCGCTCTCGCACCTGCGCCCCGCCTGGATCGTCAATGTTTCCAACGACGCCTGGTTCGGATCGGGCAGTGGACCGCCGCAGCTGCTCAACATCGCCAGCTACCGCGCCATCGAGGAGGGCCTGCCGATGGTGCGGGCCACGCCCACGGGAATTTCGGCCGTGATCGACGCCTTCGGCCGGACCGTTCCCTCCCAAACTCTCGGCGAAGGCGCGTTTGGGGTTATCGACGCGCCGCTGCCCCCGGCCCTCCAGCCCACGCTGTACTTCCGCCTCGGTGAGCTCCCTTTTCTGCTGATGCTGCTGGCATCCTTGAGCGGCGCGCGATTGGAGACTCTGAGGCGAGGTGGGGCTCGGCGGTGAGCCAAGCCGGGCGACCGATCCGCACATTCGGTCGGATGAGATCGCGGCGTCTGAAACCCCGGCGAGCGGCGCTGATGGCCACTCTATTGCCGAAGCTAGCCGTCCCGACAACGCCATTCGAGCCTCTGACGCTCGCCCCCGGCGCCGCCGAAGTCTGGCTGGAGATCGGTTTTGGCGGCGGTGAACATCTGGCGGCGCAGGCCCTGGAGCGATCCGGGGTGCTGATGATCGGCGCCGAGACGTTTGTGGATGGGGTGGCCAGCCTGCTGCGTCACGTGGAAGCCAAGGCGCTCTCCAATGTGCGCATCCACGCCGGCGACGCTCGAACGTTGATGGCCATGCTGCCGCCGAGGAGCATCAGCCGACTCTTCGTCCTTTTTCCGGACCCCTGGCCCAAGGCCCGCCATCGCGGCCGGCGGCTGATCCAGCGCGCGTTCATCCAGGAGGCCGCGAGAATAATGAAGCCTGGTGCGCGGGCCCTCTTAGCCACCGACTGGGCGGCCTATGCCGAGAACATGTTGACGGATCTGCTGGCGTCGCCTGGCTTCCGATGGACCGCGGAATCCGCCGACGACTGGCGCAATCCGCCCGCCGGCCATACGGCCACCCGCTATCAAATCAAGCGCCTGGGGGATTGCGCGCCCATATGGTTGGAGTTTGAGCGAATCTAGAGGGTGCAATCGCTTCCTCGATTTTCTCCCCGCTCTCGGCCACAACTCCAAACGATGAAATTTCTCGATGAATGCAAGATTCACGTGCGTTCCGGCGATGGCGGCGGCGGCGCCGTCTCCTTTAGACGGGAGAAATTTATCGAGTTCGGCGGCCCAGACGGAGGGGATGGCGGCCGCGGGGGAGATGTCTGGATAGAAGCGGTGGACGGGCTCAACACTCTGATCGACTACCGTTATCGCCAGCATTTCAAAGCCGGCACGGGCGGCCACGGGATGGGCCGCGACCGCAGCGGCGCGGCCGGGGCGGAGGTCGTTCTCAAGGTTCCGGTTGGCGCTCAGGTATTCGCCGAAGACAAGGTCACCCTCATCGCCGATCTCACTGAGGCTGGGGAGCGCGTCCGGGTGGCGGCGGGCGGCTCGGGCGGTTTTGGCAACGCCCATTTCAAGGGACCGGTGAATAGGACGCCGCGCCATGCCAATCCCGGCCTGCCGGGACAGGAAATGTGGCTTTGGCTGCGTCTCAAGCTCATCGCCGATGTCGGGGTGATCGGTTTGCCAAACGCCGGCAAGTCGACCTTGCTGGCGGCGATATCGGCGGCCAGGCCCAAGGTTGCCGACTATCCCTTCACGACCCTGACGCCTCACCTGGGCGTCGTCGATCTCGGGGCGAACCAGCGTTTCATCGTTGCCGATGTTCCCGGATTGATCGAGGGCGCCTCGCACGGCGCCGGGCTTGGAACGCGGTTCCTGGGCCATGTCGAACGCACCAAGGTTCTTATCCACATGATCGACGCGACCCTGGATGATCCGGGGGCGGCATGGCGGACGATTCGTTCGGAACTGACGGCCTACGGCGTGGGCCTGGCGGAGAAGCCGGAACTCGTGGCCCTGAACAAGATCGACGCCATCGATGAGGACGTTCTGGCCGCGACGATCCTCTCACTCGCGGGCGCCTGCGGCGAGGATCCCTTCCCGATTTCCGCAGTGTCCGGTTCCGGCATCCGCCAGCTCCTTCTGGCGGCGCATGGGTTGCTCCGCGAAACCTCGCGTGCGCCGCAAGATCAGCCAGAAGAGCCCTGGCGGCCATGAACGCCTTGGCGGCCGCGCGCCTGATCGTGGTCAAGATCGGCACGGCGCTCATCGCCCGTGGTGACGAGGGGGGCGCCAACCGCGCCTGGCTGAGCGCCTTCGCCGGCGACCTCGCCCGGCTTCGCGGCCGTGGGCAGCGCGTGGTGGTCGTCTCCTCGGGCGCCGTGGCCTTGGGAAGGAGACGACTTGGTCTTCGAACCGGCGCCCTCACCCTGGCCGAAAGCCAAGCCTCGGCGGCTGCCGGTCAGTCGAGTCTCATGCGGGCATGGGAGGAGGCTCTCGAGCCGGCGGGATTGACCACCGCCCAGGTGCTGCTCACCCCCGATGACACCGAGGTCCGTCGGCGATTCCTGAACGCCCGGGCGACGCTCGAAACTCTGCTCGATGTCGGGGCGACCGCGGTGGTGAACGAGAACGACACGGTCGCCACCGAGGAGCTTCGCTACGGCGACAATGACCGCCTGGCGGCCCGGGTCGCCCAGATGGTAGGCGCCGACCTACTTGTTCTGCTTTCGGATGTCGACGGCCTGTATACTGGGGATCCGAGAGCCGATCCCTCCGCCGAGCTTATCCCGGTTGTCGCCGAGATCACCGATGAGATCGAGGCCATGGCCGGCGGCGCCAATGCCGGACTGGGATTGGGCCGGGGCGGGATGGCGACCAAGCTCGCGGCGGCCCGGATCGCCGCGGCGGCCGGCTGCGCGACCCTAATCACCCGCGGCGAAACGATGGCGCCGCTGTCGGCGATCGAGACGGGCGGACGGTTCACGATCTTCGAAGCCTCGACGACGCCGGCGGCCGCCTACAAGAGTTGGATCGGCGGGGCGCTTAAGCCGCAAGGCACGGTCACCATCGACGAGGGAGCGGCAAACGCCCTTCGGGCGGGCAAGAGCCTGCTGTGCGCTGGCGTGCGCGCCATCGACGGCCAGTTCGGGAAGGGCGATGCGGTGGTGGTGCGCGATGGGGCCGGAGGAGAGATTGGCCGCGGCCTGGCTCGCTACGATCATGCCGACGCCGTCAAGATCATCGGCCGGCGCTCCGAGGCCATCGTTGCCGCCTTGGGCTACACCGCCGGGCCGCTGATCCACGCCGACGACCTGGCGTTGACACGGCGGACCGGCGTTCCCCGCTGAGATGACCGGCGGGGATCCATCCAGGGATCGCGAACACGGGCGAACGGGAAACTCCCTGCGCCTCGGACTGCACTTCGAGCATGGGATGAAGGTCGGCCTCTTCGGCGGCACTTTCGATCCGCCGCACGAAGGTCATGTTCACGTCGCGCAAACGGCCCTTCGCCGACTGGGTCTCGACCGCGTCGTGTGGCTCGTTTCGCCGCAAAACCCGCTGAAGATCGCCGCCCCGGTTTCGGCATGGGACGCACGTCTCGCCATGACCGGGAGGATCGCTTCGCACCCCGCGATGATCGTCTCGGATGCCGAGAGCCGCCTTAATTCGCGCTTCACCATCGATACCATCGGCCGCCTCAAGGCCCTCTTTCCTCACGTCCACTTCGTTTGGATCATGGGGGCCGACGCTCTGGCCGGATTCCATCGTTGGCGGGCGTGGCGGCAAATTATGAAAGAGGTCCCAGTTGCGGTGATCTCGCGCCCGAGAGACGGTTTGAGAGGGCTCAATTCGCCAGCCGCCAAGATCTTCGCCCGCGGTCGACTTCCCGCCACCATGGGTCGCCGGCTAGCTCTGGCGAAGCCCCCAGCCTGGATCTATCTCGTCGAGCCGTTGAACTTCACCTCTTCGACGGCGTTGCGCGAAGGTCGGAGACCGGCAGATGCAAAGGTGCTATGATCGCTTCGCCAAGAGAGTTCGAGGACAGACACCTGGACGTCACTATCGCCACCGATGCGTCCGCCGCCGACGAGCTTTCCCGCGATCACACGAGATTGGAGCAGCTGATCCTCGGACATCTGGACGAGGAAAAAGCCCAGGACGTCCTCTTCATCGACGTTCTCGGTCGCAGCGCCCTGGCCGATGCTCTCATCGTGGCCTCTGGACGATCGCGGCGGCACGTCGGCGCCGTGGCCGAGCATCTCCTTCGGACACTCAAGGGCCACGGTTTCGGTAAGGCGCGCGTGGAAGGCCTGGCCCACTGCGATTGGGTGTTGATCGACGCCGGCGACGTCATCGTTCACCTCTTCCGCCCAGAGGTCCGAGCCTACTACAACCTCGAGAAAATCTGGTCGGTCAGCCCTCCGGACCGAACAATCCACCCCTGAGCCCGTAGAGTTGAGGATCACCCTGCTCTGCGCCGGTGCGCTGGCCGGAACCCCGGAAGCAAAGCTGGCGCAAGACTACGTCGACCGAGCGAGCGCCACTGGCCGGGGGCTGGCTTTGGCACCGGTGGAGATTGTCGAGGTTGCCCCGCGCAAGCGCGGAAAGATGGGCGAGGGGGAAGCGATGCGAGACGTTGCCGGCTCCGACCGCCTGATCGCCTGCGACCGGCGCGGCTCGCCGATCACCTCGCGACAATTGGCCGATCTTCTGGCCCGAGTCCGGGATGACGGGACGCGCCGCCTGGTTTTCGCGGTCGGCGGAGCCGACGGCCTCGACGAGGGGGTGCTGAGCGCGGCCTTTCAGCGGTTGTCGTTCGGATCGCAGACATGGCCCCACGCGCTGGCTCGCGTCATGCTGGCCGAGCAGGTCTACCGCGCCGCCACCATCCTGGCTGGCGCGCCGTATCATCGCGAGTGAGAGTTTCTCACCTCGCCGCGCTGGGTCTAACGAACACCATGATTCCGCGCTGGAGCCTTGCCCTTGCTCTGGCCGCACTAAGTGGAAGGGTGGCGGCGCAGACGAGCCGGATCATCGATGCAAGACGGAGTCTTGCCGAACTGACGTCCCGTCAGCAGAACGTCGCGGCGCGGGTGGGCTCCAACAGGAGCGAACTCTCCCGCCTGCTGGGGGCGCTGGAACTCTTCGCGCGCGATCCGCCGCCGGCCCTGCTCGTCAGCCCGAACGAGGCGTTGGATGCGATCCGGGGGGTCATTCTCGTCCGCGCCATTGCCCCCGAGCTGGAGGCTCGGGCCGTGCGGCTCTCTTCGGAGTCGCGTGAACTCGCCAGGTTGCGCCGACAGGTCGCGGTCGCCGAAAGCGAGCTGTTCGCGGCCGAAAGTTCGCTCGAGGACCCCACCAGCCGGATCGAGGGCGTGGCGAGCGACGCCGACTCCCTCATCCCCCCTGGCGCCCCTGGGGCCGCGGCGGCCTTGCATCAAGGTCGCCCTCCCACCAGTCTGGTCCCCCCCGCCGATGGCAGGATCGTCAGCGGCTTTGGCGCCCGCCTCTCGGACGGCGGACGATCGCGTGGGATAGCCTTTCATACCGCCGCCGGCGCCGCCGTCGTCAGCCCAGCCTCGGGTCTGGTGGATTACGCCGGGCCGCTGGAGGGCTGGGGCCAGGTCGTGATTCTGGGCGCCGGAGGCGGCTATCATCTGGTGCTTTCAGGCCTGGCCAGGACCTCCGTCGGCCAGGGACAGAAGGTGGCGGCGGGCGACCCTCTCGGCTCCATGCCCTCGGGCGGCGGGGCTCAGCCACAACTCTACTTGGAAGTTCGCCTCGGCGGATCGGCCGTCGACCCGGCGCCATTGTTGAGAGAGCCTCAATCGAAGAAACCTGTGCTCAAGCGAAAACTCCTCTAAAAGACCAGAGCCTGTTAAGGCCCTTGCGCCTTAATTCCGGCCATTCGCCGAGTCATGGGGCTTGCCTATGCGAAAATACCTACTGATCGCGGGTTCAGCCTTCGCGCTCGGCGCCGGCTCGATGGCCTATGTGAGCCAGCAGGCACGGGCGACGCCCGAGAGCCATGCCGAAACCTACCATATGCTCGAGCTTTTCGGGAACGTGCTCGACACCGTCGAGCGCCAGTATGTGACGCCGGTCGACGACAAGAAGCTGATCGAAGCGGCCCTGGATGGCATGCTCACCTCTCTGGATCCACACTCGAACTATCTGCCGCCCGACGCTTTCGGCGAGATGCAGGACCAGACCCGCGGCGAATACGGCGGCCTGGGCCTCGAAATCACCAGCGAGGACGGCGTGGTGAAGGTCATTTCGCCAATCGACGATACTCCGGCCTCCCGGGCGGGGATCAAGCCGGGCGATTACATAACCGCGGTCAACGGTCAGACGGTCCTGGGCCTCTCGGTGAACGACGCCGTCAAGCAGATGCGCGGCAAGGTCGGCGAGACCGTCACCCTGACCATCGCTCGGGAAAAGACCGACCCGTTCGACGTCAAGCTCGTTCGCGAGATCATTCAGCCCAAGAATGTG
>Ga0182024_10012879_pt1 | contig 16458 bp, 14 predicted proteins | sample P32metaG_FD_120480 | JGI IMG/M metagenome (GOLD analysis project Ga0182024, IMG submission 120480) | Permafrost microbial communities from Stordalen Mire, Sweden - P3-2 metaG (Illumina Assembly) | ecosystem: Environmental > Terrestrial > Soil > Wetlands > Permafrost | place: Sweden: Stordalen... | reverse complement strand
TCGCTACCCCATAATCGATATCTTACGGCAGACGCCGGAAATCCCCTCGAATTGTCAATGGGCGATCTTCCTACGCAATCATGACGAGATGACATTGGAAATGTTGACCGAGCGCGAGCGGGCCGCCATGTATCGCATCTACGCGACCGATCCGCGGGCTCGCGTCAATATTGGTATTCGCCGACGTTTAGCCCCGTTAATGGAAAACGATCGCCCCAAAATTGAACTCATGACGGCATTATTGCTGTCGATGCCGGGTACGCCGATCGTCTATTACGGAGACGAGATAGGCATGGGAGACAATATCTACCTACGCGACCGCGACGGCGTACGAACGCCTATGCAGTGGTCGATTGATCGCAACGGCGGTTTTTCAAACGCCGATCCGGCGCGGTTATACTTGCCTCCGATCATGGATGCGCTCTACGGTTTCCATTCCGTCAATGTCGAACGGCAGATGTTAAACCCGTCTTCGTTGTTGCACTGGATGCGTAAAGTGATCGCCGTGCGCCAAGCGCATCCGGTTTTTGGGCGCGGCACTCTCGAATTTTTGCGGCCCGCCAATCGTAAGGTGCTCGCTTATGTGCGAGAACACGAGAACGACGTTGTCTTATGCGTTGCAAACCTCGCGCGCTCGCCGCAAGCCGTCGCACTGGATCTCGCGCGTTTCGCCGGTCGTATTCCGATTGAAATGATCGGATGGAGTCCGTTTCCGCGCATCCGCGAGGAACGCTATTTATTCACGCTGCCGGGGCATGCATTCTTCTGGTTCGTGCTTTCGCCGGAAGCGGAGGCTATCGATGCGGAAACCGAACCGCCCGAACGCTTGCCGGAGTTACCGACGCTGGTTGCCATGCGAGGTGATCCGACGAGTTTGACGACAGGACGCAATCGGGCTATTCTCGAGCGCGATATTCTGCCGTTATATTTCGGGCGTTCGGAGGTGCGCGTCGAAGCGGCGACGGCATTGGGAACAGGCTTCTTCCTACTCTGTCGCATGGGCGAAGATCGCACGGCGTTGGCGTTGTCGCGGGTGGAACTCGGCGCCGTCGCACCGCCGCAACCCATTGTGAAATCCGCACTCGCACGAGCGCGCTGGGGTGCTCGGGAAGGGCTTCTCTGCGAAGGGTTCGCGTCGGATACGTTCGCTCGCTCGGTTGTCGACGAAATGCGGGAACATCGCGTGCGTGACGACGGAAATTTGCGTTTGATCGGCTCCTCAAGCGATTGGCTGAACGATCTATCCATCCCCGCGGATGCGACCGTGCGTCGCTTGCCGGAGAGAGACGAGGCATCGCAGGTCGTCTTGGGCGAAAGCGTGCTTCTGAGATTCTTCCGCTCCGCGGAATCTGAGCCGGAGCCCCAGGTTGAACTTGCGCATGCGCTAGAACGTGCGAATTTCAACCATGTCCCGAGGTTGTTGGGAACGCTGGAAATTCAGGTAGGAGACGCCGCCGCCGTATGCACCGCTCGCGCGTTTATCGAAAACAGCGGCGACGGATGGAGTTCCACGCTCGCATACCTTGAACGCACGTTGCCCAGCGACGATCACGCGCTTTTCATGGAACGGATGCGCCACTACGGCGTGCGACTCGCGCAACTACATCGCGCCTTGGGCGAAGGCTCGGAAGAGGAAGCGCTCAAGCCGGAAGCGATCCCCGCTGAACAAGCGGAACGTTGGCGTGCCGTTGCGCGGACTGCCGCGCAAAGCGCGTTTAGCATATTGGAAAATCCGCCGATCCCTTTCCCTGCCGGAATTCAAGAGGACGCTGCTTTGCTTTTCTCAAGGCGAGAAGCGCTTTTGGAACGCATCGAACGTTTCACGCCGAGAACGCTGGGGAAAAAGCAACGAATCCATGGCCGTTTTCATCTTGGAAACATACTGCTAGTTGGAGGCGATATCGTTCTCACCGGCGTCGGCGGAGATGCATCCCTGCCGCGCTCAGACCGGCGTCGTAAGCAATCACTGTTGCATGACGTCGCCGCGATGGAGCGTTCGCTTCACTATGTCGCCGTTGCGGCCTCATATGGGGTAACTGCGCACCGAGCGGGAAACGTGGAGATCGACGCCGCGGCCGCGCGCGCGTGGCGTTCGCGTGCGACGGAAACATTTTGGGAGGGATATCAAGAGAGGATCGAAGGCTTCGCGTCGTACCCTGAAGACGTCGCCGACGCGCGATCGATTCTCGACTTTTTCGTTTTCACGCATGCGCTTGAAGAGATCCCTCGGGAGACGGCGCATCGGCCGGAATGGCTGCGCATCCCGTTCGAGGCTTGCTTGGAACGATGAAACGCGGCTATGCGATGCCGTTCGGCGCGCAGATATGTGAGGACGGAGTACGTTTCGCGTTATGGGCTCCTGGCGCGCGCGATGTTGCCCTCGAACTTGAGGGAGATCAAAAAACGCGCTCCTTGCAAGCACGAAGCAATGGGTGGTGGGAGCTTACAACAACGTCTGCTCGATCTGGAACGCGCTACCGTTATGTAATCGACGGGACGCTGCGCGTTCCGGATCCCGCTTCGCGCTTTGCTCCTGAGGGCGTACATGGGCCGAGCGAAGTCATTGATCCGTACGCATTCACGTGGCCGGACGCTGATTGGAAGGGACGCGCATGGGAAACCGCGGTTTTATACGAACTACACATCGGCGCTTTCACGCAGAGCGGAACGTACGACGGGGTCACGGAGCGCCTGGACGATTTGGTTGAGCTTGGAGTTACCGCGCTTGAGATCATGCCGCTTTCCGCTGCCCCGGGAGCGCGTAACTGGGGATATGACGGCGTAGCGCCGTATGCTCCGAATTGTTGCTACGGAAGGCCTGATGCACTCAAAAATCTCGTGGCGCAGGCGCACGTGAGGGGCTTGGCCGTCGTGTTGGACGTGGTCTACAATCATTTCGGCCCGGAAGGCAACTATCTGCGCACGTACGCCGCGCCGTTCTTCACCGATCGGGAGCATACGCCGTGGGGAGAAGCAATCGATTACGAGGGTCGCCGAGAAGTGCGGGAGTTCGTTTTCCATAACGCTGCGTACTGGTTGGAAGAGTTTGGTTTCGACGGGTTGCGCTTGGACGCCGTGCATGAGATTTACGATCGATCGCGTCCAGATCTGCTTGAAGAATTGGCCGCTCGATTGGAGAAAAAAAACAAGCCGTACCTTATTATCGAAACTGATGAGACCCGCTCTGATCGCCTAGCGTATTGCGACGCGCAGTGGAACCAAGAAGCCCATCACGCATTACATGTTCTCGTTACGGGGGAATACGACGGGTATTATGCCGCGTATGCCGATCGCCCGGCGGAGCGCCTTGCGCGCGCACTTGTCGAATCGCCTCCTTGCAATTTTGTGAATTTTCTACAGAACCATGATCAAATAGGAAATCGCGCTTTCGGCGAGCGCATCTCCATGCTTTCCGCCCCGCATCGCGTGCGTGCCGCCGCGGCAACGGTTCTTCTCGCTCCGGCAATCCCAATGCTTTTTATGGGCGAGGAATGGGCGGCGTCTTCTCCGTTTTTCTATTTTTGCGATTTCGAGCCGGCGCTTGCGCCGAGCGTTCGCGACGGGCGGCGGCATGAATTCGCCGACTTTGCGGCATTCGCCGATGCGAATACGAGGACGCGTATTCCTGATCCTGGAGACGTCGAAACTTTCAAGCGTTCGATATTGCATTGGGATGAAAGAGAACAAATGCCGCACAGGGAGATGCTTACGTTATATCGTGAACTTCTCGCCGTGCGCGCGCGTGAAATCGGACCGCGTTTAGCAGGCATGACGGACGGCGGTCGCATTGTTCTTGCAAGGGAGCGTTCGTTAAGCGTGCGTTGGTTTTTGGGCGACGGGAGCGAGTTAATCCTTCGTGCGAATCTGGACGATAATCCATGCGAATTACCGGTAGTCGCCGGTAAAACGCTCTTCGCGACGCACGAGCACGACGCGGATCACGAAATAGCATCGCCGTGGTCGGTATCGTGGCGGATTCGGTAGAGCGTTTTTTCGGAAGTCAGGAGCGTTCAAGCGGCGCTTCGAAGTGTACGCTAGTACATGAGAGGGCGACGCTTGGACGCTCCTGGCTTTCGGAAAGGCGCTCTATGCATGATTGAAAACGTTCCAGGGGCGACGTATCGCCTTCAGTTCAATTCTGATTTCACGTTCTCCGATGCCGAAGCGGTCGTGCCGTATTTGTTCGCGCTGGGTATCACTCACGTGTACGCTTCGCCGCTGTTCTCCGCTCGCGCGGGTAGTCGGCACGGATATGACGTCGTTGATTATAATAAACTTAATAACGAGCTTGGAACACGAGGGGACTTCGATCGTTTTATCGCAGCGCTGCATCGGCATGAAATGGGCTTATTGCTTGATATCGTGCCTAATCACATGGGGATCGGCGGATCGGAAAATCTCTTTTGGCTCGATGTTCTCAAACGAGGAAAGCATTCCCCGTACGCAGACTGGTTTGATATTGACTGGAGCGCGGGCGGAGAAATTATGCACTATCGACGTTTTTTTGATGTTGACGACCTGGCCGCCGTTCGCGTCGAGTCGGCGGAGTGCTTCGCCCAAACGCATCGCTTGCTATTCGAATTGATCGAGAATGGATCGGTACAAGGAGTGCGCGTCGATCATATCGACGGCCTATTCGATCCAGCCGGTTATTGTGAGCTTTTACGTGCGCACGACTATGCGACGGGTTCTCACGTGTACGTCATTGTTGAGAAAATTCTTGCTCGGCGCGAGCGCTTGCGAGCGCAGTGGCAGGTAGACGGCACGACGGGATATGAATTTTGCAATATTGTTAATGCCTTGTTCGTTGATGCGGAATCAAAAATGCCGTTCGATCGTTTGTATCGGGAGTTTACGTGTACGAGCGACGATTTCAACTCGACGACGTACGCTTGCAAAACCGAGGCGATTGACCGAATTTTTTTCCGAGAGATACAAGCTCTTGCTCGAGAGTTGCATCAAATTGCCCGCTCTCACGCTGATTCGCACGACTACACGCAGGATGCAGTATGTACTGCGTTGCGCGAAATTATCGCTGCATTTCCAGTATACCGCACCTATGTCGGCGCTTTCGGAGCCGACGACGAAGATCGTCGCGACATCAGTCGTGCAATCGCGCTTGCACGCCGACGCACCTTGGATTTAGACGATTCGATTTTCACGTTCATCAATTCAATACTGACCGGCGATGCCGTTCGCTGCGATAATCCGCATTACACGCGCCGTCAAGTAATCGGCTTCGCCATGAAATTTCAGCAGTACACCCCTGCGATTACGGCAAAGGCCGTCGAGGATACGGCATTTTATCGTTATGTGCGCTTGCTCTCGCTAAATGAGGTCGGGGGAGATCCGAACTGCTTCGGCATTTCAACCAAAGAGTTTCACCGAGCGATGCGCCTCCGTGCGAAGCATTTGCCTGATGCGCTTTCCGCGACATCGACGCACGATGTCAAGCGCGGAGAAGACGTTCGCGCTAGAATCAACGTTCTTTCAGAAATGCCGTTGCAATGGCGTGAGGCGCTCGCACGCTTCGAACGTTTCAATCGGCGCCATAAGCAGGATATCGAAGGCTCCCTTGCGCCGGATCGAATCGATGAATACCTGTTGTATCAAACATTGCTCGGCACGTGGCCGCTAACGCAGCAGACTCATGGATACGGCGAAAAGATTGAAAAATATCTGCTCAAAGCGCTGCGGGAAGCCAAGCGCCGCTCAAGTTGGGCTAATCCCGATAACGCGTATGAGGACGCGGCGGTCGCTTTTTTGAGGGGAATCCTTGCCGAGCCGAGAAATTCGCCTTTTTGGAATACGTTCTTCGCGTTACTTGAGCCGATTGCGCGCATTGGAATGCTGAACGGACTTGGGCAGACGCTTCTAAAGATAACCGCCCCCGGCGTTCCCGATTTTTATCAAGGATCCGAGTTGTGGACGTTTTCGCTGGTTGATCCCGATAATCGAGGAACTGTCGACTTTGAAGTACGCCGCGGAATACTGAACGCGACGCCGATTCATCCGAATCTCGAACAAGCCCGCGAGTTGCTGGCGCAGTGGAGAGACGGGCGCATTAAAACGGCGACGACGCGTATCGCGCTCGCCGTGAGGCGTGCGCGCCGGCGAGCGTTCTTGCATGGGGGAGGATATGCGGCGCTTGAGGTCGCGGGCCCCTTTGCCCAACGCGCCGTCGCTTTTGAAAGCGGCGGGTGCGTGACGATCGTACCGCGATTGGCGGCGCCGTTATTGCATGACGGCTCGCCCTTCCCTTTGGGCGAAGCCGTTTGGAAGCAAACCAGGCTCATCGTTCCGGCTCGATTACAAGGCAGGCGGCTACGCAATGCGTTCACGGGGGAGTCCATCCTCTTGCGAGAGCCGGCCCCGCTCGCGGAGATTTTCAGCGACTTTCCCGTCGCGTTGCTGGTCCCTGAAGGACCGGACGAATGACGGCGCGTTTTTTCATCGACGGCGTTCACGCTCGCGGGGAGGAAGTTGAACTTCGCGACGGCGACGCCTATAAAATCGTTCGCGTTTTGCGCTTGCGCAGCGGCGACGTCGTCGAGCTGATTGATTCGGCCGGTTTCATTTTTCCCGCTTGCCTCGTTATTCGGGACGCGCGCGTCAGCGCGCTTCTCGCCGAACCTACCGCCGGATCCGTCGAACCCGCACTACGCATCACGCTGGCTCAAGGCATCCCCAAGGGGCAGAAGATGGATTATATCGTTGAAAAAACGACGGAGCTTGGAATTGCCCGTATCATTCCTTTCATCAGCGAGCGCGTCATAGGAGAGGAACGCAGCGCTTCAAAGCTCGAACGCTGGCGTCGTCTGGCGCGCACGGCCGCCCAACAATCCGGCCGTACCCATATCCCGCCGGTGGACGCTGCGCTCTCTTGGGAAGACCTCATCGCCGCCTTCCCCGCGTTTGACGTTGTACTCCTACCTTGGGAGCTGGCCGAACGGGTTGCGCTGCGCTCGGCGCTCCCGAGCATTCTTTCCGGCGCCGGGCAAGCGCTTGTGATCATCGGCCCCGAAGGCGGCATCTCGCATGCCGAGGCGAATAGCGCGCTCGCGGCCGGCGCCCGCGCGGTATCTCTTGGTTCACGCATTTTGCGAACCGAAACCGCGGGCGTCGTCGCGTGCGCAACGCTTCTCTATGAAGCGGGCGAGATATGAGGGAGCCGTATCTTCACGCCGGGGCGGCCGTCGCAGTACTCATTTCCGCCCAAGGCTGACTCGGCAGCATCATCCCTTCGCTGGTTGCTTGTTCGTAAAAGTTTTTTACGAACTGAGATTTCGCCGCAAGGTGATCCGCAAAGCCCGCGACCGTGAAGAAGGTCGTCAGCGCGATACCGCCGTCAGTGATTCCCTCAAAGCGGACGAACGGATCCTTACCGACCGAACGCGCTATTTCCAACGCGAGTTGCTCCGCCTTCGATAACGACGTTCCATGGCGGATCGTGACGTTGACCGACGTGAGCACGCGATGGTCGGGAAGGGAGAAGTTCGTGAGCGTCGCGGCGGCAAGGGCGGCGTTGGGTACGACGATCACGTTATTGTACAAATCGCGGATGCTGGTCGTGCGCCAGGAAATATCGTTGATATATCCCGCGTTGCCGTCGGCAAGCTTGATAAAATCTCCGGGCCGCATCTGTCGAGCCGCGATAATTTGGATACCCGCGAAAAGGTTTGCCAAGGTGGTTTGCAGAGCTAGCGCGACGGCCAAACCCCCGACGCCTAAGGCAGTAATGATCGGCGCGATGGCGATGCCCAACGATTGGAAGAGAATCAAAGCGCCGATCACCAGCACCCCAACGCGTACCACGCTCACAAGCAATGACACGGAAGACAACGCCGTCGCGTGCGTACGGCCGAACGCGGCGATGCTTCGAACGGCAAGGCGTTCCGTCACGATCACGGTCGCGACGATTACGAGCAATGAAACGACGCGGTCTTCAATAAGCTCGCCCTTGCCCGTATGCGAGAAGGGCGCAAGCGAAATGCCCAGCGCGAGGCCGTATAGCACCGTCGCGCCGCGCAGGAAGGCAAAAGCCCGAAGCTGGTTGTTCCAGCAGAGCAAGGCCTCCATCCCGATTCCCGCGAGGGCGACGCCTCCCACGACGCTCCAAGGAATGAGCGGTTGCATGAACATCACGCCGCTTTGTTTACCCCCGCTTTTCGCTTTATAACCATGAAACGGGGAGCGGCGACCCCTTCCGTCGTACCACCTGTATTAAGGATGAAATTTTCGATCGTGATTCCGACGTATAACGAGGCCGGCGGAATCGAAAAGCTTATCATCGCGCTCGCCGGAATCTTTACAGAGAACGCGCTTGACGGCGAACTCATTGTCGTCGACGACAATTCGCCCGACGGAACCGGCGCGATCGTCGACCGCCTGGTCGGGAAATATCCGGTTCGTTGCCTGCATCGCCCGGGCAAACTGGGTCTCGCCGGAGCCGTTATCGACGGATGGAAATTCGCGCGTCCCCAATCCGAGGCTCTGGGCGTGATTGATGCCGATTTTAGCCACGATGTGAAAATTCTGCCGCAGATGGTGCGCGCGGTTGCGAGCGGGCAGTACGGGCTAGCCGTCGGCAGCCGCTACGTTCCCGGGGGCGGCATCTCGAATTGGCCGTGGTTTCGCGTGCTTACCTCGCGCGTCGCGGTCTTGCTCGCCCAACCGTTGACTCCGGTGAAGGACATCACCTCGGGATACTTGATCTTTAAGCGCAGTGCGCTTGACGGCGTTGAACTCGATCCGATCGGATTTAAAATCGGTTTGGAAGTGATCGTCAAAGCACGTTACGACAAGGTGCTTGAGGTACCGTACGTTTTTGTCGATCGCGTCGCCGGCGTTTCCAAGCTCAACCAGCGTGAGATTTTCAATTATCTCAAGCAGCTCTCGCGTTTATACCGCGGAAAACTGTGCCCGCCGGGCGACGGTAAAAGCCGCTGATGCCGATGCCTGAATGGCTGCGCTTGCGCCGCGGAAAACAAAAGCAGCCTATTGAGGAAACTGCGCTATGGATAAAATGCCCTAGTTGCGGCGAGTTGCTTTATCGTAAGGATCTCGAAGCTGCGTCTTCGGTGTGTATGCGTTGCGGTCATCATTTTCGCATGAACGCGTTCGATCGCATCGATCTTATCGTGGACGGCGATTTTGTGGAGATCGGTTCCGACGTGCTTCCCTATGATCCGTTGCAATGGATTGATAAGCGCCCGTATCCGTTGAAGCTGGCAACCGATCGTGAGAAATCGCACCTATCGGAAGCCGTGATCACCGGTTTTGCCGCGCTTGACGGTTTCCCAATCGCGTTGGGGGTGATGGATTTTCATTTCCGCGGCGGTACGATGGGAACGGTTGTCGGCGAGCGAATCACGCGACTTTTTGAAGAGGCCGCGGCGCGCAAGCTTCCGTGCATTGTATTTTGCGCCAGCGGCGGCGCGCGCATGGAAGAAGGAATGCTTGCTCTCATGCAAATGGCGAAAATCACGCAAGCCGTTCAACGGTTCATGGATGACGGTAATCTCTACGTCAGCGTGCTTACCGACCCTACCACCGGCGGCGTTTCCGCGTCGTTCGGTTTTCAGGCCGACGTCATCGTCGCCGAAGCGCGCGCTTCCATCGGCTTCGCGGGTCGCCGGGTGATAGAGCAGACGATTCGTCAGAAACTTCCGCCGAATTTCCAAACAGCGGAATTCTTGCTGGAGAAGGGTCATATCGATATGGTCGTCGCGCGCGCGAACATGCGCGACACGCTCGTACGAATCCTTGAATACACGTTGGATCGTCGCAGCGCCGCGCATGCGATCGGCGCGGTACCTGAGCTTTCAGCGCAATGAACGTCATTGTCGAGCGCGAGAAGAATTTAGCTGAGTTGGAGCGTGCGGTGGCGGACTTGCGCGCGAAGGGCGTCGGGCGCGACGAAGTGCGTGCGTTGGAGCGCAAGTACGTCGAGCTGAGGCAAGACATTTTTAGCAAGCTCACTCCGTGGCAGCGAGTGAACATGGCACGCCACCCCAAGCGCCCGATTTCCTCCGATTATCTCGCGACGTTTGACGCCTTCGACGAGCTGCACGGCGATCGTCATTTCCGCGACGATCCCGCATTAATCGGCGGTTTCGCGCTTTTGCGCGGTCGCCGCGTCATGGTGCTCGCGCAACAAAAAGGGCGCGACACCAAGGAAAATATTTACCGAAATTTCGGCATGGTTTCTCCGGAGGGATATCGCAAGGCCAAGCGGCTTATGGAGACGGCGTCGCGCTTCGGGATGCCGATCGTTACGTTTATCGATACGGTCGGCGCGGATCCGGGCATCGGGTCTGAGGAGCGCTGCCAATCCGAGGCGATCGCCGCGTGCCTGACCGCCTTGTCTGCAGCACGCGTTCCCATCGTCGCGACGATCGTGGGCGAAGGCGGCAGCGGAGGCGCGCTCGCGCTGGGATTAGCCGATTACCTTATCATGCCGCAACATTCGGTCTATTCCGTCGCTTCGCCCGAAGGGTGCGCCGCGATTCTCTGGGGCGACGCCGGGCGCGCCGAGGAAGCAGCCGAGCGCCTCAAACTCACCAGCGACGATCTCAGTTCCTTCGGCATCATCGATGAAATTGTACCGGAACCGTTGGGCGGCGCGCATCGCGATCCCGTCGCCTTCATCGATCGCGTGATGGGTTCCATTGACGCGGCGTTGACGCGGCTCGCCTTGAGAACGCCGCAAGAACTCTTCGCCGCGCGCTACGATAAGTACCGTCGCATCGGGCAACAGCGTTCGCAAATCGACTCCGCAAAGGATACCCTATGAACGCGCTCTTGCGCTTGTTGGGGCGTTCGGCCGTCGCATTGCTGATTTCTGCTTGCGTGCTGTTGATCGCAGTGCAGTATTTCCACGTCCTTCGTCATGCCGCAGCGCTGACGCGCGATCTGAAGAGCACGCAGGCGCAGATCGCCGATCTACGCGCTTTGCGCGAGCGGCAGCTGAGCGAAATTCGCCGATTGAGCACTCCGCAAGGCGCGATTCCGGAGATTCACGATCGGTTGCGTTTGGTCGGAAGCAACGAGACGATCATTTACCTCGAAAGCGCAGCGACGCCGATGCCTTCTCCGCTGCAGTAAGCCGCGTTCATGGAGATGCGGGGCGTCGTCATTAATATTAATTACCACGGCGCCGTCGTTCGCTTGGCGAACGGCGCCTTGGCGGCCGTTCCGCCCGCAGAGGCGACGACGCATCAAGCGTTGTTCGCGGAGAGCTTACGCGAGCATAAAGCGCTGCCGTTTGTCGTCAAACGCGGAGGAAAGCATCCGGCTGCTTTTCTTAGCCGGGAAGCCTTGCAGGCAGATTCGACGCCTGCCCCGCGACTTACCGATCCGGTCTTTGAGGAGCGCATGAACGCCTACCTGCGCTCATTGGCCGAGGAAGGATCACCCGATCCTGAAGCTTTTTTTCGTAAGAAACCAACCAAACGTCGGCTTAAATGATACTTTTGTATGCGGAAATGGGAGAAATTAACCTGGGGACCTAGGCTTTTAGACCTATAATGTCGTAGAATATTCTTACTATGAACACGACGACGACCACGGGCGGCAGGATCGAGACGGTAGACATCCCGGGTTGCTTCATCCGTATCCACGGTACGTACGCTTCCTTACGCGCAGCCGAGCAACGCGTGGCAGACTTTATCCTCAAGCATCCGGAGGAGTTGATTCACCTTACGGTCACCGAGCTTGCGGATAAGACGCAGACGAGCGAGTCGACAGTCGTGCGACTTTGCCAGAAGATCGGGTACAAGGGCTACCAAGAGTTCAAGATTATGCTGGCGCGCGATCTGGTGGGTCCCGCGGAGACCGTGTACGAGGAGATCGTCGCAACCGACGATATCCCGACTCTCAAGCAGAAGGTATTCGCCGCCAACGCGCAGGCGCTAAAAGACACGATGGAAGTGCTCCAGAACGATGAGTTGGAGCGCGCCGTGCTCGCTCTCGCCCAGGCGCGCCGAGTGGAAATTTACGGCATAGGGGGCAGCGCTGCATTGGCGATGGATGCGTATCACAAGTTCATGCGCTTGGGCCTTAACGCCGTATACCTCAACGACGGCGATTTGATGGCGATGTCGTCCTCCCTGTTGGGATCCGGCGACGTCGTGTTGGGCATCAGTCACACGGGCGGATCGCGCGACGTGTGCGACGCGATGGAGAACGCGCAAGCGCTCGGCGCCGCAACGATTTGCATCACCCACCGTGCTACCTCGCCGATCACCAAGGTTTCGGACATCAGGTTGTTCACGGCGGCCAAGGAAACGGTGTTCGGCAGCGACGCGATGTCCAGCCGCATCGCGCAGCTTTCGATCGTCGACACGTTATACGCGGGCATCGCGAACGCGAATTACGAACAGTCCTTGATGAACGTGCAGAAGACGCGACAGGCTTCGGCGGGTAAGCGGTACTGATTTTTTCTTGACGGAAAGCGTTCATGCGCCTCGCGCTGTCCTTTCAATCGGAACGAATACGGTGCGCGTTCTTGTCGTTGCGGACCAAGCAAACGGGCGAGCGGAGGAGATCGAACACCGCGCGATCGGCACGCGGTTAGGGGAAGGTCTCTCCGAACGCGGCATGCTCGGCGCAGCCGCGATGCAACGGACATTGAAGGCGATCGGCAGCTTCGTCGAGCGTGCGCGTTTTCACGGCGCCTCCCTGGCATGCATTGCGACGAGCGCGATGCGTCGTGCCGAGAACGCATGCGTCTTTGCCGAACGGGTGCGGGTCGTGACCGGCGAACCGTTGCGGATCATCGACGGGGAAGAAGAGGCTGCGGCAAGCTTTCGCGGCGCGACGTATGACGACGGCCCGGGCGACGTGCGGCGCGTCGCGGTGTTGGATATCGGGGGCGGCAGTACGGAGTGCGCGATCGGAAGCGGCGGCGCGGTCCAACAATGCGCGTCGTTGGAGATCGGAACGGTGCGATTGACGGAGCGCTATCCCGGGCTTAGCGGCTCCATGCCGGGCGCATCCGCGCGTGAGGCTGCGCGAGGCGCGCGAACGTTCGTTGAGCAAACGCTGGCGTCGTTCGACGCTTTTGCGCCGGTTGCGGAGGTACGCGCCGTCGCCGGAACCCCCGCGACGATCGCCGCGATCGCGACGGGCAGCGATGTCGAGCATGTCCGCGGCGTGCGTTTGAGTCGGGAGATCGTCGCGTCGATCTTGGAGCGCTTGCTGGATGCTTCGCTTGAGGAGCGCCGCGCGATGCGCGGGATGCTAGCGCAGCGCGCGGACGTGCTTGCCGCCGGAGCGATTCTCTTGGGCGGGGCGATGGATGCCTTGCAATGCCGCGAGGCGCTCGTGGAAACGAACGATTTGTTGCTGGGATACCTTTTGCGCCGTGCGCCGACCGACGGGAACTCGACAAGGCCTTCGCTGCGGCAAGGTTAAAAAAGAATTTTCAAGGGATGATGGTGAAATCGGTAGACACAGCAGACTTCCAATTGGAGCCGATCGAGCGGAAACGTCGATTCGGGATGCGCTCAAATTCGGTGAACTCTTCCTCGCATGGCGAGATGACAACGCCGAGCCAAGCCGATCATCGATCGGAAGGTGTAGAGACTGGACGGGCGCGGCCTACGTGCGATGGAGCATATGGTCAAGGCACAGTCCGGACCATCAAACGCGAAAGCGGCGGCGAAAGCCGTAGTGGTGCGAAAATCTGCAGCCCGAAAGGGCATCCGGGTTCGAGTCCCGGTCATCCCAAGGCACGCATACGAATTGATGCCTAGGATTTCACGGAGTGCGCGTTCGCGTACGCCGCGCAGCGGGAAGCGTTGGACGGCGCGATCGCGGCGGAGCTTGGGGAATAGCGCGCGGTAGAACAGCTTTGGCGTTGGGTCGGGCACGAGCCGGCGGGGCGTCGATTTCACTCAGGCGCTAGAACAGCCGGAGAGCTGGCAGCGCACGGCGCCGACCGTGCGAACGTTGCACGACCTGCGGGCGCCGTGGATACGCGCCGCGGGGAGTCGCGTCTGTTTGGCGCGACGGACGCCAGGCGTTTCGAGATCTGGGGGATCTGATTACCGTGCCGCCGGGACAGGAACGGGATGCAATGCGTTCGGGCTTACTCTTGGCGGCGGCGAAGCGGGAGGGGAACGTTCGCGTGCACGGGGGCTAGGCGTGCATATTCTCAATCCCGAGATGCAGACGTTTCAAGAGCACTGTCGGCACGAGCATATGCGGCAAGAACAGGCTCAGGAGCGCAAACGAGAACGCGCGCACGAGCGCGGCATGAGTCGCGGTTTCGGCATCGGGCGATAAGAGCCGAAAGCCCTTTCTTGCGTTGCCGGTAGTGCGTTACACGGTGCGAGAACGTAAGAGGTATCATGGGTCTTGGGAAAATGGCAAAGAAGCAGTGGGGCAAGTTCACGGGCAACGTCAATCGAGTTTATGCTGGGTCGCCGCACATGCAGCCGCAATCAGTTGCACCGCCTGCGCAACAACAGACAAACATACGTCAGTCTTTACTTGATGCGGGTGCGTCGCAGAGTTCACAGGCTCCCCCGAGATACGTACCTAAAAACGAGGAATTTGAGGAATTAAAGCCAGAGCACGATCCGATTTTATTTGCAGCGATGCAAAGTGGAGAACAGGTTATTAGAGAAATAGCATATGATGAATATAACAGAGACTATCCGCTTCTTATTATTGATGGAAATGGGGAAATACGACGAGTATCCGAAAACCGTATACATGGCAATGTTATACGTGAATTATCACAGAAAAAACAAGTTTAAGTCACAAGAAATAGTCCTTATAATAAACAAAACCCCGCAGATTTCAATACGATTCTAAAATGGCTAGATTCAGATTCACCTGAATACACCTTAACTCGCTTGGACCAGGGAAATAGTTTAGAAATTCTGCCCACGCACGAATCCTACGCCGCTCTTAAAGAGCAAATGAGAGAAGCCACGACGGCTCAGGGAATTCGCCAAGGTCTCGTAGGCGGTTTTACGTTTGATAAAAATGTGGACGGATATTTGTGTACTGTACAGATTAACCTGGGATACTCTCTTAACCCCCACCGCCGTATCGATGTGCAGGGGAAAGTTGCTCATTCTATACTGGACCAACTTTTTCGTGATCAGTACCGTATCCATTTCCATGGAAAATCAGAACAAATGGGTCCGGATCGGCTACCACTCCTGATGCGTCAGACGAATGGATCGAACGCCTCCCCGGAAATATTGGATATATTTGATAAACAGATGAAAGATCGCACGTTTGAACGCAAAATGTTTAGTTTTTATCTTGACAAAAGCGTCGCCGAACAAAAAGACAAAGCTCCGGAGAGAACCGTAAATGTTGTAGTGAGCCAACCACCATTTCCTAAGAACTTCAATGATATTGTGAACGTGTCATATGATCGGGATTACGAGCACGGAGAAGATTTCGGCGGATATCATTTCAGCCATCCAACGTTTCCTACAACGACATTGCAAATGACTGATCCTAAGCTTTTAAAGGCTGCCAATGACGGCCAAGCTTCCGGCGACCAACGAGAAAAGGCGAAACATCTCAAGAACCTTCTCGCTTTATTTAATGATAACGCGTCGGGTACATTTTCTATGACGACGGATGCGAATGGCGATATTACCACCTTCGCACGTGCCAATTCCCTTGAAACAAGTGAGGTAAAAACTCAAGGACAAACCGCACTTTTGCAAGGAGACGCGGGAGGAGGCTCAAGCCGGCAACCTCTAGCTCCTAGCTCCGCCCCGCTGCCTGAGATATTACGGACGGCAAGCCGGGAATCAATGTCGCGTTCGCGTTCTGGTTCAAAGCCTTCAACGAAAGAGCGAGGTTGATTTCAGGCTGGTGAGTGGGCGGTAAGCACGAGCCTTTGAAAAACGGCCGAACGCGGCCGCGCCCGGATTCCGGGCGCGAAACATTGAACGAAACGTACGTTTTGTCAAATGTGGATCTGCCCCGGTTTCGTGGACAGTATAGCGGCTTAAGCAGCCCTCTTTTCTCTTAGTTCTTCGTACGCAACCGGACTATTGTAGTCCAAGCTCGAGTGTGAGCGATCGTCGAAACGCCCTGGGTTGCAATCGTGTGCAAGCGTCGGCGCCCCTAACCAACCAACGACGACCAGGAAACCCTTATTTTTCAGCCAACGGCGACCCATGCCGACCCGTCCCGACCCCTTAAAATCGGGTTCGGGTCCCGGTCATCCCAAGGCACGCATACGATTTGATGCCGAGCATTTCACGGGTCGCCCTTGATTGCGCTAAGCGTTATTTCCTCAGGGCGCAGGAAGCATTGCGAACATCCGGCATCCCGTATCTCTTCTTGGGAACCATAGCCCAGCGCTTTTAACATGCGACATACGTAGTATGTAGTGGAGGGTGGGCGCGATGTGATAGCGCAAACGCACGGATGCTGATGGATGAGGTTTTAAACCATTTGCTCCAGGTTGCTCCCCTG
>Ga0182024_10012878_pt1 | contig 16458 bp, 23 predicted proteins | sample P32metaG_FD_120480 | JGI IMG/M metagenome (GOLD analysis project Ga0182024, IMG submission 120480) | Permafrost microbial communities from Stordalen Mire, Sweden - P3-2 metaG (Illumina Assembly) | ecosystem: Environmental > Terrestrial > Soil > Wetlands > Permafrost | place: Sweden: Stordalen... | reverse complement strand
CAACACCTTTCGAGGATTAAGGGCTATGGCTACAACGCTATCCGGTTCCTCGTTACATGGGAAGCTATCGAGCATGCTGGCCCGTACTTTCCACGGTTGCTATATCCATTCTAACGAAGGTGCATCTATGATGATGAATATGTCGACTATGTCGTCGCAATTTTGCAGAAAGCCCGAGACCATGGGCTATTGGTATTTATCGATCCTCATCAAGATGTGGTACGACTACTCGTTCTGATTCCTCTAATGTCACCAGTGGTCGCGATTCTCAGGAGGCTCAGGTGCACCATTGTGGACCTTGTATGCCTGTGGATTCGATCCTGTTAATTTCACCGTCACCGAAGCTGCTTTAACGCATAATTATTCAAGCGACCCCCGGAACTACCCAAAGATGGTCTGGAGCACAAGTGAATCCTCCTAATACGCCGCTCACCTCAGATTACCATCGTCTCGTTTCCTATACAATGTTCACGTTATTCTTCGCAGGTCGAGAATATGCGCCCAAAGCTATCATAAATGGCATCAACATTCAAGACTTCCTCGAAAATCATTATCTTAATGCCCTGCGTTACCTTGCTCAGAAAATACATGACGCCAATAATCTTGAAGACTCCACCGTCATAGGTTGGGAAAATATGAATGAGCCGTCCGTTGGATTGGTGGGCTACACCGATCTCAACATCGTCATGCCAACACAGCAACTCAGGAAAACGACTTGTCCGTCAGCGTTTGAGTGTATGCTTCTTGGTGCAGGGATATGCTGTAACATTGACGTTTATGATTGGACTCAACTGGGGCCTCGGAAAACAGGTTCAAAATATGTTGATCCCAAAGGCTCCATGGCATGGATCTCTTCCGATGAATATGATAAAAAGTATGGCTGGAACAGAGATCCGGGATGGAAATTGGGCGAATGTATCTGGGCACAGCACGGAATATGGGATACCAGGACTCGAAAACTGTTGCGTCCGGATTATTTTCTTTTCAACCATGAAGGTGAAGAAGTAGATAACGACGTCTGGTTGCGAGATCATTTCATGGTACACTTCGAGCGGTATTCCGATATGATAAGGTCTGTGCATTCAAATGCTATCATGTTTTTACAGCCCCCCGTCATGTTTGTTCCGCCTGTTCTCAAGCCTGCCCAAAGAGATAAGCGATTGGTCTTCTCGCCGCATTATTATGATGGATTGACATTGATGCTGAAGAAATGGTACTCTGCGACTGAAAGTTTATTAATAAGAGGAATTGGTGGAATATTGATGCCTTGGGGTATCTTAGGGGCAGATATACAAACCCTCTGTTTGCACTTCGGTTAGGATACACAGCCGTTCGCAATGGTCTCCGAGACCAATTAATCGCCACCAAACAAGAGGGACTGGAGAATATTGGTATTTTCTCCTTCCCGGCCAATACTGATATTAGGAGAGACCCCTTGCTTGATGAGCGAGATTGGGATTCCGTTTGACATGGACAACAAAAAGGCGTACACGGATGGTAAATACTCAGGACAATACTCCGCGATGGACGCCAATAATTACGCTCTAGAAGGAGCAGGATTAAGTTATACGCTGTGGAATTATTGTGCAGATGTTCGCATTTCTTATCATTCCTCTGACGTTAGAATGACCATACATGGGGCGACTTTTGGAATGGAGAGGACTTGAGTGTGTGGAGTGCGTCTGATATACGACATCTTCATCATCTTCATTCCCATTCATCGAAGCTAGGTTCCGTGGAACCTACGTTCAATGAGGCAATGGATATATCTGGAGGCGACTCTTCATCATCAGAGGAATCCGTCAACAGCACCTATGCACTCCTAACTTCCAAACCCTTCGATACTTCTAATACGGAGGTTTCAACATCAACATCATTCTCATTTCCATATAATCCCTCTCTAAACGAGGGATCGAGAGCATTTGAAGCGTTCGTACGACCCTCGCCGGTTGTTATCGCCGGGATTCCGAAGGCATATGGGTTTGATATGAGGTCTTGCTCATTTTCATTGCTTATGGTACCATTTAAAGAAGTCCCGCCCGAGGATTCACCGACGGAGATATTTGTGCCAGAATATTTCTTTCAAGACTGCGAACCTGAAATAAGCGTATCGTCAGGTCGATGGATCATGCATCGTCCGGGGCAACTCCTGCGGTGGTGGCATTCTGATGCAGGGGAGCAGAAAATCACAATATCCAGTGCATACAAGAAAGATGGGGTAGTAGGCACTGTAGATGATGATATAGAAGGGTGGTATTACTGGTATGGTAAATGCCTGGTGATGTAGGAGTGCAGCGGAAAGAGACGGAGACATATTTGGGAATTGGACTAAGGGGAAACGGGCGACTTTCATGGGCCATTGTACATACATATTCATTATTCTTTGTTGTCTTTCTTGCTACTCTGCCAGAACCAGTTCCGTGGTTCCTTGATCTCTACCTTCTTTTCGCCGGCGTTCGGCGGGGCTACGAGATATTCTTGCTGCACAAATCTGTTGTTGTCAGCGAAGTCATTAACAGGATGGAACCTTTGGCCGTGATATACATTTTCACCCGCTCTCCACCCAGGAACATCCTTCATGATCTGCCTTTCCCTTTCCATAGCAGCATACTGTCGACGATACATGTCACTGCCATCAGCGCATTCAGTTATGAGAAATGCCGGTCATTCTCCGCTTCGAGCAGCGGAGTCAAATGCAGTCTGGCCCATTGAGCCTCACGAAACAGCTCACTGTATATAAGTACTTTGAATGATGAGGTTCAGTACCGTCGTTCAGAAATCGCCAGTTGTGATCGCCGATGCCCCCAAATCATGATGGCCCCAACTCCAAGCAACACAATTCCTGCACTGAACCCGCGTCCAGGAAGATGACGCTGCCATCAATCGAAGACACATGGATTCGGAGTTTACCTTTATCTGGATTTCAGGATATCGCCCACGCGGAGGAAGATCCTGGCCATGCGCGCTCGGAAAGGACATGGTTGTCGGGTCAATGGTGATGTCGCAAACGCTGCGGAATTAAGGTGGCAGCGGCGAACCCTAAAATCATGCCCATCTCAACAACCATCACAATCTTGAACCGGGATCGAAACGTCAACTGGAGAAAAACACGGTTATCAGAAGCAGCTGTTCTCTATTCTTACAATCTTTTACACGGCGAGAAGAAATTAGAAGAACAATCATCAAGCCGTTCGTTTCATCCAATATCCTCATCATTTATACCCTCCGCTTCCGATCCATCAGTTTCTTTTATTTCGTCCTCCTGCTGCACTCCTGCAGCTTCAATAACGCTATCCTCCTTAGAGCCGGATCCCTCCTGTAGCTTTCTTTTCGGTATCACACTCAGAAAAGCCCTTTCCCAGTCCTTGATTTCCAACCACCGTAGCATAATTTCCAGCACTTGATTCACAGTCAACACATGTCTACTCGCCATCTTGATGTAGTCTCCAATCGGCAGTCGTCCGTGTTTTATTCCTTGCTTAACGGCTTTGTCATAGCACAGGCTCTACTATTAGCATTGCCATTAATCCAAAAAACCTTGTATCGATTTCTGTCAACAAGACCACCGATAATATATACTTTATCGCTCTCGAGGGTTTCTATTACGTGATTTGAGTCCGCTGTGAGATAGACCAGGTTATCCAGTGGAACATCGCCAAGCACAGTTTGGTAATCACTGGTAGAGATATGAACACCCTTCCAATTATGGTGGACACCCTTGAGAGTGTTTTCCATCCGCTGCCCTAAAGGTCCAGAGAGGCTTGTCATGAAGAGGTTAACAGTCCTCAAACTTCGTCGATTCTCTGCATGACATCTAGTTAATTGAGAGGACATACTGATAATTTCCTGCACTTAATGGCAAACCCAAAGTGGACATACCTTGTCCGTCATCAAGTGATCAAACGAGCAGTCAACGACTACTTTGATACCGCTTTCTTCTTGACCTTCGACCACCACCTTTCGCCTATTTTGTGCTTCGCCTGCAAGTTTCGACTTCTCCTTCTTTTCCTTCAGTTTTGCTTTCTTCAAGGCTTTCCGGTCGTCTTTTGTTTCCTCCCATCTTTTCCGCTTTAGCGCACGCTTCAGTGCATTCTTGCTCAGCGGAGGGTCTTCCGGTAGACCCGACGGCACTGACACCGAGCTCTCTCCTTGTGGTTCCATCGTCGAACTCCCGGAGACACTCACAAACTCTCCACTGCTACGCGAGTATTTTTAGTTGCGCAAGGGGATGCACGTGGTTGTTCTCCCAGCTAACAAGCGCACATCGGTGACCAAACAAATGGCGTTTGTCAACGGGAGAAATCAAGCGGACAGCCAGGTTGACCGAGAAGCGTCGCCTTGGTGCAAAACTAATCGGCTGCAGGGAATTTTTAAGCTTTTTGGAACTGGGAAGGCACAAAAAGGTCCAAGTACGCAGTCTCTTATTTAACCCATACCCTATCCGCTGCCAATCGCGTGCAGATCGCCTGAGAGCATCACGTGCGTTTCCGATCTCAATGCGGCAGAAGCACATCTTCTACCACTGTATACCCTGTATGGGTCGTACGATGTCCTTCCGACCATGGAATCCGTCAGTGATTTCTGTAGAATGCATCACATTGCTTGCCGTACACCAATACATACATAGATTTTCAGAAGTCAAGCATCTTGCCACCGACGCTCATGCCACCCATTTCCTCTTGTCTCTCCCGCTTTACACCCCGTTCATCCGCCATTACCCGGTCGACATGTTGTTTAAAGTATGATATATAACCCTTCAAGCTTGTCTTCTCCCAATCACTAGTCCTCTCCTTCGAGAGATTATCTGGAGACTTCTCCCAGGCATCAATCTCACCGAGAAGCTCAGTGACCGTGGGCACAGCTAAAGGATCAAAAGCCCCAGGATTGGACGACTCGATAGGGACGCAAATTCGTCCTACTATGAGTGGAGACACAAAACAGGTTTACCTGTTCCAGGATGAACACAAAATGGGGACTTTAGAAGATGGTTTAGATGCTTCGAAACCTCGATATCAAGTCGAGGATACATATATTCAAGGACGATATCTTGCTTCGCGGCAACCAGAAGTTTAGGGTTCAAGGTCTATTGTCAGCAGAAACCTGAATCCTGTTACTTTTGATGCGCCACTTTCAGCGAGGGTGTCAATATCTTGCCATTTTTGTATGCTTGACCTATTTTCGTGAGATTCCCATCTCTTCCTTAGCGCGATGTTCAGCTCTACAGTTAGATCAGAAGTCAATATACGCAACCTCTGTCAGGAAGCAGCTGAAGTAGTTTCTCATACCCCTTCTGTTCTCGCCATGGATCCTGCTCCTCCAGAATCATTTTGCCGAATTCCTTCTTGCAGATCTCGAGGCTTCGCTGTAAGTGGGGATGCAATGGTCGCGTCAAATTCACCCTCTTGCCGCCCTGGGAACCGCCTTTTATTACTTCCAGATATGACGCCAGACTCTTCCGAATGTGATCGTCATATTTGCGTGCCTTGGCATCGCTTATCCAGGCATGAGCACCTCGCCTTCCAGAGTACACCCACAGGATATGTCTGAACCCGAAATCCTCTCGCAATGCAACGTCTAATATCTTGATTGCAATCGTGATAAAGCCCCAACATTTATTGCAGATGTTAGCTTTTGCGCAACAAGTTCGGATATCGTCATAGTCCGTTAAATCGATATCAAACACTAATTCCTTCTCCAGTGGCTTGAAGGCTTTCTTTTGAAGGGCCTTCCGGTCGCGAGGATTGGCGGTATATACAGGGCCGATTTCGAATCGTTTGGGATTAGTGGCTATGACTTGTGCCTTTAGGGCGGAATGTGTTGCGAAAGAGAGGTACCGCAAGTAGACATCATTTTGCAAGGTAAAGGCCAGTTCGCGGTTTGTGAAGGCTTTTCCAGGGTTGGGAGAATGGTTGAGCCATTCGAAAAGGTATCGAAAGGGAAACAGGCGCTGGTAGAAGATCAGCATCACAGTCGGATCGGAGTGGTCTGCAGCCAGAATGTCCCTGCGGTTTAGCGCCGTGAGCGCGACGGGCTTACGTTGCATCGCCCTTGTCTTGCTTCACGTCAATAAGCATCATTTCTGCATCGTCATCGTCATCAAACAGATTTTCTAGCGCGGTCTCCGCGTCAACGGGAGCCATTGTCGAACGTCCGTGTTGGCGTTTGTCGGCACAAATTAGATGTCCAGGCCAAAGGACGCGTTCCAATTTGAGAAGATTGTCGCCACGTGATTCGGACGCGCCTAACTAGCCACAGTTGGCAATGACCACCGCAGTCAGTCAGCAGTCAGAATCTCACCAAACTTCCATCTTGCATCATTCACGGTCACGCGTTGTGCAATGGCCTCAACAAACCATGCACATATCCAAACTCAGTCGAGCGACAGCAAGGAGCTTCTACGCGCAGAGCTGAAGGCCTGGGAGCGCGCCTTCGAGAAGGACAACGGCCACAAGCCGACACCGGCAGACGTGAAAGCAAACGCCGAAATCAGCATAAAATACAAGCTCTACCACAAATCTTTCAGAGCGGCAAAACCCTCGAAACGTGAAGGTGAAAAACACGACAGATCCCGAGCAGAATTTGTTTCAACTGTTCAGGCGCTCAAACAGATCACTCCTCAAAAGCGACGAAGAGACGGGGATATCGTCACGCCATCCAAGAGCACACAGGGGAACGATGACGTGGAAACGGTGGGACCCACGCCGCAACTTAACGGGAGAATGTTGGGCTTGTTTGAAGGAATCTCGGACCAGACACCGCTGGCCAAGAGAATTAAACCAAACTGGGGAGAACAGTTGGCCGCAGCACGGAAGGACAGTCCCAGAAGCGCTACGCCACACAGACGTTCCTGGAGTGGAGTGTTCGAACCTAAGTACCAGATCCATCTTCCGCCAACTAATCTAGCTCGCCATTGCAAGAAACTCCGACCAAGTCGATATCATCCGTGCGATCACGATTTACGACTCCTGTTGCTCATCATTCATCAACGGCCAACCAACATGCCTTTGCCACACCGTCCTTCCTTCGTCCTACTGCACAACCCGTAGCATCTCCGCAGTCGCCTTTGCTTCCCTGGGGAGGAATGCCGAGAAAGATCAAGGGCTTAAGCGCTCTTATCAGCGACTTTCGAGCAAACCAGCTTGAAAATGTTGAGAAGGTCGACTGCGAAGAGTGGGAGGATGAAGACGATTTGAAGATTTTGCAAGAAAACGATAGTCCAGGAGTGGCCGGGCGAAAGCCGTGGGCGAAGAAAGGTGCTAAACGAACCAAAAGAAGAGTGATCAGTAAGTATATACAGCCTAGCGAATCTAACTTTAGTGCGTCCCGTTCCTCAACTGGAGATACCACCGAGCGACGATGAATGTGTGGAACCACAATCATCAAGTAGCCCCGGCAAGCGGTCCGGTACAATTCTACGTGCCAGTCCGGAACTACCTGACCCCTACGGGGGTGATGAAGGCCCGTTTCCAGAAGATGAACCTAGTGACTTGGACGAATCAGATGAGCTTACACTACCTAAACCGACCGCAGAAGCCAAAACGAGCAAGGACAATAGAGCTAAAAAACGTCCAGAGATCAAAGCTAAAGGGGGGTATAAAATCGGTAAACAGGTCAGCGGCAATTTCGTCAGTTACAAGATAAGGTCTAAAGGGCAACGAGGACGGGGACGGGGACGGTTCGGGAGACGTTGAGATGGATATGCGACTTGCCACCAGAACATATTTCGCATTGGAGTTACGGTATTGTAGCATTACGGACGTGTTTTGATACCTTCGGTAACAATGGTCTCTTCAAGAAGTTTCACGGCTCTGTTACCCATGCCCCAGCTACTTTGATAGCCAGCTCCACTTGACCCTTCCATTAATCGAATGCGAGATAAATCAAGTACCATAGTTGTGGATTATGAGGCCAACACCGCTAAGATTCTCGATTTCTACACGCGGTCCACCGGTCCTAGAGGGGCGCAATCCAACATTGTGCCGGACGATATCGAGGGCTTCGATACCCTTACCGCCTGTTAACTCAGGCGCCAGTTGCACGCACTTCAGTGCGATCCGAAGAGCTAAATTAGGATCGACCTCTCCATTCCTTCATTCAACATTATCTTTGCAGGTATGTGTACCAGTTGCCTGCTTGTCTGCAACCCCCAAGGATGGTCCCGCCCCCGAAGGGTCTTGGGATAATATATGTTGGCTCTTCGCCCAGTCTCTCAGCAGCCCGGAAGTACATCTTGGAACACTCGTTCCGAACAAGTATTGTTTGCCCTCTAGTCGGATAAACTGCGAGGTCCTCTACGCCCCCCAGTTTCGAAGCCATTATCCCCGTTGCATTTACCACAGCTGCCGGGGGAGGCGAAATCAATGTGAATGCTTCGCGAATATGATCCAAATGACGGCGAATAAATGTTGTCCCGAGAGATAGCAACTGGGATTGTAAATATGGAAGGTAAATCTGAGGATTTATGGACACAGATGTTAAGCTCATCCCTGCCTTGACTCCTGGCGGTAGTTCATGTAACGGGATCTCCCGGAACTATTGTCGTTATCTTGACAGCAGACTGAGTATACATCGCGCACGAGGTCTTTGAACCACACCTGAGTCTGTCCTTCACGGAGTATCCCGGATTCCTCAATCGGCACATCATGATACTCTACACATTCCATCTTGCACACGCCCGATTCGGGATGCTTTGATGCCAATTCCCATAAGACCGGGAAAGTGTCTCTATCAAAATGTTCCTCTGCCTCTCTAGTCGTTAATCACTTGATTGGGGTTTTACGATTGAGCTGCAGACAGCCAGTTTGCTCCCTACAGTAAGATACCGCTAAAAATGACAAGCCACGGCCCAAGGGGAGGTATAGTAGATCGACAAATCTCCTGGCGCAAATTCAGCTACAAGGGTCACTTTGTATCCTTTACGAGCCAGGATCAAGGCTGTGGTCAGGCCGGCAACACCAGCGCTATATTTTAGAGCTGAATAGCTGCCGGAAGATACCCAACAACTACGATTGAAGTCATTCTCAGACAATACAGGCTCCCGATGGGGTGGTACGATAATAAGTACTGATAATCCCACAGTTTGGTGTGACAACGTCGATCACTCACTGTGACACAAAATTTCTTAGCCAAATCAAACGTCCCCGGAAAAGTTCCCAGCTGCCGATGGGAAAACGAAAGCACGCGAAGGACGAAGGGACTGTACCTGCAGTTGCGCGTGTGGATGTCGTGACAAAGGATATCGATGAAATATTTGCAAAAAAGACTCCGTCCAAACCAGCGGTTACAATACCGGTCAAGTCCTCTGTGACGCGCAGCGTAAACGATAACGATGACTTTGCGGATATTCGGGGCATTAAAAAACGTATAATACTTTCAAGCACAGTTTGGCTAACGAGAGTAGGGAAGCGGACTTCGGATGGGCTAACGCTCTATCAGGAAGATGAGCTCAGGATTGGACAAGGAGGAGACACGCCATTGTGTCCATTTGATTGCGATTGTTGTATGAACCTCAATGTTTGAAAAATGCTGAGTTGAGGCTTCTAGTTTCTTATGGAATGAGTTCAAGAATGTGGCATGCTGCTGAGCATGAGTCCCAGGTATGTGTGACCCAAACAAGGGGCGACGAAGAATGTTCCATGGTTTATTCATCTAGACTTCGACTGATGGTCTTCTCTGAGTAAAATGAATGATGATTAACAGTCCAATGTTAAATAAATATTGTATAATCCATAAATCTCAACACCTGAATAATTACATGAAGATAGGAATAGTCCAGAAATATAATCAATAACTAAACTATTGCCAAAAGTCCAATCGCTGTCTTGATTAATTCCTTAGTTTAGAAGACGAATCGGCGTTGGAAGTCCCGACGTTGGTGCGTTTGATTGGTGTTATTTGTGTTGTTGGGCGCGCTGGAAGGGGCGGAAGACGGAGCAACTGATTGAGGGCCAGTACCAGTCATGGTGGGCTCACCGGTTGGAGCACTGGTCGGTGCAGTAGGAGTGCCGGTCGGTGTCTCATCGGGTTGGGCTCCTGGAGTCGTCTTGACGGGATCGAACGCAGCACATCCGTTCTCAGCAGAAACATCAAGGTTGACAGAGTAAGTGGTGTTACTAGATGAGCAAGCCGAGTAGACGAGCGGCTGGCCGTTGTACATGCAGACTGGCCCGTCAACGCCCTCTTTCCATGTGACACTAAGACCACGTTTGGCCATTCGAGAAGTTGGCGGGGCACATGTAACCGTTGCTCCAAGGGCAGAGAGACCACACACGTTACCGTTGGAATCCTGAAGGATACCGTTGGTGATCGGGAGGAAAACCGCCCCTACTGCGTTGGGGTCGATCGAGGCTTCGAGTTGACCATCAACAATAACCAAGACAACTGGCTCTCCATTGACGAGACCGGCAAGTGAGAAGGTTCCGGTGGGGGCAGGCGCGGATGGGTTAGAGGAGGGAGCACCACTGGGTAGGCTGGAAAAAGGATTGTTTTGGGTGGTGGGCCGGATGGCGCCGGTAACGGTGGATGTTACTGTGGAAGTCGTGGTCTCAGTGACAGTCGTGTCGTAAACGTACCAGGTGGGTGCAACTGTAATGTTGATCTCAATGTCATTGATGATGACAATTGTTGGCTGAGGGAAGTATTGGCTGGTGGGCACAGGGTGGACCCAGAGACCATACTCGTAGTATTCATTCATGTCGCACTCATAGACTTCTTGGAGGTAGGTACCAATGTACTCGTAGACAACGAAATGCCTGTTTTGCTTGCACCATTCTTCGTAAGTGCAAACGTACTGAGTTGGGCAAAGCTCAACGTAGTGATACCAGGTGGGCGTTGCAATGGTGACAACCTCTGTTCCGCAGGTGTAGACTCCGGCTGTAGCACAGTACGTTGATGTCGCTACGTATCCAGTGTTGATAGAAGTCATCAGACATTCAGCGGCTGTAACGGTGGCAACTGGGCAAGATTCGCAAGCCGATGTGACAGTCGAGTACCATGCGTATGTAGTGGTTGCGGGGCAGTAGGTTGGGTATGTAACCGTGCAAGCAGAAGTAGGACAGGCAGAGGTCATCCCGCCGAGTGTGAAAACACCTGTAGCGCATTCAGTGACTGTCTCGTAGTAGACTGTGGTGGGGCATGGGTATTGTTGGCCATTGACATTGCAGAAGGAGTCACCGCTACCGCAAGATGTCGTCGCAGTGTATGTGATCGTTGTAGGATAGGTGACTGTGGTAGTCATGGCTCCGTAGACGCACATGGAAGCGGTGGTCTCAGTGCAGTAAGTTGAACAGGCACTCGTGCTGGTGATGCAACTGGAGACCAACTGTCCTTGCGTTGTAACATACTGCTCAACACAACCAGCACAGGGTGTGACGGTAGCGAGTGTTGTACAGGGTGTCGTGCTGACAGTGACCGTAACAGTGGCAACGCCGCATGTCTCTTCTTCCTCTTCGCAAGTCTCGCAGACAATCTTGGTGTTCGCGGTCCTGGTGATTGGTGTAGATGTAACATATTGTGTGGTCTTGGTCTTGGAGGTGACTGTAGTTTCGCAGTACGTGGTAGCGGCGGCCTCGGTCTCGCAATATGTGCAAGTAGGAAACTTCTTCAAGAATTCCTCGCATCCCTCAGTGGGTGGTACATATACAGTGACGGTGTTTTGGCTATAGGTAGGGGTGGTAGGGGCAGGGGCAGCCGTCGTTGTGCATTCATACGTAGGATATGGCGGTTGTGCAGATTTGTCGCAGCCGCAGTCCTCGTAGTAGTAGTAGACATCGTACGTGTATTTGCACTCGTCATCGCATTGGTCGCTGTAGTAAAAATGACTGAAGTTGCAGAGTTCGCAGTCCGAGGACATATCGTGCGGCATGGGACTGTGACTTGGGTTTGGTGCCCAGCTTGGGAAAGCTCCGCTAGATCTTGGGCCACGGGATGGGAAGGGGCGGCCAGATTGAGAAGGATACGGACGAATATTGCTTGAGGGTGCGTCTCTCTTTGCCATAGGCGACGCCGATACGGCGGCGGTGAGAGCCGCAACGAGGGCGACGGCGGAATAACGCATCGTGTTGGAACCGAAAGGTTGAATTGACTAGACTACCAAACGAAAGTGAATGACGAAAGTTGGTCAAAGAGTGACTAGGGGTTGGTCGAAGGCAAAGAACGAGTGAAACCGAGGACCGAAGCGCGATGGACTCATTGTGGGTCTACCGGAGACCTTATATAGATCCGTCTCGGAAATTACTTGTGCGTGAATTTGTGGCCATATGAAGAATGGATGCTGAAGAATGCCAACGAAAACAAATAGAACCATTGAGCCGCTAACGTCTGAAGACCGTTGTGGCAGACATAGCGCGCCAAACGGTCGACCGCTGGCCGATGACGCCGCTCCAGGCGCAGGAATCTGGTATTTAATGTCGTGAGGAATGTTTTGGGTCGTGGGAATTTCACCTCGCGCCGATCGGCGGCCGCCTCCCATTGGCGGAGCGCTCTGTTTTGATTCGTTCCCAACGACTCCAGCCTTCAGTTATGAAAAGCTCCGCATAGCAGGCTAAGCTTTCTCCATCAGCCACGCACAATCTTTGATCCGTTCAAGCTGCCATCAATTAACATTCCAGAGCCAGGCATTTAATCCCCCACCCATCGTCCAATGCCCCACAGCGCTCTCTCCGCCTTACATCACCCTCTGGATACCGCGACCCTTTGATGCCCTTTACGATGACATAAACTCCGAAACCTTCATTCCTCGCCTTCCAATCTGCACACTCATTGATCCTATCAGCCAACACAACACACAACACGCCTGCTGGCCAGTGGCCACAGAACCAGCGGTCGTCCGTTCACAGATCACTCTTGTGTCACATGGACCCGAATCCCGACCATAGTAGAAATTGTCCACCTACACTAAGTCCCCTAGCACACACACCACACTTTTCCTAGTCAATCAAAACGGTAAGCAATCTTGGCACTGAGTAAATTCAAGCTCGCCTTTTATCTACACTCAACCTTTCCCAAATGCAACAGGCAGGTGGACACACAAATTTGATACGGTGGTTTCACTTTGCGAACGAGGCGCATTTGTGTGTGGAAACGGAATTTGGTAGAGAAATTGTGTCCCGATTTGAGCCAGATTTGTTACCGTCCCATTTTAGGGGGGTTGCATTTGGACGGATTGACTGCGGTTAGTGTACGATATGCCAGTGGCTCGTTCTGGCTCGTTTTGTTAATTTCTCATATATCACAACCTTCTGAAACGGTGGAACTCGCATCGTGTTGATACCTTGGTTCGAAGCTCGGCTAGTCTACTATAGCAGTCTTCACAACTATCTGCACGGGTTCCATGAACTCTTTCTCTGGCATCTTGCATGACCGTACGAGATCCTTTCCGCAGTCGGACGTTGAATGAATCTAGTCACTTTGATTTTGCCTGGGAATCTAGCCTATTTGTCATTTGCCGCGACGATCGGATCCTTTGCATTTCCCACGAGTGGATGGAATATACATATAGCCAAAACTGTTGACTATTGTCAGTTGATAGTGAGTTGGCGAACAGAGGGCGCGGACTCCCACTGCGATGGAATTGAATTTGAAGAAGGTTACACGGTTAGCGGAACGGCCCCGTCGGCCCGCATGCACTAAACTGCGTTATCATTGGCCAAAAAAACATGGTGCGTAGTCGAGTGTTGAAGCCTTGAAGGATGGGGGCTGACCTATCCGACACGTGAAGAATAGCGCTCGCTGATTGACGTAAGATGTGACATCCGCGAAGTGGCTTGCTTCTGAGTTTGCTTTTGCGCATAATCGGAGCCCGGGCTTTCGGCAACTGTTGGGAAATTAATTCATTTTCCGAAGCCGCGGGCGCCGTTGCTATTCGCTTCCGACCAGTCAACGGTTCACGTGCCTGAACGTGCGGTGCAGGGTGGGCGAGGGACCGAGACAAACGTTTCTTAGACTAGCCAATTCGCCGCTCGAAAACGACATCATCTCGGTTGCACTGACCTCGCCGGTTCGAATCGGGCCCCTCAGTTTTCTCATCAACCGACGTCCTCGCGACTCCACAGGCGAATCAGCTATCATGGCACGACCACGGGCCCTGGCGATGAAGACGGTGGAGATAATCTTCTGGCGGATTTTGCACCACAAGGAAGGCGCTCTTCTCAGGTGGCGGGTGTCCCGTCAATCAAGAGGCGCTCTGGCTGCCATCTTACGGTCCAGGAGGCCGCGAAAAACTGCACTTAAATAGGAATGCCCCCCGACCACTGTCTCTTCCCATCATCACCCCTGCCCCAGAGATGACTTCCCTTGAAGAGCCTCAGCAATTGACGGCGACCGAACGTAGGCGCTTGGCTTTGGAGAAAATCGACAACGCCAAGTTCTCCTTTTATCATATTCGGTGCGTTTCTTCCATACATCCAACTAACTGCGTCTAGCGCCATCCTAGTGGCCGGTGTTGGATTGTAAGCACGGTGTAGGTTGCAAGCTGACAACTTAGTTTCACTGATGCCTACGATATCTTTGCTGTCAACTTTGCCAATGTCATGGTCGGTTACGTATACTACCCGACAACCGGTGCTCTTCCCTCTTCCTCAGACACTGCCATCAAAATCTCCACCTCCGCTGGCACAGTTTGCGGACAACTTGGGTTTGGATTCCTGGCTGATCACCTCGGACGTAAAAAGGTTTCCTCAATCAACGCGTCAATTGACTCGTAGATGTATGGTATCGAGCTTATGATAATTATATTCTCAACCCTCGCGCTATCGCTTTCTGCTCCGGGTCCAGCGGTTAGCATAGTCGGCGTCATGATTTTCTGGAGAGTGATTCTTGGTACAGGAGTGGGCGGTGATTACCCTCTTTCCTCGATCATTACCAGTGAATTCGCCACTGTTAAATGGCGCGGGGCAATGATGGCAGCAGTTTTTGCCAACCAAGGCTTTGGGCAATTCACTGCTGCCCTGGTTTCGTTCATCTGTACAGTTGGGTTCAAGAATTCATTACTCGAGACCACCTGCGGACCAGATTGTCAGGTTGCCCTGGATAAATCGTGGCGTATCATCTATGGGTTTGGAGCGGTCCCAGCTTGCGCTGCTCTGTACTTCCGCCTGACTATCCCGGAGACCATTCGTTATACCCTCGATGTCGAGAAGAACGACGCAGCCGCAGCAGCAGATGCAATCAAATACGTTAGTGGGAGACATGGGTCTGCTCGACTCGGAGATGTCGGATTTACTCCCGTTTCTCAGGTCCTCGTCGAACAAACCCCGATCGGGCCGCCGAAGGCTAGTTTCAAAGACTTCTACCGCCACTTCGGTCAATGGAAGAATGGAAAAGTTCTCCTCGGTACAGCTAGTTCTTGGTTCCTTCTCGATGTTGCATTTGTATCTCGCCTTTGTGAATGTTTTTTAATTCGTCTAGTACGGTCTTGGCTTGAATACATCCATCATTCTCAGTGCCATCGGCTACTCTGGAGGAGATACCATTTACAGGAAGTAAGACCTCCCTGCGAAGAAGGATGCTGACCTAGACTTTACAACAATGGCGTTGGCAACCTGATCTTATCTGTTGCCGGACTCATTCCCGGTTATTGGGTTTCAGTGGCCACAATTGACACCATCGGACGCAAACCCATTCAGATTGGTGGTTTCTTCATCCTGACTATACTTTTCTGTATCATCGGTTTTGGATTTCACGTCATACCCACGGGTGGATTGTTCGCCCTTTACTGTCTCTGCAACTTTTTCCAAAACTTCGGACCAAACACCACCACTTTTATTGTTCCTGGGGAGGTGTTCCCGACGAGATATCGTTCTACTGCGCACGGCATAAGCGCCGCTTCAGGGAAAGTGGGTGCAATCATTGCGCAAGCGTTGCTCGGACCCCTCAGGAATAGGGGCGGAACCAACGTCTGGCTGAATCATGTCATGCAAATCTTTGCCCTCTTCATGTATATCCAACATCTCTTTGTGTCTCACCGTTAGGTTTGTGGGAATTTTTACCTCTTTGCTTATCCCCGAAACCAAGCGCAAGACACTTGAAGAATTGACCGGAGAAGACAAATATTACAACGAAAGTCCTGGGAATGGACATCACTCGGGTAATTTCTCGAACGGGAACTCTCTCGATACAAGCGAGAAGGTAGTTTAAGGGGGTCAAGTTGGGGTCTAAGTGAATACCCATTTAAGCAGTAGTGCATAGTCACATCCCATTCATAGATTAGTATAAACAGTCGTAATATCAGAGATTCGGTCGGGACTAGTATGGGTGTTGAGCAAGATCCTGGAATCGGACGGTGATTCTGCGTTCGATCTAGTCCGTCAGCCGATCTAACTCGTCAACTCCCTGGTAGTACTATCACCGCAGGTAGGGATGGTCAAAAACACGTTTCTAATATTAAAAATCGTTTTTAAAGCGAATTAGGAACGTTTTTAAACGTTTTTAAACATTTACATCTCCCAAAAGGGAAATTTT
>Ga0182024_10012877_pt1 | contig 16458 bp, 10 predicted proteins | sample P32metaG_FD_120480 | JGI IMG/M metagenome (GOLD analysis project Ga0182024, IMG submission 120480) | Permafrost microbial communities from Stordalen Mire, Sweden - P3-2 metaG (Illumina Assembly) | ecosystem: Environmental > Terrestrial > Soil > Wetlands > Permafrost | place: Sweden: Stordalen... | reverse complement strand
GCGTCGACCGGCTCGTACGTCTGCCCGAACGGCGCGTAGATCTTCACCTCGCTGAAGAGGGCATCCATGCCGAAGGTGCGTGCCTCATCCGGGATGATCGGGACGATCCGGTTGCCGATCGTCTTGTCACGGAGCAGGTTGCGCAGCAGGCCGGCAAACACCATGGTGGTCGACGCGGCGCGCGTCCCGCTGCCGGTGAGGAACTCGGCGTACGGCGCCTCGCCGGGAAGCTCCAGCGGCTTGTTCCGCACCAGCCGGCGCGGCAGCATCCCACCGAGGGCGCGACGGCGCATGAGCAGGTACTCGACCTCATCGGAGTCGGCGCCCGGGTGGTAGTAGGGGGGCTTGGCCTCGGCGAGCCGCTTGTCGCTGATGGGCAGCTCGAGGAGGTCGCGGAACGCACGCAGTTCGGCCTCACCGATCTTCTTGATCTGGTGCGTTGAGTTGCGTCCCTCGAACCCGACGCCAAGCGTCCATCCCTTGACGGTGTGGGCGAGGACCACTGTCGGCGCACCGCGCTGCTCGAGCGCGAGCTTGTACGCGGAGTAGACCTTGCGGTAGTCGTGACCGCCCCGGCGAAGGTGGCGCAGATCGTCGTCGGACAGGTGCTCCACCATCTTGCGCAGGCGCGGATCCGGGCCGAAGAAGTGCTCGCGAATGTACGCACCGCTCTCGGTCGTGTACTTCTGGAACTCCCCGTCGGGAACGCGGTTCATCTGGTCCACGAGCACGCCGTGCACGTCGCGCGCGAGCAGCTCGTCCCACTCACGCGCCCAGATGACCTTGATCACGTTCCACCCCGCGCCGCGGAAGATTCCCTCCAGCTCCTGGATGACCTTCCCGTTGCCGCGCACCGGTCCGTCGAGACGTTGCAGGTTGCAGTTGACGACGAAGGTCAGGTTGTCGAGCTGCTCGCGCGCGGCCAGCGACAGCGCGCCGAGCGTCTCCGGCTCGTCGCATTCGCCGTCACCGAGGAAGCACCACACGTGGCTCTCACTCGTGTCGACGATGTGCCGGTTGTAGAGATAGCGGTTGAAGCGCGCCTGGTAGATGGCGTTGAGCGGTCCCAGGCCCATCGACACCGTGGGGAATTCCCAGAACTCGGGCATCAGGCGCGGGTGTGGATACGAGCTCAGGCCGTTGCCTCCCGTCTCCTGACGGAAGTTGTCCATCTGCGCCTCGGTGATCCGGCCCTCGAGATACGCATGCGAATACATCCCGGGAGCCGCGTGCCCCTGGTAGTAGATCTGGTCGCCGGACGTGCCGTCGTCCTTGCCGCGGAAGAAGTGGTTGAAGCCGACCTCGTAGAGCGATGCGGCCGACGCGTAGGTCGAAAGGTGTCCGCCGATGCCGTCACTTCGCTTGTTCGCCCGAGTGACCATGACCGCGGCGTTCCAGCGGACGATCCGGCGGATGCGCCGCTCCATCTCCTCGTCGCCGGGGAACCACGGCTCCTCGTCAGGCGGGATCGTGTTGATGTACGGCGTCGACACCAGCGAGGGCACCGGGACCTGCAGCCGCCGGGCGCGCTCGAGAAGCTTGCCGATGACAAAGCGGGCGCGGACCGTGCCCTCAGACGCGACCAGTGCGTCGAGCGACTCGAGCCATTCGTTCGTCTCCGCGGAGTCCGCGTCGGGGAGTTGGTGGAGGAAGGCGTCGAACGTCATTCGAAGCGAGGATATACACCCGGGAGCCGGAAACCGCGTGTGTCACTCGATTGCGGTCTTTGCACCAACCTGTGGTACTGTCTTGGCAAGTGCTCGCGAATCGGCGAGCCATGCCTCTTGGTGAACCCTCTCTCCGCCGGAACCCGGCGGGTCTCAAGAATCCGGCACACGACAGTCCAGCGAGGGGATTCTGGGATAACGGGAATGACCCGGCTCCCGAGGTAACACGGTGACAACGTTTGAATCCATCGGCGTGCGTCCGCGCACGTCCGCCGCTCTCAGCGAGAACGGTTTCACAGAGCCCAACACGGTGCAGCAGGAGGCGATCCCGCCACTGCTGGCACGCCACGATTGCGTCATCGAGGCGCCCACGGGGTCCGGCAAGACCCTGGCGTATGTGGTGCCCCTGGTCGAGCGCCTTGCCGGCCATCAGGGTCACGGCGCACGGGCGCTGATCGTCACTCCCACCCGCGAGCTGGCGACCCAGGTCAATGCGGTGATCCGCAAGGTCGACCCGGCCCTGCGCACGGTGATCTGCATCGGCGGCGTCGGCTACGGGCCTCAGACGGGCGGCCTGCGCAACGCGCCGGACGTGATCGTCGGATGCCCGGGACGGCTGCTCGACCTCGCAAGCAACGGGCTCGCGCGGCTCCGCGACATCGAGTACCTGGTGCTCGATGAAGCCGACGAGATGCTCGATCAAGGCTTCGCGAAGGACGTCGAAAAGATCATCTCGATGTGTCCGAGCTTCAGCAGCAGCGCGCGCCGGCAGACGGTGCTCGCCTCGGCGACGATGCCCGACTGGGTGCAGCGCATGATCACCAAGCACCTGTATGAGCCGGCGCGCGTCCGCGTCGTCAACGAGCAGGTGCCAGCGCTCGAGCATGGCGTCATGAGCGTCGTGAAGTCGCAGAAGATCGACGCCCTGTCACGGCTCCTGCGCCGTCAGCGCGCCTCGGAGCTCAACCAGACGATCGTCTTTCATCGCACCAAGCACGGCGCCAAGAAGCTCGTGCGCGACCTGCTCCGGATGGGACACACCGCGGGTGAGCTGCAGGGCAACCTCTCGCAGAATGCGCGCGACCGCGCGCTGGATTCGTTTCGCGCGAATCGAACCGAGGTGCTGGTGGCCACGAACGTTGCAGCCCGTGGCATCGATGTCGTGAACGTCGGGCTGGTCATCAACTTCGAGCTTCCCGAAACACCACAGTGGCTCACCCATCGTGTCGGCCGCACCGCGCGCAACGGCAACGAAGGCAAGGCGATCACGTTCCTCAGCGAGGAGGACGGCGAGCAGTGGCGGAAGCTTCGCCGCCTCGGTGCACCGGCATTGCCGGAGATCGACGGCTCGCTGCTGCTCACCACCGGTGAGTGGAAGCTCGGTGCGCCCCCACGTGAGGCTACGCCAGCGCCTGCTCCAGGTCGGCCAGCAGGTCGTCGACGTCCTCAATACCGACGGACAGGCGCAGCAGTCCGTCGCTGACGCCGACTCGCGTTCGGATCTCTTCCGGAATCGAGGCGTGAGTCATGAACGCCGGGCTCTCGGCGAGCGATTCGACGGCCCCCAGTGACTCGGCGAGCGTGAAGACGCGCAAGCGTTCCAGGAATGAACGCGCAGCGTCGCCCGACGAGACTTCGAAGGACACCACACCGCCGTAGTGGCCGCCCATCTGACGCCGCGCGACCGCGTGCCCGGGGTTGCTGTCGAGACCCGGGTAGTACACCTGCGTGACCGCGTCCTGACCCTCGAGCCACCTCGCGATTGCCAGAGCGTTGTCGCATTGACGGAGCACGCGAAGTTGCAGTGTCTTCAACCCGCGGAGCAGCAGCCAGCAATCGAACGGTGACGGCACCGCGCCGACCGCGTTCTGATGGAAGCGGAGTCGCTCGGCGAGTGCATCGTCCGAGGTGAGCACCGTGCCGCCGAGGACGTCGCTGTGGCCGCCGAGAAACTTCGTTGAGCTGTGGATGACCAGGTCGGCGCCGAGCTCGATCGGGCGCTGCAGCACCGGGCTCGCGAAGGTGCTGTCCACCGCGACCAGCGCACCCGCGCCATGGACGAGCTCGCTCACCGCATCAAGGTCGACGATGCGCAGCATCGGGTTGGTGGGCGACTCGAGCCAGACCATTCGGGTGTGCTCGGTCATCGCGGCTGCAACGGCGTCGGGGTCGGTGGGATCCACGGCGGTGAAGGTGATCCCGTAGCGGCGGAACACCTTGTCGAAGAGGCGGAACGTACCGCCGTACACATCCTCGGTGAAGACGACATGGTCGCCGGGATCGAGCAGCAGCATCACCGCCGTGGTCGCGGCCAGACCCGATGAGAAGGCGAGCCCGTGCTCGGCATTCTCGAGCGAGGCGAGACACTCCTCGAGGTTGTTGCGAGTCGGGTTGCCGGAGCGGGAGTACTCGAATCCCTTGTGCCGTCCCGGCGACTCCTGGGCGAATGTCGTGGCCAGATGGATCGGCACGACCACTGCGCCGGTGGATGGATCCGGTCCCTGGCCGACGTGCATCGCACGCGTGGCCAGACCGTGCCGCCTGTGCTCCACGCCGATCAGCTGCGCCCGCGGCGGGCGACGAATTCGAGCAGGTCGCTCCGGGTGATCACACCCACCGGGAGGTCGCCTTCCATGATCATCAACGCGGGTTCGCCCCCCAGCAGCGCCTCGAACGCCTCCTCGATCGGAGCGCCCGCGGCGACCCGGGCGAAGGGCGGGTCCATCGCCGTCGAGACGGACGTGGTCACCACCGCGGGGTCGCGGTAGATTCGATCCAGCAGCGATCGCTCCTGGATGCTGCCCACCACACCGCCGCCGGCGCTGCTCCCATTCTCGGTCACGAGCAGCTGCGAGATCCCGTACTGCTGCATGAGGTCGATCGCCTCGCCGACAGACCTGCCGGCACCGACGCTGACCAGCTCCGGGACGCCGTCCGAGTGTGAGTCGATGACCTCACGGACGCGAGCGGGGACGAGCCGCTGGAGGTAGCCGTTCTGGCGCATCCACTCGTCGGAGAAGAACTTGCTCAGGTAGTTGCGCCCGGTGTCCGGAAGGAGGACGACGATCACATCGTCGGGCTTGGAATCCACCGCGACCTGGATCGCCGCGTGGAGTGCCAGGCCGGCCGACCCGCCGACCAGGATCCCCTCCTGGCGCGCGAGCTTCCGCGCCGCGACAAAGCTCTCGCGATCGGTGACCTGGATGAACTCGTCCACCACGTCGCGGTCGAACGTGCCCGGCCAGAAGTCTTCGCCCACACCCTCGACCTTGTACGGAGCGATCTCGCCACTGTAGATCGAACCCTCCGGGTCGGCGCCGACGACCCGGACCGCAGGGTTCTGCTCCTTGAGGTACTTGCCGACACCGGTGATCGTGCCCCCCGTCCCCACGCCGGCGACAAAGGTCGTCACCCGGCCGTCGGTCTGCCGCCAGATCTCCGGACCGGTGGTCCGGTAATGGGCTTCCGGGTTGCGCGCGTTGAAGTATTGGTTCGGCTGGAACGCGCCGGGCACCTCGCGGGTCAGCCGGTCCGCCACCGAGTAATAGGACTGCGGGGAATCGCGCTCCACGTTGGTGGGACAGATGACCACCTCGGCGCCGTACGCGCGCAGCAGGCTGATCTTCTCCAGCGCCATCTTGTCGGGCATGACGAAGATCATCTTGTAGCCCTTGATCGCCGCTGCCATCGCGAGCCCATGACCGGTGTTGCCCGACGTGGGCTCGACGATCGTGCCTCCCGGCCGCAGCAGGCCGCGGGTTTCTGCATCCTCGAGCATCGAGAGACCGATGCGGTCTTTCACGCTCCCCCCGGGGTTGAGCTGCTCGAGCTTGGCAAGCACAAGAGGCCGGAGCCCCTCGGTGACCTTGCTCAGCCGGACCAACGGGGTGTTGCCGACGAGGTCGAGGATGCTCTCGACGTACTCCACTGCCCGGTCATTCTAGTGCCCGCCGCGGGTGGCTTCGATGCAGTGATGCGACTCATCGGCCCTTTTGCCACGGCATACTGAGGATGCATGCAGCAGGCTGGAGGCCCCGACATCACCGGGTCGCGGGCATACGTCCCCGGCTACACACTGGATCGGGGGATCAGCGTCGACCGCGCCGGCGCGCTCGTTGATGCGCACGACAACGCCACCGGGTCGCGGGTCGTCATCCGCTTGGTCAGCCCGGCACTCTCCTCGGACACGGCGTACCGCCGTCAGGTCCGCCATGACATGGCGGTCCTGACCGTCCTGCGCCACCAGCACCTGCTGTCGGTCATCGAGTTCGACGACAGGCACGCCGCCATCGTCTACGAGTTTGTCGAGGCGATCACGCTTCGGCATCTCATCGACGTGTCCGGACGGCTCGCGCCTCCGGCCGCCCTCGTGGTCTTTGACGATACCCTCGCTGCACTCGAAGCGCTCAACGCCGCGGGCGTCATCCATCGCGACGTAACGCCGAGCGCGGTGCTGCTCGACACCGACGGGACGAGCATCCTGCGCGATGCGGGGGTGCCTGCGCCGCCGCTGCGGCGCGGCTGGCGTGCAGGGACGCCGCAATACATGGCACCTGAGCTGTGGGCGAGCAGGCCGCACACGGTCGCGACCGACCTCTACGCGGCAACAGGTGTGCTCGTCGAGTCCCTCACCGGGCGACCGCCATACCTCGGTACGGATTTCCACGGGCTCGGCGTACAGCACACGCAGGGAGCGCTGCCGAGCGAGGCGGTGCCACTGCTGGCGCGCGATCTCGTCGTCCGCGGACTGGCGAAGGACCCACGCGACCGGCCCACGAGCGCGGCGGCATTCCGACGCGATGTCGAGACCGCAGGAGTCGCGTTCCTGGGCGCGACCTGGCGTGATCAGGGGCGCGCATGGCTGGCGGTCATCGTGGTGGATCGCCTCGCCGACCCGGCTCCGGCCGCGCCGATGGTCGAGATCGCCGATGAGGACGACGAAGCGCCGCTGCGGGGTCTCGCGATCGACAGCGCGGCGGACGAGGTCCGGCCTGGCGGCGTCGGCTGGAAGGTGTGGTCGGTGGCGGCGGCGGCCGTAGTGGCGCTGGTGGTGATGATCATCTTCGCCGTCCAGGCGCTCGGCGGGCCTGGGATCCAGGTCTCCCCGACGCCGCCGCCAGGGCCGATCTTCAGTCCCACGGCCACGCCCGCTCCGACGGACGGCAGCGTACCGACGAGCATCGACACTGCGGGTGCGCCCACGCCGACCCTCACCCCGCGTCCGACGGCGACGCCCACTGCAACAGCACCCCCGGACACGATGCCGATCACCATCGCACCCTCGCCGACCCAGACACCGACAGCGAGTCCAGTCGTAGGAGCCACGCCGAGCCCTTTGCCGACCTAACCTGTCGGCAGCCTCAGCGCGACGTGGTGAGGTTGTACACGTCGTGGGCGTAGTCGAGCATCATCCGCTCCGCCGAGAATCGCGGCCCATTGGTGCGCAGCGAGGCGCGCATCCGTTGCACCCAGCCACGCGGGATGCCCTGCTCATCGCGCTGGTAGAAGAGCGGAACAACCTCGTGCTCGATGATGTCGAACAGCGTTGCAGCGTCGCGCGAGTCTTGCATCCCGTGGTCGAAAAGGATGTCGCCGGGGATTGCCCAGCCGTTGGTCCCGTTGTACGCCTCAGCCCACCACCCATCGAGCACCGAGAGGTTGAGGCCGCCGTTCAGCGCTGACTTCATCCCGCTCGTCCCGCTCGCTTCGAGCGGTGGCCTGGGAACGTTGATCCACACGTCGCAGCCCGAGACCATCTGCTCCGCGATGGACAGGCTGTAGTTGTCCAGGAACGCGATGCGACTCATCGCCGCGGGCTCGCGCTCAAAGGTGAACAGACCCTGCGCGGCGTGCTTGGCCTCCTCATCCTGCGGATGCGCCTTGCCCGCGAACACCATCTGCGCCGGGCGGTCCTTGTTCTCGAGCACGCTGGCGGCGCGCGCCGGGTCGAGTGTGAGGATCTGGATCCGTTTGTATCCGGCGAGGCGGCGGGCGAAGCCGAAGGTCAGCGCATTCTCGTCGAACCCGTGCTCGGCGGCTTCGACGTACCAGCGAGGCTCATCGCGAGCGAGCCGGTTGGCGACGCTCAGCTCGCGAACCCGCTGCACGAACTCGGCGCGCAGAGCGTTGCGCACAGCCCACAACTCGGCGTCAGGAATGTCGTCCACCCCGCGCCAGGTGTCGGGGTCGGCGGCGCGGGCCTCCCATCCTGACCCGAGATACCGATCGAGCAAGTCGCGCATCCGCGGCACCGTCCACGTCGGGACGTGCACGCCGTTGGTGACGTGTCCGATCGGCACGGTGTCGGCAGGCCGCTCCGGGAAGAGTGACTGCCACATCTGTCGTGCGACCTCGCCGTGACGGCGGCTCACGCCGTTGCGCGATCGGCTCATCTTGATGCCAAGAGGAGTCATGACGAACTGTTCGTGCGGGTTGTCCGGCCGCGTGCGGCCGAGGTGGAGGAAGCCCTCGAGGTCGAGGCCCGCCTGCTCGGGATAGTCACCGAGGACCTCGACGATCTCGCTGACGTCGTAGCCTTCGTTGCCCGCGCTGACCGGCGTGTGGGTGGTGAAGACGGTGCGATCGCGCGCGGCGGTGAAGGCCTCGTGCCGCGATTTGCCGAGCGCCATCTCGCGGCGAGCCATCTCGAGAGGGGCAAGCGCGGCGTGACCCTCGTTGAGGTGGACGACGCACGGTTCCAGGCCCATGGCGTCGAGGACGCGCATGGAGCCGATGCCGAGCAGCGCGTACTGCGCAAGCCTGGTGGGCCGATCGGCGACATAGAGCCGGCTGGTGATCCACTGGTCGATGGCGGAGTTCTCGGGCCGCTGCGCGTCCAGGAGGAAGAGCGGCGTCCTCCCGATGTCGAGTCGCCACACCTGGACCACAACGTCTCGCCCGCGCAGCGGTACGGTGACCGTCAGCGGGATGTCGCCGTTGTAGACAAGAGCGGCAGGAACTCGGTCGGGATCGACCTGAAGCCAGTACTCCAGCTGGTATCCCGAGCGGTCCATGCGCTGCTGGAAATAGCCCTGGCGGTAGAGGAGCCCGACGCCGACCATGGGCAGCGCCATGTCCGACGACTCCTTGAGGATGTCCCCGGCCAGCACGCCGAGGCCGCCCGCATAGATGGGCAGCGAGCGATGCACCGCGAACTCGGCGCAGAGAAACGCGACGGGACGCTCGGGTGTCGCCCTGCCGGCCATCGACGGACGGCCAAGCTCGTGGTCGAGCATGCCGAGGAGCTCGGCGAGCCGGTGCAGCAACGTCGTATCCGCGGCGGCACGCTCGAGTGTCGCCGAGGATGTCTCATCGAGCAGCCGGATCGGGTTGTTGTTGCTCGCCTCCCAGCGCACCGGGTCGATCATGCGAAAGACGTCGTCGCCGCCCTTCCACCAGGACCACATGTAGTTGTATGCCAGGCGCGCGAGCGGTTCGAGTGGCGACGGCAGCCGTGCGGCGAGATCCGCGACAGCCCGCGCCACGTCCTCGCGACCGTCGGCGAGGGTTGGCACGGCGACTTCGGTCACTGCACGCCGGCCTCGGTGATCGCGTTGCGCAGCGCTGCAACGCCACCCTTCGGGCCATCCGGATGGCGGAAGACTGCGGTGCCGGCAACCAGCACATCAGCACCCGCGTCGACACATGCCTTCGCGTTGGCTGCGTCGACACCTCCGTCGACCTCGACCTCGGTGTCGAGGCCCTGGCGTTCCACCTCGCGACGGATGGACTCGACCTTGCGCAGCGTGCGCGGTATCAACGACTGCCCGCCGAATCCGGGATCGATGGTCATGACGAGCGCGAGATCACATGACTCGAGAATGTCATCGAGCATCGATGCCGGCGTGCTCGGATTGATCGCCGCACCGGATCGGCAGTCGAGCGCGCGGATCGATGACAGCGTGCGGTGCAGATTCGGACACACCTCGTAATGCACGGTGATCGCGTCCGCGCCGGCCGAGGCGAAGGTGCTCAGGTGGGCGTCAGGGTTGACGATCATGAGGTGCAGTTCGAGCGGCAGTGACGTGACCCGGCGGAGCACGCGCACGGTGTCGGTGCCGAACGTGAAATTCGGGACGAACACGCCGTCCATGACATCGATGTGAATGCGCTCCGCGCCACTCCCCTCCAGGTCGTGCGCGGCCTTCGTTATCTGTCCGAAGTCAGCGGCGAGCAGGCTCGGCGCAATTCGGATAGCGTCCCGGCAGGGCTTCCACGTCGATCGCGGCATCCCGGGGATTCTGGCAGACGCAGGTCAAGAGGCTGCCGGAATTCTCCGAGCCGTCACCCTGCCGCAGCAGCCGCGTCGAGGAACCAGACGAGCGTCCCGTCGGCAGGGCGCACGCGCGAGGCGGGGACCTCGCCGCGAGCGGTGGCACGCAACGCCTCGTGCTTGGCGGCGCCGGTGACCAGGAATCCCACCGCGGCGGCGGCGTTGATGGCCGGGTAGGTGAGCGTGATTCGATTGAACGGCTCGTAGTCGGCAAGCCCCCGCGTTGCCCACTGATCCGTCACCTCCAGCGCCGGTGTACCGGGGAAGAGCGATGCCGTGTGGCCGTTCTCGCCGAGCCCGAGCAGGATCACGTCGAGACGTGGCGCACCGCCCGGGCCGGACGGCAGTGACCTCGCAAGCAAATCCGAGTATTCAGCTGCGGCAGCGTCGAGATCCGGACGCTCGGCGGGCATGCGGTGCACCCGGCCGGGGTCGATCGGGACGTGGCTCAGCAGCGTGGTTTCCGCGAGGGAGTAGTTGCTCGCGGGGTCATCCGGCGGGCAGGCGCGCTCATCCGCGAAATAGACGTTCCACCAACTCCACTCCATCCGCTCGCGCCACTCCGGGCCGACGAGGATCTCGTTGAGCAGACGCGGGGTGCTGCCGCCCGAGAGGGCGATGGAGAAGCTGCCGTGATCGGCATGGGCGCGACGGCTCTGTGCCCCGATCCATGTCGCGACGGTGTCGGCGACCGCCTGTGGGGTGTCGTTGACCATGCGCTCGCCGGCGAGGCCTTCGAGCGAATTCGCCGTCACGTCAGGGGATGTGCCAGGCGCGTCCGTCGCGAGCCATGAACTCTTGCGATTCCTCCGGCCCCCACGTGCCCGCGGGATAGTTCGGGCAGTTGGTCCGGTCGGGCGGATGCGCACGCCAGCCGTCAAGGATTGCGGTGCAGAAGCGCCACGCCTCCTCGACCTCGTCCTCGCGAGCGAAGAGAGTCGGGTCGCCGAGCATGCAATCGAGGATCAGTCGCTCGTATGCATCCGGCGATTGCTCGCGAAACGCGGTGCCATACGTGAAGTCCATGTTTACCGATTCGATGCGGAGCGCCTGGCCCGGGATCTTCGCGCCGAAACGGAGCGTGATCCCCTCGTCGGGTTGGATGCGCAGGATGAGCAGGTTGGGATCGATCCCGTCCTCCGGCACCGCACCAGACGCCAGGGGCACACTGCCCGCGAACGGCGAGTGCGGCACGCGGCGGAACTGAATCACGATCTCCGTGGAACGTTTGGGCAGACGCTTGCCCGTGCGCAGGTAGAAGGGTGTTCCAGCCCAGCGCCAGTTGTCGATGTCCACCTTGAGCGCCACGAACGTCTCGCGCAGTGAGTCGCGGGCGACTCCCTTCTCGTCGCGATATCCGGGCACGGGCTCACCGTTGATGTATCCGGCCGAGTACTGACCGCGGACCGAGTGCGAGAGCGCGTCATCCGGGTGAATGGGCCGCACCGCGCGGAGCAACTTCACCTTCTCGTCGCGAACCATCTCTGCTTGAAAGTTGGACGGCGCCTCCATGCCCACGATCGCGACCAGCTGCATGATGTGGTTCTGCACGATGTCGCGGAGCGCGCCGGCCTCCTCGTAGTACGCGCCACGTCCCTCGACGCCAATCTCCTCGGCCACGGTGATCTGCACGTGATCGATGTACTGGCGATTCCACAGCGGCTCGAAGATGCCGTTCGCAAAGCGGAAGACGAGCAGGTTCTGAACGGTCTCCTTGCCGAGGTAGTGGTCGATGCGATAGATCTGCTCTTCGGTGAACGCCGTGTGCAAGCGCTCATTCAGCTCGCGTGCTGTGGCGAGGTCGCGCCCGAACGGCTTCTCGATGATCGCGCGCACGAAGGTTCCTGGTGCCTGCGTGGTGAGGCCGGCGGCGTTGAGCCCTTCCGCAAGGGGTGTGACGGCATTCGGCGGCGTGCTGTAGTAGAGGAGTCGATTGCCCGCGGTGCCGCGTTCGCGGTCAGCAGTCTCGAGCGCCTGCTTGAGGTGGTCGAAGCCGTCTGGCGAGTCCAGCGTGTAGCTCACGTACTGCAATCCCGCGGCAAACTGCGTCCACACGTCCTCGCGAAGCGGGAGGCGACCGTACTTCTCGACGCCCTCGCGCATATCGGCACGGAACTCGTCGTTGGAAATAGGGCTGCGGGCGGCGCCGATGACGGTGAAGCCCTGCGGCAGGCTTCCCTCGGCCGCGAGCGCGTAGAGCGAGGGAACGAGCTTGCGCTTGGTCAGATCACCGCTCGCGCCGAAGATGACCACACAGAACGGAACCGGGGTCCGCGGCCGGCGGCGTCGCTCCTGCAGCGGGGGGTCCGCGGTCAGTGTGATGCCGGTGTCCCCCCAGCAGCTTCGGCCTTGACCGGATGTCCGCCGAACTCGTTGCGTAGCGCAGCGATCACCTTGTTGCCGAACCCGTCGGGAAGCCGCGACTGGTACCGCATGATCAGCGACATCGCGAGCACCGGTGCAGGGACAGAGAGCTGCATGGCCTCTTCCATGGTCCAGCGTCCTTCACCCGAGTCGTCGACCCACCCGCGCAGGTCGTGCAGCTGCGGGTCACGTTCGAATGCTCGTTCCGCAAGCTCGAGAAGCCACGAGCGCACGACGCTCCCCTGGTTCCACAGATGCGCGATTGCATGAAGGTCCAGCTCGCCGAAATCCTGCTTGGCCTGCATGATCGCGAACCCTTCGGCGTACGCCTGGAGCATGCCGTACTCGATGCCGTTGTGCACCATCTTGACGAAGTGTCCGGAGCCGGCCGGTCCGACGTGGAGAAAACCATCCGGGGGCGCCAGGGTCTCGAAGATCGGTCGCCAATGATCGACCGTTTCCTTGTCGCCGCCGGCCATGAGGCAGTACCCGACCTGGAGTCCCCAGATGCCGCCGCTCGTCCCGGCGTCGATGAAGCCGATGCCGCGTTCGGCACTGCTCGTGGCCCGGGCGATCGAGTCGTGGTAGTTGCTGTTGCCGCCGTCGATGATGGTGTCGCCCTTCTCGAGCAGCGACTGCAGTGCGGCGACAGCGTCATCAGTGATCTTGCCGGACGGCACCATGATCCAGACGCCGCGCGGTTTGTCGAGCGCTGCGATGAGCTCATCGATGCTGCCCGTTGTGGTTGCGCCGAAAGCCTCGACGCTCGCGCGTGCATCCGGGTTGGGATCGTAGGCGACCACCGCGTGGTTACCGTCGCGTCGGAGCCTGTGCACCATGTTGGCGCCCATCCTGCCGAGCCCGACAAAGCCGATCTGCATGGTCGTGATTCCTTGGTGTGGGGCTGCGCTCAGCGCGCCGCCGTGGTTGCGCGGACTGCGTCGGTCAGGCTGGCGAGCCCAGCATCGAGATTGCCGGCGATGTGCACGCGCACGACGCGCCGGCCATGGTTGCGCAACGACTGCAGGTCGCCGGCAGCCTCGGCGCGCTTGAGGATCGAGAACGTGTACGGCGCGCCTGGGATGGACACGTCGGTGCCGTCGTCGGCTGTGATCTGTATGTAGACCCCGGTGTTCGGACCGCCCTTGTGCAGCTGGCCAGTGCTGTGCAGGAAACGCGGACCGAACCCGAGGGTGGTCGCGATCCTGCGCGAGTCGCGGATGGCGACACGCAGGTGCTGCAGCGCCGCTTCGTTGCTCTCGTCCGGCGTCACATAGGCCATCAGCGCGACGTAATCGCCGGGCTTCGCGGTGTCGAGATGCGCGGCGAGCGCTCCGGACGCGCTGCTTCCCGAGACGTCGCCGAAGACTCGCAGCGCGCCATCGGTGACCGCGGCCGCCTCATCGGGCAGCGACCCGCTCTGCTCGTATTGCTGCAGCACCGCTTTGGTGTTGTCCTTCGACTCCTGGACGTTCGGCTCGTCGAACGGGTCGATGGCGAGATGTGCGCCCGCGACTGCTGTTGCGAACTCCCAGCGAAAGAACTCGGCAGCAAGGTCGTATCTGTCCGCGAGATCGAACGTGATCACGGGATGCCCGGCGGCCTTCAGGGCCGCGAGCGAGTTGTCGAACTCGGCGTCATCACCGAGGCGCAGCGCAACGAAGAGGCGGTCGTCGGAGTACACGTCCGGCGCGCCGATGGGCTCGTCACCGATTGGGATGATGCCCTTGCCCTCTTTACCCGTGCTCTCTGCGATGAGCTGCTCGGCCCACAACGAATAGGCCTCGATTGCTCTTGGCGCGAGGATGGTGACCTTGTCGCGTCCCTGGTCGTGGAGTGCTGCCATGAGCGTGCCCAGGCTCAAGCCGCCGTTGAGATCTCCGGGGACGCTCGACATGCAGGTGCGGCGCATGTCGGCGGCGCGCTCCAGCAGCAGCTCGCAGTCAATGCCGATGATCGCCGCGGGCACGAGGCCGAACATGCTCAAGGCCGAGTAGCGGCCGCCGATGTCGGGCGGGTTCTTGTAGAGATGACGGAAGCCGCGCTCGCGAGCGAGGTCGGCGAGTGACGTTCCGGGGTCGGTGATCGCGATGAAGTGCGAACCCGTGTCGTCGCCGACCGCCTGGGTCAGCGCCCAGAAGTGGGCCAGGTGGGAGAGCGTCTCGATGGTTGTTCCCGACTTGCTCGAGACGATGTACCCAGTCCGGGCTGGGTCGATCGCGCCGGTCACACGCGTGATCGCGAGGGGATCGGTGGTGTCGAGCACATGCAGGGTGGGCTGACCCTCGGCACTTCCGAAGGAGCTGCGGAACACCTCGGGACACAGGCTCGAACCGCCCATGCCGAGCAGGATGCAGTCGCGCCACCCGGCTTCGCGGACTTCGACGGCGAGAGCCTGGAGCGCTGGGACGCGCTCGTGCATGGCACCGATGACATCGAGCCATCCGAGGCGATTGTTGATGACAGCAGCGTGCTTCTCGTCTCCCGGTTTCCAGAGATTCGGGTCGCGGTGCCAGATGCGTGTGGCGATCTCGGTTGCTGCCGGTGTGTCGAGCGGCACCGTGGTTGTCCCCGTGTCGATGTGCTGCCGTTTCGAGAAGCCGGAACCGAACGCGTCGATTTTCTCCGCGATGCCGCGGATCAACCCGTCGTATGCGTCAGCGAATTGCTTGACGCCGTCGTCGAGGAGCTGCTGAGTCACCGCGTCCATGTCAATCCCGACCTCGGCAAGCTGCTCCATCACCCGGTGCGCGCCCGCATAGTCGGACTTGACGGTGTCGCCGGCCACGATGCCGTGGTCCAGGAACGCCTCGATGGTGGCGGGCGGCATCGTGTCGACGGTGTCCGGGCCGATCAATGCCTCGGCATACACGACGTCTCTGTAGTTGGGATTCTTGGCGCTCGTGCTCGCCCAGAGCGGTCGCTGCACGTGCGCGCCCGCGGCGCGCAACGGTGCGAAGCGTTCGCTGCCGAATCGCTTCTCGAAAAGCTCATATGCGAGCACCGCGTTGGCGATTGCCGCCTTACCCAACAGGCCTTCGATGACCGCGTTGCCCGGATCCGCCGCGAGCTTCTCCTCGAGCAGCTTGTCGACAAGCGTGTCGACCCGGCTCACGAAGAATGACGCCACCGAGTGCACATCGAGGGATTCGCCGTCACGCTGGCGGTCCTCGAGGGCGGTGAGGTACTGTTCGATGACGCGGTCATGCATCGCCAGCGCAAAGATGAGCGTGATGTTCACGTTGCGGCCGTCGGCGAGCGTCCGGTGGATGGCCGGCATGCCTTCCAGGGTGGCCGGGATCTTGATCATGAGGTTGGGGCGGTCGACACGCTCCCACAGGGTTCGCGCGGTGGCGATGGTGCCGTCCGTGTCGTGCGATAGCGCGGGCGGTACCTCGAGGCTGACGTAGCCGTCAGCGCCGGATGTGCGTTCGTGCACCGGACGCAGGATGTCAGCTGCATGCTGGATGTCGCTGATCGCCAGCTCGGTGAAGACGTCCTGGGGGTCATCGATCCCCGTCGCCATCAGCTCGCGGATCTGATCGTCGTAGAGCGAGCCTTCGGCGATGGCCTTCTGGAAGATCGACGGATTGCTCGTCAGTCCCGTGACGTTTTCATCGGCGACGCGGTGTTCGAGCTGATCGGTGGTCACCAGCTCGCGACTGATGAAGTCCAACCAGACCGACTGGCCGCGTTCGCCGAGTTGCTGCAGTGGATTGGCCATCTAGCGGACCTCGGCTGAGGCGGTGACGAGAGTGTCCACCGCAGCGACGATGGCGTCGGCATCAATGCCGGCGGCGGCCATCAACTCTTCAGGAGTACCGGAGCCCGGCAGACCGCGCACCGCAAGATGCGTGACCCGCGGCGGATTCGGATCGAGCGCCAACGCTTCCATCACGGCCGCGCCCAGGCCGCCCTCCGGGTAGTGATCCTCGACGATGACGAAGCGTCCCGCTGTTGCGTCGCTCGCCTCGCGAAGGGTCACGACATCGACCGGCTTGACGGTGTAGAGATCGATGACACGACAGGCGATACCAGTGTTCGCCAACCGCTCGGCCGCGGCGATGCATGCATGCAATGTGACGCCGGCGCCGATCAGCGTGACCACGTCATTGGTGGATTGGCGGATCACTTTGGAACCCCCCACTGGGAATT
>Ga0182024_10012875_pt1 | contig 16459 bp, 11 predicted proteins | sample P32metaG_FD_120480 | JGI IMG/M metagenome (GOLD analysis project Ga0182024, IMG submission 120480) | Permafrost microbial communities from Stordalen Mire, Sweden - P3-2 metaG (Illumina Assembly) | ecosystem: Environmental > Terrestrial > Soil > Wetlands > Permafrost | place: Sweden: Stordalen... | reverse complement strand
CGCCCTCGACCTCAACCACATCCGCTCCCAATTCCCCGCCCTCACCCAAACCGTCAACGGACACCCCGCCGCCTTCCTCGACGGCCCCGGCGGCACGCAAGTTCCGCAGCGCGTCATCGACGCCATCTCCCACTACCTGCGCCGCGACAACGCCAACACCGGCGGCGCCTACTCCACCAGCCGCAACACCGACGCCATGATCGCCGAAGCCCGCGCCGCCATGGCCGACTTCCTCCACTGCGCCGCCGACGAAATCGTCTTCGGCCAGAACATGACCTCGCTCACCTTCGCCATCTCCCGCGCCATCGGACGCGACCTCGCCCCCGGCGACGAAATCCTCGTCACCCGCCTCGATCACGACGCCAACGTCTCCCCCTGGCTCGCGCTCGAAGAAAAAGGCATCACCATCCGCTGGGCCGAGATTCACGAAGACACTTGCACTCTCGACCTCGACGACCTCGCCGCAAAAATAAATAAGAAGACCAAAGTCGTCGCCGTCGGTTACGCCTCAAACGCCGTCGGCACCATCAATCCCGTTAAGAAAATCGTCAGCCTAGCCCACGCCGCCGGAGCCCTCGCCTACGTCGACGCCGTCCACTACGGCCCGCACGGCCTCATCGACGTCGCCGCGCTCGATTGCGACTTCCTCGCCTGCTCCACCTACAAATTTTTCGGACCGCACATGGGCGTGCTCTTCGGCAAACGCGAGCACCTCGCCCGCCTGCGCCCCTACAAAGTTCGCCCGCTCACCGACGCCGTCCCCAACCGCTGGGAATGGGGCACCCTCAACCACGAATGCATCGCCGGCATCACCGCCTGCGTCGACTACATCGCCGACCTCGGAACAAAAAACGTAGGGACGGCCACGACACATGTAGGAACTACCACGGAACATGTGGGGACGGCCGCCCTCGGCCGTCCGTCGAGCGAAGCTCGAAGTCTAGCCACGTCCCCCCGCCGCGCCGCAATCGCCGCCGCCTTCGAAGCGATTCACAATTACGAACACTCACTAATGCGCCGCCTAATGTCCGGCCTCGCTCAGCTCCCACACATAAAGGTCTACGGAATCACCGACCCCGCCCGCTTCGCAGAGCGCTGCCCCACCATCGCCCTGCGCGTCATCAATCAAAACGCAGCCCAAACTCCACTCGCCCTCGCCACCACACTCGGCGACCGCGGCTTCTTCACCTGGGACGGAAATTACTACGCTCTGAACCTAACCGAACGCCTCGACGTGGAAAACTCCGGTGGCTTCCTCCGCATCGGCCTCGTCCACTACAACACGCAAGACGAAGTCGACCGTCTCCTCGCCGCCCTGCGCGAGATTGTGGGGTCTTAGTGCCGTGGAAGAATATCGTGCGACAGTATTGTGGAAAAATGCTGTCGAAGAGTGCCGTGGAAGAGCGGCGCTTCAGCGCCGCGTTAACGCTCGGGAAGGGCACGACTTTAGTCGTGCCGTAAGAGTTGAAAATGATGCAGGGCTTCAGCCCCTGAGGTCAATCACCCCAAAAAACACGACAGCCCAGGACTTTAGTCCCAGGCTGGTTGGGAGCGCGACAAGCTCCAAATTATCCGCGAAAACCTACGGCCACCGCTTCGCCGTATCGTCCCATCCCGCCGCCCGCACCGGCTGCGCCTGCGGCACCACCGGAGGCGCCGGGATCCGGATCGGCTGCTGCGGCCCATTCACCGCCGTGGGCAGAACCGATTTTGCCATCTCCGCGTTCATTTCTTTTTCTTCCGACAGCAACGGAGCCACCAGCCGCAACGCTTCCACTTCTTTTTCCAGCCTGGTCAGCTCCATCTCTTTCTGCCGCAATACTTCGTAAACATTCTTCATAGACAGGGCACCTGTGAGTTACTTGTAGAATTTCAGCAGCTTTTCTCGCACTTTAGCAGAGTTCCCCGCGTTGTCAAGCGATTCCGCCTGAGCTGCCGTGCTCATGTAGGGACGGCCGCCCTCGGCCGTCCAGTCGAGCGAAGCTCGACAGCACTCTCGCCACCTGCTCAAGCTTTCTCCTCCGATCCCGCCCTCGCCAGAAATGCAAACTCTCCAAACTCCTCATCCAGCGCCGCTGTCACGAGATATTCACAATCCAAATTCCACCTTCGCAGGCCCGCCTCAAACTGCATCTTTCACGCATCCACGCGAAAACCCGCGTCCCGTCCAGCGTTTGCGCAACCACGCGCTCCCACCTGCACCAAATCCTGTCACCTGCCTGTGAACCAGCTGCACTCGATTGAAAATAAACCGGATAAAGTCGCCTACTTTTTATTGACTTAAAATTTAGAAGGCGTACAACAAGATCGTTCTTTGACAGTTTCTTAAGTTTTTCCGGTTGGTGCGGCGTCCGGGGCTCAAGCCAAGTCACTCTCCCACTGCAAAGTGAGCGAGGGAAGGCAGGCGAGGGTCTATAGCAAAGCGCTGGTCGAGGAGAACGGGAAGCCCAGTCGAAGGCAGGATAGAGTTCCGAGGCGTTGAGTAGGTTTATCCGGTTGGCGGTTAGCCCGGAGCCCGAGCGAAGATCGCATGCCACGCACCCGCAAGGGAGGCAGCACAGCAGGTCAAGCAAGGGTCTAACGCGAGCTACTGGCCGAGACGAATGGACTCAACACCACCTCGGAACTCTTTATTTTTTGATTCATGCCCGCAGCTCCCTTTTGATTCCCATTCCCGCCGTTTTCTGATTGTCATTCTGAGCGAAGCGAAGAACCCCTTACCCGCCAGTGCTACCACAAGCGATTCCAGGCGTTTCTGCCACTTGGCTGATCTGCTCTTGACTTAACCCAGCACCTCCCCTATTTCCTCAACTCCGCCGGCCAATTCAACACCAGCGTCAACGGATCGCTACCCTCCTTCAAATTCCCGCTATTCACCAAAAACTTCTTCCCATCGCCGGTCACATCGAACGGACCAAAATCCCGCTGAATTCCCACCGCTTGAAACAACGCATGCGGCGCACCGAACTGCGGCGCACCTCCCGACGTATTCACATCCACCGCCGTAACCGTGTCCGCAGCATCCAGAAAAAATAATTCCTTCCCATCCCTGCGCCACTTCGGCGACGTCCCGCCGTTGTTCGAAACCTGCCACTTCGCTCCTCCGCCCGGAAATGCGGTGATGAAGATTTCCCTTCGGCCTGATTCGTTGCTCTGGTACGCCATCCACTTCCCGTCCGCGGAAAGCGCAGGAAAATCTTCGTCGAACGCGTCCTGCACGATCGCAAAAGGTTTGCCGCCGCCGCTTAAAGGCAGCGCCCAAATGTGATAACCGGCCTCCGCCTTCGATCTTCTGCCATAAATCAAATACCGTCCGTCCGGCGAAACTAATCGCGGCGATTCCACCACGTCACCCTCTTCAAGAACCAACCGCTCTGCTCCGCTGCCATCGGCAGCCTTGGCATAAATATGAGTGGCGCCTTTGTCGATGGATCCATAAAAAATTGTCTTCCCATCGGGTGACCAAACCGCGAACGTCTGGCTCGCCGGTCCAAAGGTGAATCGCGTATTAGTTTGCCGCGTCAAATCGAAAATCCAAATGTCGGAAACTCCCTGGTAGCCCGCAAACTCCGTCACAGCCAGCCGCGCGCCATCAGGCGACAGCGCCGGAGTTAGATAGCGCTCTGCCTTGGCAACTGCCTCAGTCTGCTTTCCTTCCCGGTCGCGCCACACCAGCGTCCACCCCGCCGATGCTTCCCCGGTTTGATAAATCAATCTTCCCGTATCCGACGCCGAAAACATCGCGCGAACGCTCGCCCCATTGATCGCAATCCGCTCCGCCACTGGCTGCGGCTCGCCGCTCAATTCCATCTTGTTCGTATCGAAGGGCTGCGCCATCAAAGTTTGCCCGCGCAAAAATAACAAGTGGCCTGAGGCGTAGCTCGCCATGGAGTCGCTCTTCATCAGCATCTTCCCCTGCAAGCTGCCCAGTTCGCCGACGTAAAGCACCGGCGACTGTCCCACGCGCGAAGTACGCGACCAATAGATGAAGTGCTTGCCATCGGGCAGAAAGAAGGGAAACCGGTGGCTGTTCTCGCCTGTAGCCACATCCAGTTTCGACGCCGCTTCAGGCGTTCCACCAGCCACAGGCACGCGCATCAGAGGCTGGTTCGACGACGGTGTAAAAACAATGACTCCATCTTTGCTCCACGATCCTCCGCGCCCTCCAAAGCTGTCGCATATATCCTGCGGCGGTCCTCCGCTCGCATGAATCTTCTTCAATTTACCGGCGGCGAAAAAAGCAATCTCGCGGCTGTCGGCAGACCAGAAGGGATAAATCGCATCGTCGGTTCCCGGCAACGCTTGTGCCGCAGTCGAAGCGAGCGATCGCACATACAACAGAACTTTGCTCTTCTCATCTCGCGCCGTAAACGCCAACTGCGTCCCGTCGGGCGACAACACCGGCGGCCCCGCTCCCGGCAGCATGGTCACGAACGAAGTTCCCGCAGGAGGCAGAATCGACGACCTCACCACGGCCGCCGGCTCACGTTTCTGAAAGGAAGCAACTCCTGCGCCAATCGCAATCAACAACGCAGCTGCCGCCACCAGCCATGGCACGCGCGATCCACTTCCCGCCACCGCAGCCGCCGCAACCTCCCGCGCCTCCGCCCCACCCGCGGCAATCGTCTCCAGCTGAATCCTCACATCATGCATGCACCCGTACCGCTGCTCCGGATTCTTCGCCAAACATCGTCCTACCGTCTCATCCAGCCGCGGCGGAGAACTCGGCAGCAACACGCTCACTCGCTCCGGCTCCTTATCTAAGATGGCCCCCAACACGCTGAATTGCGATTTCCCCTCGAACGCCCGCCGCCGCGTCACCATCTCGTACAGCACGCAACCGAAACTAAAAATATCCGCCCGCACATCGGCTTCAGCTCCCTGCAAAACCTCCGGAGCCATGTACTGGAACGTCCCTACCACCATTCCCTTCTGCGTGAGCGGCGTCGACGACCCTGCCAGCGCCGCCACCGTCATCGTCGGTGTACTCGGCGTCAACGGATTCTCTCCCGACCCCACGCCCAATCCGCCCGACGGCTTCGCCAGCCCAAAGTCCATCAGCTTCGGACCATTTTTCGTCAGCATGATGTTCGCCGGCTTCAAATCCCGATGCACAATTCCGCGCGCGTGCGCCTTATCCAGCGCCCCCGCAATCTCAATCGCGATCTTCAGCCCCTCATCGAGCGGAATCGCCCCTCGTTGCAACCGCTCCGCAAGCGTCTCCCCCTCCAGGTGTTCCATCACCAGGAAGTTGATTCCATCCTGCGAGCCAATATCGTGCAGCGTGCAAATGTGAGGATGATTCAGCGATGAGATCGCGCGAGCCTCGCGCTCCATGCGCAATTTCAGGTCAGGATCGCTCGAAAGATGCGCCGGCAAAACCTTGATCGCCACATCGCGTCCCAGCCGCGTATCGCGGGCGCGATACACTTCTCCCATTCCGCCGGAGCCAAGCAACGATTGAATTTCGTAAGGACCGAGTTTCGTACCGGAAGTCAGAGTCATGGGCACCGGAATTATAGCCTCCGCTCCCCACTCGCAGCCACCCACCCGACCCGGGTAGCGGCCCTCCGGCTTGTCATCCTGAGCGAGGATTGTGCTTCGCGAAGCGCAACCGCAGTCGAAGGATCCCTTTTGTTCCCCCTTCGTGAACCTTAGTGCCCTTCGTGGTTAACCAAAAACTCTCACCCGCAAAGTGAAGCCGGGAACCGGCGCACTACTTCGTATTCCCACCCCGAATCCCCTCCACCAGCCCCCGAATCTCCGCCTCCGACAATTTCCCGCCATACTTCGGCATGTGCCCCTTGCCGTTCGTGATGATGCTCATCAACTCATCCTCCGGCGTCGCCCGCACCTTGTCCGAAACCAGCGATGGCCCGCCAAAGAGCCGTCCCCCCGCGGTCTTCCCATGGCACTTCGCGCAATTGTTCCGATACACCGCATTGTCGGTCAAGGGCGTTTCGGCCGCTTGACTCAGCGCCGACACTACAAAAATTGCCGCCAGCAAACCACCCAAACGAATAACGAGTCGGAACGTCTTCAATTTCAACCTCGCTCGAAAAAGATTCAAATTCTTTGAATTAGATGCTTCAAAAGACTAAACCGCATTGCACCCGAACGAATGTAGATATTTGTATACGCTGGCTTACCGTTGCGGCTCATCTGGCAACCAGTCCTTTAACCAGCCGCATCTCATAGTAAGTCCGGCCACGTAGCCGCCCCACTTGTATTAAGACAAAGATTATTTTCCCCGCAAGTTCACTCGGGACGGGGCGCTCCTTTATTCTTATCCACATGCCAATTGCCGAAACGATTGCCGTTGATCGCTACTCCAATTACGTAAATCCGCAGTGGACCAAACTCCTCGCCCTGCTCGAGATGAACGTCGCATACGTCCGCTGCGCCGGAGCCGAACTCATCACCACCGACGGCCGCCGCATCATCGACTTCCTCTCCGGCTATTGCGTCCACAACACCGGCCATAACCACCCTGACATCATTCAGGCCCTCAAGGACGAACTCGACCGCTCCGGCCCCGTGATGCTGCAAAGCACCGTCTCCGAACTCGCGGGCGAACTCGCCGCGCGCCTGTGCAAACTCGCCGGCGCTAATCTCGCCAAAGTTTTCTTCGCCAGCTCCGGCAGCGAGGGCATTGAAACCGCCATCAAGTTCGCCCGCGCGCACACCGGCCGCACCGGCCTTCTTGCCTGCGATCGCGCTTTCCACGGCCTCACCTGCGGCGCGCTCTCGCTGATGAACGGCGAGTACTGGCGCAAAGGTTTCGGCACGCTTCTCTCCGACACCGCCTTTGTGCCCTTCAACGACCTCGCCGCGCTCGAAAGAGAATTATCCACCAGCCGCTGCGCCGCTTTTTTCATCGAGCCCATTCAGGCCGAGGGCGGCATTCGCGTTCCTGGCCAGGACTATCTCCGCAACGCGCAGCTCTTATGCCGCCGCTACGGAACCCTCCTCGTCGCCGACGAAGTGCAAACCGGAATGTTTCGCACCGGGCCCTTTCTCGCCTCGCATCACTTCGGAATCTCTCCCGATATCGTCGTCCTTGCCAAAGCCCTCAGCGGCGGCCTCGTGCCCGTGAGCGCGGTTCTGATGTCCGACGAAGTTCACCACTCGGTCTTCACTTCCTTCAAGCGCTCCATCGTTCACGCGTCTACCTTCAGCGAGAACAGCCTCTCCATGCGCGCTGGACTCGCCACCCTCGACGTTCTCGAGAGCGAAAATCTGGGCGATCGCGCAGCCGCCATCGGCGCCGACCTTCAGCAGAGATTAAGCGCCGCTCTCCACAACTACGAAATGATCGAACAAGTCCGCGGTAAAGGCCTTCTGCTCGGCATCGAGTTCAAAGCCCCTCGCCGCCTGGCTCTCCGCGCCCCGTTCGAAGCCTTCGCCAAAATTCATCCCGCCATGTTCGGGCAAATTTTGGTCATGCGCCTTTTCCGCAAGGGCTTCCTTACCCAGATTTGCGGAAACGATTTCATGGTGCTGAAAGTCGCTCCTCCTCTCGTCGTCACGCCAGAGCAGGTCACGGATTTCGTCTCCGCCATCCGCGACCTCGTCGAATTCGCTCACCACCCCGGTCCCTTCTGGTCGCAAGCCCTGGGGTTGGCGCGCAGAGCCATGGCCTCATAAGCGGTGTGTTTGCAGAATAATGGTGGATAGAATTGGATAAGAAGTTGGATACGAATTTAACGAAGCGCGATTTAATGAAGCACGCTACAGATGTTTTCGTAATCGGTGGAGGCCCCGCCGGCCTGGCCACCGCCATCGCGGCCCGCCAGCAGGGCCTCGCGGTAACGGTCGCTGATGGCTCGCGCCCGCCTGTCGACAAGCCTTGCGGCGAAGGCCTGATGCCCTACGGCCGCGTCGCGCTCTCCGAGCTGGGCATCGCCGTCCCTGCCGAAGTCTCTCGTCCCTTCCGCGGCATCCGTTTCGTCAGCGGCGATAAAAATATTCAAGCCAGCTTTCCGGTAGGCTACGGCGTCGGCGTACGCCGCACCGCGTTGCACGCCCTCATGATCGAGCGCGCCCAGGCCGCCGGAGTTTCCCTCCTCTGGCAAACTCCCGTCACCGGCCTGCATTCCGAAGGCGTACAACTGGGCACGCAATTCGTCTCCGCGCGCTGGATCGTCGGCGCCGACGGCGGCTCATCTCTGGTTCGCCGCTGGGCCGGTCTCGATCATTTTCTAAAAGACCGCACCCGCTTCGCCTTTCGCCGCCATTACCGCGTCTCTCCCTGGAGCGATTACATGGAAGTCCATTGGGGCTCGCGATGCCAGATTTACATCACTCCCGTCGCCTCCGATGAAGTCTGCATCGCTCTCGTCTCTGGCGACCCGCATCTCCGCCTCGACAACGCGCTCTCCGCATTTCCCGATGTTGCCACGCGCCTGCGCGACGCCGCCGTCTCCTCGCCGGAGCGCGGCGCAATCTCCTCCACCCGCAAACTCCGCCGCGTCTATCGCGATAACGTTGCTTTAGTGGGAGACGCTTCCGGCGCCGTCGATGCGATCACCGGTGAAGGCCTCTGCCTCAGCTTCCGCCAGGCTCAAGTGCTCGCGCGGTGCTTCGCCGACGGCGATCTTCGTCCGTATCAGAAACAACACCGCTCCCTGGCGCGTCGTCCCATGCTGATGGCCAGCCTCATGCTCGCACTCGATTGGAAAGATTCCTTCCGCCACCAAGTCATGCGCGCCTTCGAATCCGATCCAACTCTCTTCTCGCGCATGCTCGCCATGCACGTCGGACCCTCATCGCCTCTCGACTTCGCCGGCAACGGACTCGCCCTGGGCTGGCGCCTTCTGGCCGGAAATCTACACCCACAGCTTTGAAAGGGCGCGGCTTTATAGCCGCGGAAGAGCGCACGAATGCGCTCACTATTGTGGAAGAGCGAGGTGCAGTCGCCTTCACAGCCGCGTGCGCCACCGTGGAAGAGCGGCCCTTCAGGGCCGCGTAACGCTCCCAAGAACGTCGTGGCTTCAGCCCCCGTGGTCGCCCGTTTTAGCTTCGTGAACCTTCGTGTCCTTCGTGGCTAATGCCCACCTCTCCAAAAAACTAATCCACGTGCTCTCCCACCTCAAACCCTTCTTCCGCCCGCGGCAACACATCCCGCTCTCCAGCCACCCACACATACAACGTCGGAAGCAGAAAAATGCTCATTACCAAATCCGCGATCAATCCGCCCACAATCACAATCGCGAATGGCCTCTGCGAATCCGACCCAATCGCGTGTGACAATGCCGCCGGCAGCAGTCCCAGCGTCGCCACCAGCATCGTCATCATGATCGGCCTCAACCGCAGCACCGCCCCCTCCACCGCCGCATCCTCCACGGTAAAGCGCCGCGCGCGCAGCTGATTGATGTATTCCAGCATGATCACGCCCGTCTGCACCGACACTCCAAACAGCGCCAAAAATCCCACGCCCGACGAAACGCTGAAGTTCGTTCCCGTAACCAGCAGCGCCAGCAGCCCGCCAAATCGCGCCATCGCCACATTGGCCAGGATCAGCAACGCCCATTTAAACGACTTGAACATCGTATAAAGGATCACAAAAATCACCAGAATCGTGATCGGCAGCACAATCAGCAACCTCTCGTCCGCACGCTTCTGGCTTTCATACTCTCCCGCCCAATCGATGTGATATCCCGGCGGCAACTGAACCTGTTCGTTCACCTTCTTCATCGCCTCTTCCACCGCGCCGCCCAAATCCCGCCCCCGAACGCTGTACTTGATGGCGACATACCGCTGGTTGCCCTCCCGATAAATTTCCGACCCACCTTCGGCTTCAGTGATCTTGCACAACTGCGCTAACGATACCCGCTCTCCCGAAGGCGATAACAGACGAATGCTCCTGATCGCCTCTTCAGTACTCCGGAATTGCGGCAGATAGCGCAATGTCAAGTCATATCGCGCCTCGCCCTTCAGCACCTGCGTCAGCGCGTTTCCCCCCACCGCGGTCTGCACCGCGTCCTGCACATCCGCCACATTGATCTGGTAACGCGCCGCGGCCTCGCGGTCCACCGTCACATTCAAATTGGGCTGGCCCAGAACATGGAAAACTCCCAGGTCTTCCACTCCCTTCACGGTTCCCATAATGCTGGCAATCTGCGCGCTCTTGTCCTCCAGCGCCTTCAAATCGTCCCCATACACCTTGATGGCCAGCTCGCCCTTCACCCCGCTAACCGCCTCTTCCATATTGTCTTCAATGGGCTGTGAAAATCCCCAGACCACGCCGGGGATTTTGCTGAGTTCGCGGTTCATCGCGGCGATCAGTTCATCCTTGTTCTCGTGAAAAATAGGACGCCACTCTTCCTTCGGCTTCAAGTCGACAAAATATTCCGTATTGAAAAAGCTGGTCGTATCCGTTCCATCATCCGGCCGTCCCGTCTGGCTGGTACACCGCGGCACCTCGGGGAAAGAGCAAAGAATAATCCGCGCTTGGTTCGACACCCGGATGCCTTCGTCCGGCCCCGCGCTGGGCGCCAGCGTCCCGCGCACCCACAGCGCTCCTTCGTCCAGGTGGGGCAGGAATTCGGAGCCGATCACCCCGCTGAAGGCCAGGAAAAGCGTAAATAAAAATCCGACCACGCCCACTCCCAGCACCAGCTTGCGCCGATTGATCGCCCACCGCACTGCCCCGCGGTACCGCTCCGTCAGAAAGTGCATCACCGGGTTGTGCCATTCGCTCGCTCCTTTCGCGAACGCAAAGCTCGCCAGTACCGGCGCAATCACAATCGAAAACAGCAGCGCCCCCAGCAGCGCAAACGCCACCGTCCACGCCATGGGATGGAACAGTCGCCCCTCCACCCGCTGCAGCGTGAAAATCGGCAGGTATGCCGTAATGATAATGCCGATCGCGTAAAACACCGGCCGCTGTACTTCATGCGACGCTTCGCTGATTTTTTCGTTCGGAGTTTTCGTATTCCCGTTCTTGTGTCCCAGGTGGCGCACAATGTTTTCAATCATCACCACCGCGCCATCCACCACCATGCCAAAATCAAGCGCGCCCAGCGAAAGCAGGTTCGCGGGAATATGCCGCAAGTCCAGGCATATCGACGCAAACAGCAGCGAGAACGGAATCGTCGCCGCCACAATCAGCGCGCCCCGGACGTTCCCCAGAAATAGAAACAGAATGATCGATACCAGGATCATTCCTTCCGTCAGGTTGTGTAGCACCGTGTGGCTGGTGAAGTGAACCAGATCGCTGCGGTCGATAAACGGAACGATCTTCACCCCCGGCGGCAAAATATGATCGTTCAGCTCCTCCACTTTCTTGTGAATCCCCTGCAGAGCCGAATCCGCCGCCGCCCCTTTGCGTAGCAGAACAATGCCCGAAACTACATCGTCGTTATCGATGATCTTTCCGTCTTCGCGGTGAACTGCCTTGGCAAACTGCCCCAGCCGGATCTTCGGCCCTTGCGAAACCACGGCAATATCCTTCACCCGCAGCGGCGTTCCGTTCTTCGTGACGATCACCGTCTGCGCAATGTCCTGCGATCGGTCCACCAATCCGACCGAGCGAACATTGATCTGCTGCAATCCCTCCTGAATAAAACTTCCGCCCGCATTCGTGTTGTTATTGGTGAGTTGCTGCTCGATCTGCGCCAGGCTTAGCCCGTAGGCGATCAGCTTGTTCGGATCCAACTTCACCTGGTATTCGCGCGTCGGCCCCCCGAAGCTCGACACGTCGACAATATCCGGCACCGATTTGAAATTCTTTTCCACCACCCAGTCTTCTAGCGATTTCAGCTCCATCGCGTCATACGCAGGATTCGTGCTGTGCAGCGTGAAGAAATAAATCTGCCCGACCGGGCTCCAGTCCGTTCCCATCTGCGGCGTCACGCCCGGCGGCAGCGTCACCTGGCTCAGCCGCTCCAGCACCCGCTCCCGGTTCCAGTCGTTATCCGATTCGTCGTCGAAGATCAGTTTGATGTCCGACAATCCAAACAGCGAAAACGACCGCAGGTGCACCACATGCGGAATGCCGTTCATCACAACTTCCAGCGGAATCGTCACTTGCTGCTCCATCTGCTCCGCTGAAATTCCCGGCCATTGCGTAATCACTTCGACGTAATTGTCCGCCACGTCGGGATATGCCTCAATCGGCAGCCGCTTGAACGAAACGATTCCTCCCGCAAAAAGAAGCAATGCCAGCCCCAGCACCAGCAGCCGGTTGCTCAATGCGAAATCGACCACGCGTCGAATCATCTATTGCTCCACCGTGTTCTGCAGCGACAGCGCGTTCGAAACCACCTGATCTCCCGCCTTCAGCCCCGACGTCACTTCCTGCATACTGTTGGGCAGCATCTTTCCCGTCATCACTTCCAGGCGCTTGAAGTGTCCCCCGCCCAGCGGCGCATACACCCACTCGCGGTCGTGCAGATGAAGAATCGCCGTCGCCGGAACCGCCGACCGCGTCTCCGCCTGCTTTCCATAAAATGTCGCCGTCGCAAACATCCCCACCCGCATCAATCCCGGGTTCGCCACTTCCAGCCGCACCTTCGCCGTGCGAAGGTTCGGATCGAGAATCGGCAAAATGTTGTCGATCCGCCCTTTGAAACTTTTCCCCGGAAACGCGTTCAGCTGGATATCCGCCGTCTCCCCCACCTTTACCGCATCCAGATCGTTCTCATACACGTCGCATATGATCCACACATACGAAAGATCTGAAATCGTAAACGGATTCGGCGACCCCAGCCCCTGCACGCCCGCCGCATTCGTCACCTGCTGATCGCTGATCACGCCCGAGATTGGCGCATACACATTCACAATCGCGTTCGGATTATTTTTGTCGACGCCCAGAGTCTTCAACTGCTCGCTGGACGCGTCCAAATCCGCCTGCGCGTTTTTGGCCACATCTTCCGCCTGCTCCACCGCGCTTTTCGCGACCGCTCCTTTGTCGTAAAGCAACTTCTGCCGCTCCAGCTGGATCCGCGCCAGCAACTCGTCGTTCACCGCCTTGCGATATGCCTGGTACGCTCCCGAAACGTCATTGCTCTGCACCTTCATCAGCAGCTGGCCCTTCTTAACCTCGTCGCCCAGCCGCGCCTTCACTTCCACCACTCGTCCCGCAGCCAGCGAAATCACCGGCACCGCGCGCGCAATATCCGGCTGCACCACGCCGGTCACATTCAGCGCCGGCGCAACTTTGTACTCCACCGCCGCCACCAGAGGAAATTGCTCCGGATGATCCGCCTTGAAATTATTCGCATCCAGGTCGGCCTCCACCTTCGGCGCCGGCGGCGCCTCCGCCTTCGGGTCCGCCTTCCCCCCGCCGCACCCAGCAAGCACCGCAATCGCCACACATGTCAGAGCCACGAAGCTACGCCTTCGCCCCGGAGGGGCGGCTGACAATAGCCCGGCGCGTTCAGCGCCGGGTACGAGAGGCAAAGGGACACGCGTCCCGGAGGGACGCCTGAAACTCGCGCACAAACTCTCCACTCCTGGGAACACCGATGCAAAAACCGCTCTGCTGAATCCACCGCCCCCATCTTCGGCACACACCGCGCCCGCACTTCCCACCCGAAATAATCCGATCATTGAATGACCTCTTTACCTACCGCCTGATTCAACTGCGCCGCTGCCGTCAAATACGCCCCCACCAGGTTCGTGTAACTCAACTCCACGCTGCGGTAATCGCTTTCCGCGCTAAGAAAATCCAGCAACGACGCTCCTCCATGCTGGTACGAAAATAAAATCGTGTCCCTCACCCGCACCGCCTGCGCCAAATATTTCTGCTTGTACTGCCGCAGCAGAACCACATCGCTGTTCACCGTCGTGTACGCCGAATCCACGTCGTTGAACACCTGCGCCTGCGCCGCGTCCTTCAATTTCTCCTGCCGCGTGATGTCCAGCTTCGTATGCAGCTTGTTTCCCTGATTGCGATCGAAAATCCGCAGCGGAATGCTCACATCCACGCCAAAATAAAAATCAATCGGCGGATTCCTTCCCACGTCAAAACTGATCGTCGGGTCCGTCGTTCCATTGGCCTCCGCCAGCTTGTAATCCGTCTGCGCCTTGTCGACCGCCTGTACCGCTGCCTTCAAATCCGGACGGTTATCCAGCGCAATCTGCCGATACCCATCCAGCGCGTCAATCTGATCGTTAAAATCGAATGTTCCCACTAAATCGAACTGCTCAATCGGCGTCCGGTCATTCAACAGCATCAGCATCTGGATCTTCGCCGTCCGCAAATTCACCTCCGCCGTCTGCACGTCCGACTCGTACTGCACCCGCTGCAGCTCCAGCCGGTCCAGATCGATCTGCGCAATATCTCCCGCCTGAAAGCGGTCGCGGCTGATCTTCAGCACGTGGTCGTAGTAATCCAGATTGTCCTTCGAGACCTGCAGCACCGCCTTCGCCTGCAGCGTCTGCACAAACGCGCTGCGCAAATTGAACAGCAGCCCGCGCTCCAGGTCATCCTGCTGCGAAACCGCAATCGCCGTCTCTTTTTTCGCGCTCTCCGTCCGCAACTCGCGCTTGTGCCCGCGCTCGTGCAAATAACTGATCGTCCCCGAAGGCAGCAAATACGCAAACGGCCCATGCGACGGCCCCACGCTAAACGGCGAAATCTGATCCGACAGCAACGTCAGCTGCGGATTCGGCCGCAGATGCGCCGTAATCTCATCCGCCTGCATTTCGCTGATGTTCAACTTCCCCGCCAGCAAGTTCGGATTATTCAGCTCCAGCCGGTCCTTCACCTGCTCCCAAGTCCACGCCTGCGGCGCAGCCGGCCTGGGTGGCGCCGTCTGCGCCGCGCCAAGCAACGCACCCAACGCCGCAGTCATCACCACTACGCACCAAACTTTTCTCAGCATCAAAACGCTCCGCGCCAAACCAAATCTTTCGTAGAGACGTAACTTGTTACGTCTCCTCCTTCGTGCCGCTCTGCGATTAAAGCCCTTCGTTTCCCGGAGCCTGCCCTGAGCGGAGTCGAAGGGTGCCCTTTGTGGTTAAAGCCTTTGTACCAACCACCCCAAACAACGCCGTTGTAGTATCCAGCCTGCCGCGTAAGGATTCCCTAAAGACAACGGCGCTTGCTGCGGATTTATTGCTGCATCCGATCAGCGATTCAACACGAATTCAAAAATGAGGATTCGAACTACCCGAGAAGAAAAAAAGGAGGTGCGCGCCCGGCGTGCAAAACACTTTGCCTCGCCAGCGGCCTCACAGAAGAAACTACAAATTCATAGCGCCTAACTTCCGGAAGCGCCAGCCAGCCCGAACTCGCCACCGCCGCCAGAGGCGCTTGCAGCCGGTTTACCCAGGCGGAATTCTTCTCGCCCCCAGCCTGCCGTACCGCCCGCTTGCTGGTCGCCGAATCTTCCATTTCGGCCCGCATCGCGTGCAGATCGTCGGTCGCCGAAATCACCGGAAACAGCAACACCAGCACGCACCCCAACGCTAGCAGGCACTGCAAGGGCTTCAACCCGCACCCCCGCGTGTCTTCCGCGTTGCGCCGCCACAGCCAGTAAGCCGGCAGCGCCAACAGCACCCACGCGATATTAAGGAGCAGTTCCATCATTTTGCTAAAGGCGTTTCTAACAACAGTCCCGCAACAACCTTCGCCAACAGACTTTCACAAAAACTCAAGAAAGAAAAGTAAAGAGATCGTAAAGACAAAATTTACGGTGGACCACTGTCAGTTTTTCAGAAAGCTCAAATCCAAGTCAACGTAACCAGAGTAAGGCGGCGTTCGGCCTCCGCTTTCCGGCTTCCGGAGTTCGCTCTTCCCTTCGTGAACCTTGGTGTCCTTAGTGGTTACTCCCACGGAGACCGGAAGCCGGATAGCGGCAACCGGAAAGCGGAAGCCGAACTCACGGCCCAGGCACCACCTGCAGCGCACGCGCGGTCTGCAACTGCTGCCGGTAAATCGCATTCCGCTGCGGAACTTCTCCTACCACATTCACATACACCACATACGCCCCGTGCGGCAGAGTCTCTCCAAACGGCAGCGCCATCCCGATCGTGCCCTTCGTCAGCACATAATGCTGATATCCAATCTCCGTCGCCCTTCCATTCTCCGCCACCGCCTTCACGTCAAAGGTCAAGTTCATGTCGTCCGCCGTCGAGTTCGAAACCTCCACGCTGCCTTCAATGCGGCTCACATTCACATGCGCCGGAACCTTCCACGCCACCGCGATCGCCTCCACCACTTTAATCGTGAATTGCTTCTGCACCGCCTGCTGCGGCTGCCCGCCATCCCGCACCGAAACCGTAAATTGAAATTCCCCCGCCCGCTGCGCCTGCCCGTGCAGTGTCCCATCATCCTCCAACTTTATCCCCTGCGGCAGCGCACCTCTCTCCAACTTCCAACGCAGCACCGGAACATAATTTCCCCGCGCATGCAATCGCACCTGATACGTCCCCTGCGGATAAGTACCCGGCAACTCCTCCGGCTCAATCACCAACCCCTGCGGACTCGCAGCTTGTCCCGTCGAAGCCT
>Ga0182024_10012874_pt1 | contig 16460 bp, 12 predicted proteins | sample P32metaG_FD_120480 | JGI IMG/M metagenome (GOLD analysis project Ga0182024, IMG submission 120480) | Permafrost microbial communities from Stordalen Mire, Sweden - P3-2 metaG (Illumina Assembly) | ecosystem: Environmental > Terrestrial > Soil > Wetlands > Permafrost | place: Sweden: Stordalen... | reverse complement strand
TCGCGAATTTCTCGTGCTGCGCCTGATCGCCTCGGGCAAGACCGTGAGCGCCATCGGCAAGGAACTGTGCCTGAGCGTCAAAACGATCAGCACCTATCGCACGCGCATCCTCGAGAAGACCGGGATGGTGAACAGCGCCGAGCTGACGCACTACGCGCTCCAAAACCGGCTGGTGGATTGATCCGCTCGCCGGGGCCTTAGGGTCCCGGGGGCTGCGCTGGGACGGCCAGCGCCGCGCGCAAGGCGCGGAACCGCTCCCGGGTCGACGCATCCGTGGCCCGTCCGGCGCCGAAGTCGGCGAGTTGCCGCGCCGAGCCGGGATAGCCCGTATGCTCAAACAGGACCGCGGCGCGGTAGACCAATTCCAGGTCATCGGAAAACAGCTCCACCCCCTCGGTCACCGGGGTCAGTTGGTCGCGGGTGGGCGTGACCGCCGACTCGTCCCAGCCCTGCGCCATCAGCTCATAGGTTTCCCGGAGTGGAGGCCGCAGGCGGAGCGCGGCCGTCAGCAAGTCGATGATGGGGGCCCATTGGGCCGGAGCCAATTTCCCGTTCGCGCCGGCCGGCGTCCGCGGCGCGGCTGCCAGGCGCAGGCGCGCCAGCTCGGCATAGGCCCGGGCACGGGTGGTATGGGCCGCGACCGCCGCCTCCAGGAAGCGCCGGGCCCGCTCGTCGTGGCCCGCGGCCGCTTCCTCCTGCCCCAGCGCCGCCAACAGCTGGGGATCGCGCGCGCCGCGCAGGTATGGCGCGATCAGGGCCAGATGGGCCGCTTCGATCCGGCCGCCCAAACGGAGCGCGTCGCCCTCGATTCGGCCGACTTCGGCGTCGGTCGCCGCGCGCAAGGCCACCGGCGCTGTCCCGCTGCTCGCTCCGCCGGCCGGCGCTGGGAATCTCAGGCCCACCCCGCCCGCAAAGTCCGTATCGGCCCAAAGCGCCGTCTGCATATCCTCATAACTCAGCTGGAAGCATTGCTGGAATCCAGCCGGAGTGACCGGCCCCCGCATCGCCGCCAGCGCCAGTTCGGCCAGCCCCTTCCGGTAGCGCCCATTGGCTCCGAACAGGCACAGATGGACGAATTCATAGCATTGGCGGTCCCAGACGGTGCCCGCCGAATCAGCATCGGCGCTGCCCTCCGGACCCGCCCGGAAGAAGGCGTCGAACGGCAGCAGCGCGCCTTGCTGCCGGCCCAAAACCAAGGCAGGGTCGTTCGCCCAAGCGCTCAACGGGCGATCAGGAGCCGCCTTGATGCGGGCCGCGAGGGCCTGCCGAGCCGCAAAATCCATTGGGTCAGCCGAGCCGGAAAAACCGATCTGCTCTGCGCCGTAGTCCATCGTCAAGAAAAGCCGGGTCAGGCCCTGGGCCAGCCAGCGCGGCGGAACCGGCTCGATCCGGCTGAAAAGAAAATGCACGTATTCGCCCCGGATGATGCGATTGGCGAAGCGCGCCATCGAGGCTCCGTCGCCCGCGCCCGATTCGGCCGCCGCCACATTGACGACGATGGCGGCCTGTTCGTGATTTTGGAGGGCCATGCTCACTGTCCCGCTGAGATCCGCCGGAGCGTTGACCGGGGCGAATTCGGCGAATCGCTCTTTGCCGGCGCAAAAGACGACCGCCGCGGGAGCCTGGGCATTGATGCGGATCAGCGGCCAGACCAGATCCACGGCGCGGTGAAAGAGAATGAAATCCCGGATCCGGTCCTGGGTTTCGGAGGCGGATAAGTTGGAGAGGAATTCGAAACCCGGCGCCGAAGCGTAGCGCCAAGCCTCCGGCGGAGGCAGCACGCGGGAACCGGTGACCACATAAGATGGCAGCTCGACGACCGGGTCGGCGCATACACCGGTCACGAGGCCGGCGCCCGCGCCAGCGAGCAAAAGGAGGAGCCGATGGGTTTTCACGCGAAAGACGTTTCTTCCAGATTGTCGGGCCGGAGCGGTTTGTTCCACCGCCGAATCGTTTTCGGCCGATCGATCGGCGCCGGGCGAATAATCCTTGGACTTCCCCGTTCTTGACGGTAAAGTCAACCCAGCATGGAGGCTTCCCCGGACCTCCCCTCAAGCTCCGTTCCCGGCTGCTTTCTCTTTTCACCCATGAAGATGTTCCGCCCCCTTTGGTCCGCGCTGATTCTTGGCGCTTTCGTTCTATCCGCCGGGATGCCCCGCGCCGAAGCGGATGCCCAGCATCCGGTCGTCGGCTTCGCCCAAACCGGGGCGGAAAGCGCCTGGCGGACCGCGAACACTGATTCGATGAAGTCCGAGGCGGCGCGCCGGGGCATCGAGCTCAAATTCTCCGATGGCCAAGGCAAGCAGGAGAATCAAATCCGCGCGGTCCGCTCCTTCATCACCCAAGGAGTGGACGCGATCGTCATCGCGCCGTTGGTGGAAACCGGCTGGGATCCGGTGCTGCGCGAGGCGAAAGAGGCCAAGATTCCGGTGATCATCACCGACCGTACCATCACGACATCGGTCCCCGATGCCTATGTGTGCTTCATCGGCTCGGATTTTGCCACCGAAGGCAAGCTGGCGGCCGACTGGGTCGCCACCCACAGTGGAGGCAAGGGCCGTATCGTCGAATTGCAGGGCACCCCGGGCTCGGCGCCCGCCAATGAACGCCACCGCGCGTTCGCCGCGGCGATCGCCCCCTATCCCGGGCTGACCGTGATCGACGCGCAGAGCGGCGATTTTCGGCGGGCGGGCGGCAAAGAAGTGATGGAGGCGCTGCTCAAGAAGCACGGCCATGACATCGACATTGTTTACGCCCACAACGACGACATGGCGCTCGGCGCCGTGCAGGCGATCGAAGAGGCGGGGCTCAAGCCCGGCAAGGACATCATGATCGTTTCGATCGATGCCATTCGCGAGGGGGTGCAGGCGGTGGTCGACGGCAAGATCAATTGCGTGGTGGAGTGCAACCCGCTCTTCGGCCCCGCCGTTTATGACACGGTGGCCAAGATACTGCGCGGGGAAAGCGTGCCGGCGAAGACCTTCAATCACGACGGGCGGTTTGACCAGACTAACGCCGCCGCCGTGATCGCGCAGCGCCAGTACTGACCGGGCCACCCTCTGCTCCGTGAGCGCGCTCCTGGAGATCCGCGGCCTGGGCAAATCGTTCCCCGGCGTCGTGGCCCTGGAGGGCGTGGATTTCACGGTGCGCGCCGGCGAGATTCACGCCTTGCTCGGCGAAAATGGCGCCGGCAAGTCGACCCTGATCAAGGTCCTGACCGGCGTTTACCCACCTGACCGAGGGGAGATGCATCTCGCCGGCGCCCGCATCCAGGCCGCCGCGCCGCAGGAGGCGGAGCGCCTTGGGATCAGCACCGTCTATCAAGAGATCAACCTGATCCGCAGCATGACTGTGGCCGAGAATATCACCTTGGGGCGGCAGCCGCGGCGCTTCGGATTGATCGACTGGCGCGCGGTGCGCCGGCGCGCGCGGGAGGCGCTGGACCGGCTGGAAATCGACTGCCCGGTCGATGCCGAACTGGGCACCCTGTCCGTGGCCGTGCAGCAGATGGTCGCCATCGCGCGGGCGCTCGATTGCCGCGCCCAACTCTTGATTTTGGACGAACCCACCGCGAGTTTGGACGAACGGGAGGTCGGCGAACTGTTCGGCCGGCTGCGCCGTTTGCGCGGCGAGGGCTTGGGGATCGTATTCGTCACCCATTTTTTGGATCAGGTTTACGCGCTCACCGATCGGATCACGGTCCTGCGCAACGGCCGCCTGGTCGGCGACTACGCCACGGCCACACTTCCCCGGTTGGATCTGGTGGCAAACATGCTCGGGCGCTCGATCGGCGCCGCCGAGGCCGAAGCGCGGCCCGAACAGACGCCGCCCCCGGCGCGCCCGAACGTGGTTCTGGCCGCCCGCGGACTTGGGCGCCGCGGTTCGGTCAGCGGGATTAATTTGGCGCTGCGCGCGGGCGAAGTGGCCGGTCTCGCCGGCCTGCTCGGATCCGGGCGGACCGAGACCGCCCGGCTGCTCTTCGGCATCGACCGGGCGGACCAGGGGGAGGTGGAAGTCGGCGGGCAACGCGCTGTTCTCACCCATCCGCGGGCGGCGGTCCGCCTCGGCCTCGCCTTCTGCTCGGAAAACCGCAAAGACGAAGGCATCCTCCCAAATCTCTCCGTGCGGGAGAATCTCATTTTGGCCCTGCAGGGCAAACGGGGCGTCGCCCGCCCGCTGGCCCGCGCTGCGCAGGAAGCGCTCGCCGATCACTACATCAAGGCCCTCCGGATCAAAACCCCCGGAGCGGAAGTGCCCATTCGCAATCTCTCCGGCGGCAATCAGCAGAAGGTTCTGCTCGCCCGCTGGCTCGCCACGCAGCCGCAGGCGATCATCCTGGACGAGCCGACGCGCGGCATCGACATCGGCGCGAAGCAGGAGATCGAGGAGCTCATTGCCCGACTGCGGGACGATGGGCTCGCCGTGCTGTTCATTTCCTCGGAGATCGAGGAGATCGTGCGCAACTGTGGCCGCGCGGTCGTGCTGCGGGAGCGCCGCCCGGCGGGCGAGGCCGTGGGAGTGGACCTCAACGGCCGCCATTTGATGCACCTGATGGCCGGAACGAACGAAGGCGGGCAGCCATGAGCGGCCGCAAGTTCCTCCATTCCGACGGGGCTCTCGTCCTTTGGCCGGTCGCCGGGATCGCGGTCCTGCTCGTTCTAAATCTTTGCCTCAGCCCGCATTTTCTGGTGCTGACGCTGCAATCGGGGCATCTCTACGGCGGACCGGTGGATATTCTCAGCGAGGGGTCCCGCTCCTGCCTGGTCGCCCTGGGGATGACGCTCGTCATCGCCACCGGCGGGGTGGATCTGTCGGTCGGCTCGGTCATGGCGATGGCGGGCGGCGCCGCGGCCCTGGCCATCGCTCAAGGCCATGCCTCGCTGGCCGGCGCGATGGCGTGCGCCCTCGGGGTCGGGCTCGCCGGCGGCGCCCTGAACGGATTGCTCGTCGCCTATGCCGGCATCCAGCCGATCGTCGCCACCCTCGTCCTGATGGTGGCCGGGCGCGGCATCTCCCAACTCATTACCGGCGGTCAGGTGATCGCTTTCCAGAATGCGGGCGCCGAGTATTTGGGCACGGGCTTCATCTTTGGGCTGCCATTCTCGGCCGTGCTCGTCGTCGGCCTCTATGCCCTGACGCAGATCGGTTTGCGGCGGACCGCCGCCGGCCTGTTCGTCGAGGCGGTGGGCGACAATGAGACCGCCAGCCGCTTCGCCGGCCTCAGCGCCGCCCGCGTCAAATTCCTCGCCTACGTCTTTTGCGGGGCCTGCGCCGGGCTCGCCGGATTGCTGGAGGTCGCCAACATCCGCTCGGCGGATCCCTACCGCGCCGGCGAAAACATGGAGCTCAATGCCATCTTCGCCGTGGTCGTGGGCGGCACCGCGCTCAGCGGCGGCCGTTTTCTGCTCTTCGGCTCCCTCGCGGGCGCATTGCTCCTGCAAACCCTGACGGCCACGATGTACAATCTCGGCGTGCCGCCGGCGATCGCACCCGTGCCGAAGGCCCTGGTGATCGTCGCCGTCTGTGTCGCCCAAGCGGGCCCCATCCGGCGCTGGCTCAGCCGCTGTCTCCAACGGAGGGCGGCATGAAGGGGCCGGCGGTTTGGCTGCGGCGCAATGCCACCCTCGCGGCGACGTTTGCCGTCTTCGCGCTGCTTTTCCTCACGGCGTCATTTCTGTACCATGGGTTTTTCTCCCTGCGGGTCTTTGCCAGCCTGCTCGCGGACAATGCGTTTCTCGGCATTGCCGCAGTTGGCATGACTTTGGTGATCTTCACTGGGGGCATCGATCTGTCGGTCGGCGCGGTCGCCGGCTTCACCGGGATCCTGGTCGCCACCTTGGTGCAGTCCCATCACGTCCATCCGCTTCTCGCCTGGGGCATCGCGCTGGCCGCCGGCGGGCTGCTGGGCGCCGCCATGGGCCTCCTGATCGCCGGCCTGCGACAGCCGGCGTTCTTGATCACCTTGGCCGGAATGTTCTTGGCCCGGGGAGCGGGCTTTTGGATCAACACTGACTCAGTCGGCATCGACCATCCGTTTTACGACCGGATGGCTCGGATCCAGCTGACCCTGGAGCCGCGCGTTCATTTGCCGGCGGCGGCGTTGATTTTTCTGCTGGTGGCCGCAGCGGCCTTCGTGCTCGCCCATCACACTCGGGCGGGCCGGACTTTGCTCGCGGTCGGAGGCAACGAGCAGTCGGCGCTCCTCATGGGACTGCCGGTCAATGCGGCCAAGATTGGGGTCTATACCTTAAACGGCATGTGCGCGGCGGGTGCGGGCATCGTGGCGACCCTGTACACCGGCTCTGGCAATCCGAGCATGGGCGTGGGCATGGAACTCGACGCGATCGCGATCGCGGTGATCGGCGGAGCGGTGCTGACCGGCGGCCGCGGGCACATGTTCGGCACGGTGATCGGAGTCCTGATCTTCGGCACTATCCAGTCGGCGCTGTTGTTCGATGGCCGGCTGAGCCCCTCGTGGACCCGGATCGTGGTTGGTGCGCTTCTGCTGGGCTTCGTCCTGCTGCAACGGCTGTTGGTTCGGCGGGCGGCCTAGGCTAACGCCCCGCAACGATCAGTCGGCCTGACCGTAGTATGCTTTGGGTCCGTGCTTGCGGCGGAAATGCCGCTGCAAAAGGTCCTGCTCAATCGGGCGGCCGGCGGGCCGGAGCTGCAGCGTCAGGTAAGCCAGGCGCGCGCACAATTCCAGCGCGACCGCATTCTCCACCGCCTTGGCGGCAGTGGGGCCCCACGCGAATGGCGCATGGCGATAGACGAGCACGCCGGGAATTTCCCCGGGATTGCGCCGCGCAAAGGTCGCACAAATCACCCGGCCAGTGTGGACTTCATATTCGCCCGCAATCTCCGCGCGCTTCAGTCCGCGCGTTACCGGCACCTCGCCGCAGAAGAAATCCGCATGGGTCGTGCCCAACGCCGGAATCGGGCGGCCGGCCTGGGCAAAACCGGTCGCGTACCGTGAATGCGTATGGACGACTCCCCCAATCTCCGAAAACCCGTTGTACAGAATCCGATGGGTTGGCGTGTCCGATGACGGGCGCAGCTTTCCCTCCACCTGCCGGCCAGCGAGATCGACGAGCACCATGTCCGCGGCCCGCAAAGTCCGATAATCCACTCCGCTGGGCTTGATCGCAAAGATGCCGCGGCTGCGGTCAATCGCGCTCGCGTTGCCGAAGTTGAGCTGCACCAGGCCGTGCTCGGGCAGCCGGAGATTGGCCTCAAAGGCTTCGCGTTTAAGTTCGGTGAGCATCGGGGTTAGGCAGCGCGGCCGCCTCAGGCGCGGGTGCCATTCGCCAGATGATAGTAGATTTCGTTCCAGCGCAGCTCTTTTTCGAATTCCGCCAGCAACGTGTCCCGGCCGATCAGCGCATACTCGATGCCCGCGATCTCGGCAAAGTCCTTCAGGTGCTCGGCGGTCACGGCGTAGCTGAAGCCCGTGTGGTGGGCGCCGCCCGCACGGATCCAGGCGCCGCAGGCGGTCTTGAAATCCGGGCGGCACTTCCAGATCGCTCGCGCCACGGGCAGCTTCGGCAAGGCCTTAGGCGCCCTGATCGCATCGACTTCGTTGACGATCAGGCGGAACCGATTGCCCAGATCAATGATCGAGGCGTTGAGCGCCGGCCCAGGCGGCGCGCCAAAGACCAGGCGGACCGGGTCGGCCTTGCCACCGATGCCCAGCGGATGGATCTCCAAGGTCGGCCGGCCGGCGGCGATCGAGGGGCAAATTTCCAGCATGTGCGCGCCCAGCACCAACTCGCCTCCCGGCGCGAGGTGATAGGTATAGTCCTCCATGAAGGAAGTGCCCCCGGGCAGGTCCGCGGCAATCACCTTCATCGCCCGGAGCAAGGCGCAGGTTTTCCAGTCGCCCTCGGCCCCGAAGCCGTAGCCTTCCGCCATGAGGCGCTGCACCGCCAAACCGGGCAGCTGCTTCAGCCCGTGCAGATCCTCGAAGGTCGTGGTAAAGCCCTTAAACCCGCCGTGCTCCAGAAACGCCCGCAGCCCGAGCTCGATCCGGGCCCCGTCCTGAAGGGAACCGTGGGCCGCGCCCTTGCGCCGGAGGGCCGGGGCGACGGCGTAGCTGTCCTCATATTCGGCACAGAGTGCCGCCACCGCCGCCGGCGAGACAGCCGCAACGTCGGCGACCAGGTCGCCGACGCCATAGCCGTTGACCGAATAGCCAAAGCGCATTTCCGCGGAGACCTTGTCCCCGTCGGTGACGGCGACTTCGCGCATATTGTCGCCCAAGCGCGCGAACCGAGCCCCCTGCGCGTCGTGCCAAGCCCGCGCGACCCGCATCCAGGCGCCCAACCGATCCTGCACTTCCGGATCGCCCCAATGGCCCACCACCACCTTGCGGGGCAGCCGCAGGCGGGCATGGAGGAACCCCGCTTCCCGATCGCCATGGGCGGCCTGGTTCAGGTTCATGAAATCCATGTCGATCGTCGACCATGGCAGGTCGCGATTGAACTGAGTGTGCAGGTGGACGAAGGGCCGGCGCAGGCTGGATAGGCCGCCGATCCACATCTTGGCGGGTGAAAAAGTGTGCATCCAGAGGATGAGGCCCGCGCAATTAGGCGCGCTGTTGGCTTCCAGGCACAGGGCCCGCACCTGGTCGGGAGTCGTCAGGAGGGGCCGGCCAACGATCGTCAGCGGAATCCGCTTCGACGCGCTGAGACCGGCCGCAATCTCTTGGGCGTGCGCGGCCACCTCCCGCAGGGGACCGGGGCCGTAAAGGTGCTGGGAGCCGGTGACAAACCAGATCTCGGGGGTGGCAAGCTGCTTGATCATAAGGGGTCAGTGGGCGGGGCGCGCCGCCCCTTTGATTTCGAGGAGCGCTTTCATCACCCGCGCCAGATCGGCGCCGGACTTGGCCACCCCGAAGCCGTCGTGCAAGGCGCGGTACTGCGCGTAAAGCCGGTCGTAGATCCGGCGATCCGCCGCCTTGGGCCGGTAGCGCACCGCCGCGAGCCGGGTCATGGCCCGCTGAGCGGCCGCAAAATCCTCGTACTCGCCCGCCCGCACGGCCGCGGCCACCGCCGCCCCGAGGGCGCAGGCTTGGCTCGAGCCGGCCACGAGCATCGTGCAGCCGGTGACATCGGCGTAAATCTGCATGAGCAACGGGTTTTTTTCGGCGATGCCGCCCGCACAAATCACCCGCTCGATGGGCACCCCGTACTCCCGGATCCGCTCGATGATGACCCGCGCGCCGAACGCAGTGGCCTCGATCAGCGCCCGGTAGATCTCCGCGCGGGTGGTATGCAGCGTGCAGCCCACGATCAGGCCCGACAGCAAGGGGTCGACCAGAATCGTGCGATTGCCGTTCTGCCAATCGAGCGCGACCAGGCCGCTCTCCCCGGGCCGCAGCCGGCTCGCCGCCGCCGTGAGTTCGTGGTGGAGCGAGGCGTCGCCGGCGCAAACCTCTTCGACCCACCATTTGAAGATGTCGCCGACGGCGGACTGGCCGGCCTCGATGCCGTAAAAGCCCGGGAGGATCGACCCGGGCACGATGCCGCAAATCCCCGGGATATCCGCCACCTTGCGGCGCGCGGACACCACCGCGCAGTCGCAGGTCGAGGTGCCGATGACCTTGACCAGAGTCCCCTCGGTCACGCCCGAACCGATCGCCCCGTAGTGCACGTCGAACTCGCCGATCGCGATGGGAATTCCGGCCGGCAGACCCAGACGAGCTGCCCACTCCGGGCAGAGCCGGCCCGCGATCGCCTCGGCGTCAAAGGCTTGCTGGTAAAGCCGGTCCCGCAGCGCAGCGAGCCGCGGATCCAGCGCGGCGAGAAACTTCTTGTCGGGCAGGCCGCCCCACTCCGCGCTGTACATCGCCTTGTGCCCGGCCGCGCAGATTCCCCGCACCACCGCCGCCGGATCGTCGATCCCGGCCAGCACCGAGGGCACCCAGTCGACCAATTCGACCCAGGAATGCGCGGCCGCGAATACCTTCGGCGCCACCTTGAGGCAGTGCCAGATCTTCGACCACCACCACTCCGACGAGTAGGTGTCGCCGCATTTGGCGAGGTACTGCGGGCGGCGGCGCGCGGCGAGCGCGGTGATGCGCGCGGCCTCCTGCCAACTCGTGTGGTCCTTCCAGAGCCAGCACTGCGCGGCCAGATTCCGGCGCCATTTGGGATCGAGCGCGAGCGGTTGGTTGCGATCGTCGACCGGCAACGGACTGGACCCGGTCCCGTCGACGCCGATGCCGGCGACCTGCGCCGGCAAAAATTTTCCGTCCTGGCGCGCGGCGGCGATCGCCCCGCGCACGCTTTCCTCCAAGCCGACTAAGTAGTCCCCGGGATGCTGCCGGGCCAGACGATGGTCGCTCGGGTCAAGCAGGATGCCCTCCCGCCCGCTGGGATAAGCCACGACGGCGCTGCCCATTTCGCGGCCGTCGGCGCAGCGGACCAAGAGAGCGCGCACCGAGTTGGTGCCGTAGTCGATGCCAAGGGTGTAGGCCATGACGGGGGAAAGCGAAACTAGGGCGGCGCCGGGGGGGGACGACCCCATCCAAGCTTGACCGTCAAGTGACGTTCCGCTTCAAACGCGGGCGATGGCGACGGCGACGATGGCACAGGTGGCGCGGGATCTGGGCGTGTCCAAAAACACCGTTTCCCTCGCCCTGCGGCATGATCCCCAGATTCCGGCGGTCACCCGCGAGCGGGTGCTCGGAGCCGCGCGGCGCCTGGGCTACGTCCTCAATCCGACGGTCTCCCACCTGATGGCCGAGCTGCGCAAATCGCGGGCCCGAGGCTCTCAGCACACCTTGGCGCTGCTCAATGCCCACCGATCGCCCGATGCTCTCCGCAGCCATCCGACGATCCCGATGTACGTGGAGGGTTGCCGGCGGCGCGCGGCCGCCCAGGGTTACGGAGTCGATGCCTTCTGGCTCCACGATGCTGAACTCGACGGTTCCCGCCTCAACCGGATCCTGCAGGCCCGGGGCATCCGAGGGGTGATTGTGACGGGGCTGATGGACGACAACTGCCTGCCCGAACGCTTCGCCGGCACGTGGGCCGAGCATGCCTGCGTCGTCACCGGGGTCCGGACCCGCAACCCCACCCTTTCTTTTTGCTGCGTGGACCACCATGCGCTGGTGCTGCAGGCCGTCGAGCAGGCGCGGCGGCTGGGTTACCGCCGCCCGGCGCTCGCGATTGATGAGCGCATCGACCGTCTGGTGGAGGGCCGCTTCAGTTCCGGGATGTGGGTGGGCCAGCAGGCGCTGGATCCAGCCCAGCGCGTGCCGTCATTCTACCAGATCGAACGGTCCCGGGCGCAGCCCGAATTATTCTACACGTGGCTAAAGCGGGAAAAGCCCGATGTCATCTTCACCCTCTACCACTTGGTGCGCCGGCTGCTCGAGGACCGGGGTCTGCGGGTGCCGCGCGACCTGGGCCTGATTCAATTGGAGCGCCGCCGCGACGGCGAGGACTGGGCCGGCATGGAGCAGCATAACGATCTGACCGGCGAAGCGGCCGTCGATATGGTGGTGAGCCTGCTCCACAACAACGAGCGGGGCATCCCCAGTTTTCCCCGCGCCATGCTGGTCGCAGCCTCCTGGGTGCCCGGAGCGACCGTCCGGCCGCAGCTCAGCCGCCCTCGCCGGGCGGCGGGGCGGACGAGGGCGGCCGCGGCTTCCCGTCCGCCGTCACCGGCTCCATCACCTCGACGCGCGTCCCGTCCGGATCGTCGTAGTTGATCTGGCGTTTGCCGTTGATCCCAATCGCGAGCTTGGTCGAGGGCTTGCTCGCTTATTCCTCCGGCAGCGGTTGATCCTTGGTCTCCGGCAAAAACGGCAGCACGACAATGCCCAGGAGCAGCACCAAGCTGACCCACATGCCCGCCGTCCGAAAACCCTCGATGTTACCCCCCAGGCTCTTGGTGATCCGGCCCATAGTGAACGGCGCGGTCGCAGCCACCAGGCGGCCAAAATTATAGCAAAAACTGGTTCCCGTACTCCGCAGGCTCGTGGGGAAGAGTTCGGGCAGGTAAATCGCGTATACTCCGAACACCCCCAATTGCCCAAAACCCATGATCGGCAGCATCCAGTAGATTTCGTTCAGCTCCCGCAGATAGCGGAAGACCAAGAGCGTGGAAAAAAACGATAGCAAAAGCGCCAGCGCCAGCGCCGGCCGGCGCCCGCGCACCTGGGCGAGCTTCGCCATCGCGATCATGCCCAAGAAGCCGCCGATGTTTTGCAGGAGGAGTCCGAGGGACCGAAAACGGACTATCTTGCTGGCCAGCGCCTCCGGACTCAGGTGGGCGGAGGCAAAATGCGCTGCGACAATGGATCCCACGATCGCCGGATGAAAATTGCCCAAGCCCCAGAGCCCGACGATGCCCGCACAGCAGAAGATCAGCCCCAGCCAGGCATGCTTCGACCAGACCCGGTGGCCAAGCAGCTTGCCGTACGAGCCAAACTTAATCCCTCGCTTCGCCCCCTCCGCCTTGGCCCGCACCCAGCGGTCGGGCTCCCGGAGCCGGCGCAGGACGAACACGCATAGGAAGGCCGGCACGGCCCCGACCAAGAACAGCACCTGCCAGGTGCGCAGGCCAAAGGGCAGCAGATGGGAGGCCGCGAACGCCCCAATCCCCATGCCGGTGAAAGCGGCCCCGATGTTGCCCCAGGTTGAGAGCGACTGCAGCCAGCCCAAGGCTGGGGCGCGGGCCGCGTCCGGCACCGAGTCGGCGACCAGGGCAACCGAGAGCCCGAACACGCCGCCAATCCCCAAGCCGGTGCAAAAGACAAACCCGCAGAATCCGGCGTAGCTGCCAGCGAAGGAGCTCAAGCCGGTGAACACCGAATAGACCAGCAGCGTGAAGGCCAGCATCCGGGCCCGGCCGAAGCGGTCCCCCAGCGCCCCAAAAATCAGGCCCCCGACGGCCCAGCCGAGCAGCAGGAAGGACGTCGTGTAGGCCGTAAATTCCGTCGCCTTCGCCTTGTCGACCAACAGGTCGCCGACCGCGCTGTCCTTGGCGAGCGTGAAGACCTGCTGGTCCAGGCAGTCGAACACCCACGCGAGCGAGGCGAGCGTAAAGACTAACCAGTGGCGGCGGTTGAAGGACCGCCACCACGGAGGGGAAGATGACCGCATGAGCCGCTAGACGTCGGAAAAGGGACCTAGTTGTTGGTCAGCGGACTATAATAGGGGCTGAGCTGCTCGACCAGCTTCGCTTTCACCTCGGCCAAGTCGATGGGGGTCCCGATTTAGCCCTGCGATTTCCAGCGGAAGTATCCGGCCTACGACGGCGAACTGAACGCCTGCCGGTTCTGCCGCCAGCGATCGAGAAACACGGCGCCCACGATCACCAGGCCGATGATGATTTCCTGAAAATACGTGGGCCAGCCCATCTGCTGCGAACCGTTGCGCAGGACGGACATGATCAAGGCGCCGATCATCGAGCCCAAAATGCCCCCCACCCCGCCATTCAAGCTGGCGCCGCCAATGATGACGGCGGCGATGATGTCCAGTTCCAATCCGATCGCGACCGTGGGATCGCCCTGGCGCAGCCGCGAGAGCTGGAACAGCCCCGCTAGGCCAAAAAAGCAGCCCGCCCCGACGTAGATCAGCAGCTTGAGCCGGGTGGTCGCGATGCCGCAGAGCCGGGCTGTCGATTCATTGGAGCCCAAGGCGAAGATATGGCGCCCGATCACCGTTCGTCGCAGCATCCATGAGGTCAGGACGGCCAGCACCAGCGTGATCCAGACGCCGGCCGGCAGGGACAGGCTGAAGGGATTGGCGGTCATCATCCAGTGATTGATCGGCGAACTGTCGTAATTGACGGTCTGGTTGTCGGCCATCCACTTGGCCACTCCGCGGGCCACCCCAAGCGAGCCGAGCGTGATAATGAACGGCGTCATCCGCAAACCGGCGATCGCGGCGCCATTGAGCAGACCGACGAAGCCGCCGGAAGCGATGACGGCCGCCACGACCAATGGCGTCGGCAGCCCGCGCTGGATCAGCTGCGCCCCAATCACGCTGGTCAGGGCGATGACGGAGCCAACCGACAAATCGATGCCGCCGCTGATGATGATCATCGTCATCCCCAGGGCGCCCGTCGCGACGATCACTGTCTGAGTGAGGATGATCTTGAAATTGTGAAACGTGAGGAAATACGGGCGGGTCTCCGCCGGCAGGGAGAAAAGGACGATCACCAGCACGAGGCCCAGGAACGGCCCGGCCTTGGCGAGGAAGCGATTGAAAGTGGGTTGCATCGGAAGCGAAAAATAGCAGCCGGATTAGGAACTGCCGGTGGCGCAGCGCATGATGTCCGCTTCGGTCCAGGCGCTCCGCGGCCGAACCACGGCCAGTTCGCCGCGGCAAACCACCCCGATCGTGTCGCACAGGCCCAACAACTCCGGCAGGTAGGAGCTCACCACTACGACCGATTTGCCCGCGGCCGCCAATTCGCCGATGAGCCCATAGATCTGCGCCTTGCTCCCGACATCGATGCCCCGGGTGGGCTCGTCCAAAAGAAAGATCCGGGCGGGATGCTCCAGGAGGCGCGCCAGGGCGACCTTCTGCTGGTTGCCGCCCGACAGTTCGCCGATCGGCTGCGAGGCGTCCCGGCATTTCACCCGCAGGCGCTCGATCCATTGGCGCGTCGTGGCCAATTGTCGGGTGCGGTCGATCCAGCCCCACCGGGCGAAGGCGGGCAGCTTGGCCAAGGTCAGGTTGTCCGCCAGCGACTGATTCAGCATTAGCCCTTCCTCCTTGCGATTCTCGCTGAGGAAACCGATCCCTTGGCCCCAACGGCGCTCGGGTGTCGCTCGGCCGGCCGGGGCGCCCACAATCTCGACCGCCCCGGCCTCCAACTCGTCGAGGCCAAAGAGGGCTCGGAGCAAATCGGTGCGGCCCGCGCCGATTAGCCCGGCCAGGCCAAAAATTTCCCCCGCCCGCAATTCAAAGCTCGCCCGCTTCAGCCGCGGCGCCCGCACCAGGCCCCGCGCCGCCAGCACGACCGCGCCCAGGGAGTGGGCCGGCAGTGCGTAAAGATCCTCCACCGCCCGGCCAGTCATCAGCGCCGCGATGCGATCGAGGCTCGTGCCGGCCATCGGGCCCCCGCCCACCGTTTCGCCGTCCTTCAGCACGGTGAAGCGATCGGCGATCCGCTCGCACTCCTCCAGAAAGTGGCTGATGTAGATGACGCTCACCCCCTGCGCCCGCAGGCGCCGGATGACAGCGAACAACTTCTCGGTGTCCGCCTGCGTGAGGCTGCTGGTCGGCTCGTCCATGATCATGACCTTCGGCGCGGTCAGGAGGGCGCGGGCGATTTCGATCACCTGCTGTTCGGCGATCGTAAACGAACCGGCGGGCCGGTCCAGGGGCAGCCCGCCATGGCCCAGTTGTTCCAGCGCCGCCCGCGCCCGGGAGCGGGAGGCCGCCCGGTCGATGACCCCCGCCCGCGCCGACTCCGCCCCGAGCAGAATGTTCTCCATCACGCTCAGGTGGAGCGCCAGGTTCAGCTCCTGGTAGATCATCGCGACGCCCTTGCGCCGCGCGTCCTGGGGGTCCTCCGGCCGGTACGGCTGCCCGGACAGTTCCATCGTCCCGGCGTCGGCCTGATGCGCCCCGCTCAGGATTTTCATCAGCGTGCTCTTGCCGGCGCCGTTTTCCCCGATCAAGGCATGCACCTCACCGACGCCGATCTCCAGCGAAACGTCGGCCAGCGCGCGGGTGGCGCCAAACGACTTGCGCACACCCTGCAGGCGGAGCTGAATGGAAGGGGGGCTCATGCGGCGGAGAACGGCCCGGGGGCGGCCCAATCAATCGACCGGAGGATGCAGCAGAGCGCTGAAGGCCGGATCGTTCATGTTCGCCGGAGTGACCAGGCCGACGCCGGTGTCGATCATCGGCTCAACCTTTTCCCCACGGATTGCGGCCACGATCGTCTTGACGCCCAGGTAGCCCATTTTCACCGGATCTTGGACGACCATGCCTTGAATGTCCCCGACCTTAAGCCCCTCATCGAGCGTCTCACCCGAGTCGAACGCGACAAACTTGACCTTGCCGCCGGCCAGCCCCGCGTCGCGGAGCGCCAGCAGCATCCCGGAGGCGGCGGATTCATTGGAGGCGAAAATGCCGTTCACCTGCGCGCCATAGCGGTTAAGCAGGTTCTCCGAGACGCTCTTGGCGGTGTCCCGGGTGGCGCCGGCGTGCTGATCGACCGACAATAGAACAATATGGGGAAAGTCCTTTTTCATGACCTCAAGGAAGCCCGCCTCCCGCTCCTCGGTGCTGGCCGAACCCACCGCATAGCACAGCATGATCGCATTGCCTTGGCCCCCGAGCAGCTGGCCTAGGCGCCGGGCCGCGATGCGCCCGCCCTCCAGGTTGTTGGTGGCGATGAAGCTCACCGGCTTGGTCGATCTGAGGCCGGAATCTACCACGACCACCGGGATATCGGCCACCGCCGCCTCTTCCGCCGGGGCTACCAGCGCG
>Ga0182024_10012873_pt1 | contig 16462 bp, 13 predicted proteins | sample P32metaG_FD_120480 | JGI IMG/M metagenome (GOLD analysis project Ga0182024, IMG submission 120480) | Permafrost microbial communities from Stordalen Mire, Sweden - P3-2 metaG (Illumina Assembly) | ecosystem: Environmental > Terrestrial > Soil > Wetlands > Permafrost | place: Sweden: Stordalen... | reverse complement strand
TGCTCTACCTGCAGTTCCACGCCTTCGCGGACCTCGCCCTTGAAGCCCGGCATCTCCGCTTTCACGCTGTAAACGTCTGGCTGGAGCGCGGGAAAAGCGTAACTGCCGGCGCTGTTCGTAGTGGTCTTGCGTGCCACATTTGTTTGGGAGTTCGCTATGGTTACGGTGGCGCCCACGATTACGCTGCCGCTAGGATCTGTGACCAGGCCTGTAACCTGACCGCCCGTTTGTGCGAAACCGGGAAAGCTCAGAGCGAACACCGCCCCGAGTACAGAAGTTGCGCGCATATTTCACCTTTCGAAGCGCCCGTCAGGTTTCAGGCGCTAATGGCTGAGATGTCCCTATTTAAAATAGCGCCTGCATGCCCGCTTTCGTCCAAGCCTGAGCCGCGCGCCCATTGCAAACGTTCCCGACAATCGGCACATTAACACGAACATTTTGGCGAGTCAAGAGATATTTTGGCGGGATCATCCCGCTCCCTGGCCTGTTCTTGGTAGCCAATAACGATCAGGCAGGGAGGCTTGGCATAGTTTCCAGCTCACCGCTGCGATGCAAAATATTGACACCGGCGGGGCAAAAGCAGATAATCGGAAACGATTGCACCTTTATGCCTATAACGATCAAGGATGTCGCTCGGGAATCGGGCGTCAATACTTCTACCGTATCCAGAGCTTTGAATAACGGCTATGGTGTAAACGACGAAACCCGCAAGCATGTAATTGCGGTTGCTGCTCGCCTGAGCTATCGCCCGAATCGCGTCGCCCGCGGTCTGGTGACCGGTCGCTCGCACTCTTTGGCACTGGTCTTAAGCGATATTCGGAACCCGTTTTTTGCCGAGGTTGCCCGAGGCGCCGAAGATGCCGCGCGGAGTGGCAAATGCGATCTGGTGCTTTGCAACAGCGACCTCAATGCCGACAAACAGATGCAGTACGTGCAGTCGCTGCTGGAGAAGCGTATCGACGGGATTCTGATGAATTCCGTGTCCATGCTGAATCAGGAGCAGCAAGCTCAGTTGATGGCTTCGGGGGTTCCCATCGTCTTGCTCAACCGCTCCACTTCGAACCACACGTTCTCAACGGTCTGCGCCGATAACGAATCGGGGGGGGCTCTGGCAGCCAAATATCTGCTTGATCTCGGGCACAGAAAAATCGCCCATCTTACTGGGCCGCGCCAGCACGGCAATCTGACCGACCGCGCACGAGGTTTCGTACGCGCGCTCCATACCGCGGCCAATCCGGTTCAGCCCACCGTGCTTCACGGAAAATTTAACTTTGCCGGCGGCGCCGAACTGACAAGGAAGTTGCTCGACGAACACCCGGACATCACCGCGGTCTTCGCCGCCAATGACGTGATGGCCTTCGGAGTCGTGCGCGCCGCCCTGGACAGGGGGCTCCGCATTCCCCAGGACTTGTCGCTGATTGGCTTCGACAATATCGAATTCTCAGGTATCGTACACCCGCCGCTCACCACGATCCATCAGCCCAAATATGAGATGGGACACGCCGCGGTCGAAATCCTGCTGCGGATGGCCCGCGATAAAGAGAAACAGACTCCCGAGCACCGCCTGCTGGGAGTAGAACTAATCGAACGGGAATCCTGCAGAAGACAACTGACGGAGCCGGACGCGCACTCCGGGTGATGTGAATTTTATTTCTTCTTAAATACGTCGTCTTTCGGCGGCTCAATCTGCGCGTCATCTGGGTCGATAGCTTTGGGGTCGGTGACGGGTGCTGATTCAGGTGGCTCCTCTGTTGATGCGGGTGGCTTCTCGGCAGGCGGCATAGTTAGTAGAGTCGCGCGGCGGGAAAGAGTTTCTTGCTTACGGCTCCAGCGGAGGCGTGTCAGCTATCAAGCTCGAGTGGCAAACGCGGAGCCGGAGTCGCGGATTAACGAGATACCGGGCCCGAATCAAGAGATGAAACGGCTGCGTCAGCGCCCGCGACGGCGACCGCCGGTTTGTAGTCGGTAACATAGTGCTGCATCGCGCGTTCGAAGACACTCATGCCGTAGGATTTCGCTTCACTCAGCGCTCTCTTGTTCTCCCAGCTATCATGAGAGATTCGGTATACCGCAATCACCGTGCCTGTGCGATCCGCCCCGCGCTTGCAATGCACGAAGACCGGGCCGCTGGTGGCGTCATCCAACAGCGCCAGAACGGCTGCCACCTGCTCGTTCTTGGGAGTAGACATTCCCTGCATGGGAATGCTGATATAGCGCATGCCTAAGTCGGTGACCACTTTCCGCTCGTCCGCCTGAGAGTGCTCGCCGATGTCGCGGAGGTCCACAACCGTCTTGATCCCAAGCTCGGCGAGATCCTTGAATCCGCTATTGGTAGGTTGCGCGCCTCGGTAGACATGATCATCTACTTTCTGAAAGTTAGGCAGGTTCTCGCTCTGAGAAGTTGCCCAGGCGGAGGCCAAGGTCAGGCTCGCCGCAAGAGAGAAAATAGCGCCGCGCCGCAATAGAGATCGTTGGGAGTACATGTGAATCCTCCTGAAAATCGTGCACCTCGGGGCCCTATAACAACCCGCCCACTTCGGATGCGCCGATTCTTCTGATCACCTGTATTTGTTGATGCTTCGCCTCCCACGGCGGTTGCAGAGCAACGCGTGATTCCAGTTAAAAGTTCCTAATCCGGAGCGTTTGAATCTCGCTCATCCCCCTCGGTAGATATCGCCTTACTGGTCGCCGTGTCTTCTCCGCCGGTCCGAGAGAAATTGAAGACCCACATAAGCAATCCAAGTCGGTTGGCCGTTCGCAAGCGTAGGAGAGACAAGGCCGTGGCCGGCCATCCCGATCAGCCGAAGCCATTGCCCTCCAACAATCGGGACGCGACCGCCGATGCCGAGTGTCGATTCACGGTGGTTCACCATTCCTTCAGGCGCCCGGACGTCCTGTTGATCGTAAAGCTCCAGGTAGAGCTCCGTATCCTTTTTGAATTCGTGACCCGCGACGACGCCGCGAATCCACGAGTTCGGGACGTTCTTGCTTGTGAACCAGTAGCCAGTTTCGGCGCTGAGACGGATCCAGCGGTATTTTGCGGATACTTCCAGTGGGAGAAGCAGTTGGGGAGCTGGTTCAACAATGTCACGAGCTACCGCGCGGGTCGGATTGTTCAAAAGAAGCTGCGGGTAGGTCGACATGCTAAATTTGATTTCGCGCTCACCATCGCTCACGTGAGTTTTTGAACGCCGCTCGTAAAAGCGGTATTTCACTCCGAGCAGAGAGTTCCCCAGACCGGCGTCGACGTGGCTCGAATCGCCGCGCATTTCCTGAATGCTCAAGGGCAATTCGTATTTGAGTTGGATCCGGCTTCCGACCCCGTAGTTGATGTCAATATCCGGAGTTTGATACGAGCCACCGAAGGGACTGCGCTCGCCAAGGTACCCCATATTAATCTCCCAATGTCTGTTTCCTGGAGTATCTGGATCGTCCGAGAGAAAGGGCGGTCCGCCCTGCGCGAACGCCACTACGGGAAATAGTATGAAGGCCGCTACTTTAGCGCTACCAGCAAGGATCGCCGGCCGGAGGCCGCGACGTTTTAAGGGACGTTCCAGGGCCTGGATCGGTGCATCGAGACAATTCCGCTCTGCAACTCCCGGTTCGGTCCGCATCACCGAATCGTAACATTATGAATCGTAACTTGACTTGAGTTATGCGGCTCCGGAGTGCGCAATCTGGAGTTGTTAGGATCTCGAAGGACTTCACGAACGCCTTCGCTAATTCTGCCATCCTCCGCCGAGCGCCTTATAAAGTTGCACGACGCTGAGAATCTCATTGCGTTTCAGTTGCGCTAATGTCAATTCCGATTGGAATAAATCGCGATCCGAGTCAAGGGCGTTCAATTGCGTATCGACCCCGCCACGATATCGCATATAGGACAACCGTTTACGATCTTCAAGCGCCGCAACCAGAGCTTGTTGATGAACGCGGCTTTCTCTCACCCGCTGATGCGCAATCAGAGCGTTTGAAACTTCGCCAAAGGCGGTCGAAATCGCTTTCTCATATTGCACCAGCGCGCTATCCCGTTCCGCCTCGGCAAGTTTCACTCCTGACTTGAGTTTCCCGGCGCTGAAAATCGGTTGCGATACCTGCGGAACAAAGCTATAGACCGCCTTGGGTCCTGCGAAGAGGCTCGATAGCTGGGAGCTCTGGCCGCCGAGCGCCGCGGTTAGACTGATTTGCGGAAAATAGGCCGCTTTGGCGACGCCGATTTGCGCATTGGCCGCGATCAGGCTTTGTTCCGCGGCGCGAATATCGGGGCGCCGCTCCAGCAGTGCGGAAGGAAGACCGGACGGGACATCGGGCGGAAATTCCTGATCGGTCAGACTCTTGCCGCGAGCCACTGTGCCGGGGTTTTGACCCAGCAACAACGAGATTTGGTTTTCTGTCTGTTCGATCTGCTGCTGCAGCGATGGAATCGTTTCGGCCGCGGTCTCGACTAATTGCTCCGACTGTCGCAGGTCCAGTTGCGTGGCCACTCCGCCGGACTCGCGCTGTTGCGTCAAATGTAGAGACTCCTGCCGTGTGGTGAGAGTGCGCGTCGAAATATCCAGTTCGTAGTCGAGTTCGCGGAGATTGAAATACGCGGTAGCGACGTCGCTGACCAAGGTGGTCACAACGGCTTTACGATTCTCCTGAGCCGAGAGGAGGCTCGCGCGCGATGCTTCCGTAGCGCGCCGCAGGCGACCCCACAGGTCGAGTTCGAAGGACAGCATCTTCAGGGATGCCTCCCCCCAGTTGCGATTCTGGTTCGTAACGAAATTCGCCGGCAGTGGAAAAGCGCCATCGCGGGACAGCCGGGTGAATTCGATGTCGCCGCTTGCGCCGAGCTGCGGGATCTGGTTGGAACGCGTGATGCCGAGATTTGCGCGCGCCTGCTCGACGCGAGCCACGGCGTCGCGAAGATCGTAGTTTTGTGCCAGGCCCAAGCGAACGAGTTTTTGCAGCTCGGGGTCTTTGAACACTTCGAACCACTTCAGGTCGGCGAGCGAGGCGGCTTGGTCCGGAGGCAGAGGCTCCGGGGCGCGGAAGGAAATGGGCGCCGGAACTTTGGGACGTTCATAGTTGGGCCCGATGGTGCAACCGGCGAGTAGGAGCGCGAATGGAATCGCAGTGCATGAAAATCTCATGATTAGTCTCCCTGCGCAGGCTGCGGCACAAGGCCGGTCGCGGGTTTATCGGCGCCGGAGAGTTTTTCGACGACGTAGAAAATTGCCGGAATGAAGAAGATACCGATCGCACTGGCAGCCAACATTCCTCCGATAACGGTGGTGCCCATGATCTGGCGTCCGACGGCTCCCGCGCCGCTGGCGAACCAGAGAGGCACGCAGCCGAGGATGAACGCAAACGAAGTCATCAGAATGGGGCGCAAGCGGAGGCGCGCGCCTTCGAGAGCCGAATCGACCAGTGGCTTTCCCTTTTTGAGTTCGTCCCGCGCGAATTCGACGATCAGAATCGCGTTCTTCGCCGCGAGGCCGATCAACATGACCAGACCGATCTGCGAATAAACGTCGTTTTCGATCTGCACCATGTAAGCCGGCATGAACCAGCCGAGCACGACGCGGCGCAGCCACAGAACAAAGAACGCGCCGAAAATCGCGATTGGCGTGCTCAGCAGAACGCTGAACGGCAGCGACCAGCTTTCATAGAGCGCGGCCAGAATCAGGAACACGAACATCAGCGAGAATCCGAAAACCACGGTGGAAGACACTCCCTGCTGCGCTTTCTTTTCCTGGAAGGACATGCCCATGTAGTCGTAACCCATTTCGCGCGGCATGGTCTGTTCGAACGTTTCTTCGAGCGCCTTCATGGCCTGCGCCGAACTGTATCCCGGCGCGGCGCTCCCGATGATCTGCGCGGAGCGGTGCAGGTTGTAGCGCATCGTGAATTCGGGACCGGGCCGCGCCTCGAATTTCGTCAAGGCTGACAAAGGCACCATGTTGTTGGAACTGTTGCGGACGTAGAACTGGCCCAGGTTGTCCATGTTCCTGCGATACTCACCCTCGGCTTCGACATAGACCTGCCATTGGCGGCCGAAGCGGTTGAAGTAGTTCACGAACACGCCGCCCATATAGGCCTGAATGGTTCTGTAGACGTCGCCCAATGGAACGCCTTGTTTCAAAACCTTATCGCGATCGACGTCGAGGAATTGCTGCGGAACAGCAGGCAGGAAAGTGGTGAGCATGCCGGCGATCTCCGGGCGCTTGCCGGCAGCGGCCATGAATTTCTGAAGATTTTCAGATAGGAATTCCACATCCTTGCCAGCGCGGTCTTCGAGGACGAAAGTAAATCCGCCCGAAGTTCCGACGCCCGGAATGGCCGGCGGAGAAAAGCTGAGCGCGAAACCGTCGGGCAGTTTGCCGAGCTCGCGGTTCACGTTTTGGACGATCTGCTGATATCGCTCCTCTTTGGTCTTGCGCTGGTCCCAGTCTTTCAGCGTGACGAAGAAGAGTCCGCTGTAGCTGGTGCGCACGAAACTCAACAAGCTGAAGCCGCAGACGGATGTAGTGTATTGAATGCCGGGCATTTTCGCGAGAATATGTTCGACTTTGGCCGCTACGTCCTGGGTCCGCTCAAGAGAAGCGGCGTTGGGAAGTTGAAGATGAATGAACATGTAGCCTTGATCTTCGTCGGGAAGAAAACTGCTGGGCAGTCTGCCACCGAAAAACCACGCGCCCGCGCCAAAGGCCGCCAGCAGGATAAACGCCACGACGCTCTTGCGGATCAGCGCGCCGGACCAGCGGACATAACCCTCATTGGCGCGTCCGAAGATGCGATTGAACCAGTCGAAGAATTTCTGGAGCAGGCTCTTGCCGGCCTTATCGTCGGCGGGTTTGAGGAGGAGTGCCGCCAGCGCGGGACTCAACGTCAGCGCGTTGAAGGCGGAGAGAACAACCGAGATCGCGATGGTGACGGCGAATTGCTGGTACAGCCGTCCGGTAATGCCGGGAATGAACGCCGTCGGAATGAAAACCGCGGAGAGAACCAGCGCGATCCCTATGACCGGCGACGAAATTTCCTCCATTGCCTTGAGCGCCGCTTCCCTGGGCTGGAGCCCCTCGTCGATGTGGCGCTTGACGGCTTCGACCACCACGATCGCGTCGTCGACGACGAGCCCGATGGCCAGCACCAGGCCGAACAGAGAAAGCGTATTGATGGAGAATCCGAACAGCGGGAAAAAAATGAACGTTCCGACCAGCGAGACAGGAACGGCAAGCAGCGGAATCAGCGTCGCGCGCCAGCCCTGTAGGAAGATGTAGACGACGAGAATGACCAGCGCAATGGCGATCAGCAGGGTGATTACAATTTCCTTAATTCCTTGGGTGACGGACTTCGTAGTATCGAGCGCGACCACAAAATCGACATCCTGCGGGAAGCGCTTCTTCATCTCGTTCATCGTCTTCCGGACGGCATTGGCGGCATCGACCGCATTGCTGCCCGGCAATTGATAAAGCGCGATCACAGCGCTGGGCTTGCTGTTCAAGCGCCCGACGACGCTGTAGTCCTGCGAGCCAAGCTCGACGCGCGCCACGTCTTTAACACGTACGATTCCGCCATTGGGATTTTCCCGCACCACGATCTGCTCGAAATCCTCAAGCGAGCTGAGACGGCCCTGGGCGCGGACCGAATAAGTGAATTCCTGGCCCTTGGGAACCGGCGCGGCGCCGATCTGTCCGGCCGGATTTACCGTATTTTGCGCTTGAATGGCGCCGACCACGTCCGGGACGGTGATGCCGAGCTTCGCCAACCGGTCCGGCTTCACCCATAGCCGCATGGCGTATTGGCCGGCGCCGAATACCTGTACGCTGCCGATTCCCGGAACATGGGTAAGCAGATCGTTCAAATTGATATACGCATAATTGGCCAGGAACTGCGCGTCATAGGTACCATTCGGAGAATTGAGCGCGATCACCATCATGGGCGCGGTCAGCGACTTCTGCACCGTGATGCCGTAGTTCACAACCTCTTGCGGAAGCTGGGACGCGGCCTGATTCTCGCGCATCTGGGTGAGGATCAGATCCGTATTCGGGTCCGTCTTGACGTCGAAGTCGACGATCATGGTCATCTGACCGTTGGCGGCATTCAGCGAATACATGTAGTTCATGTTGTCGACACCGCTCATCTGCTGCTCAATGGGAGTGGCGACGGATTGCTCGACGGTCTGCGCGTCCGCGCCCACATAGCTGGCCTGAATCTGCACTTCGGGAGGCGCGATGGCGGGAAATTGCGCGATGGGCAGCGCGGCGATGCTGACCGCGCCCATGATGACCATAAACAGGGCGATCACCATGGCCACAATCGGCCGGTCAATGAAAATTTTCGAAATCATGTGCGATTAATTCTTTCCGCCCGCGGCTTGCGGGACCACATTGGGCACGACAGTGACGCCGGGGCCAACTTTCTGCACGCCCTCGGCCACCACGCGATCGCCGGGTTTAAGCCCCTCGTCGATCACCCACAGGCTGCCTACGCGGTCTCCGGGCTTGACGGTCGCGATGGTGACTTTATTCTGCGCATCGACCACGGCTACCTGGTAGTTGCCTTGCAGTTCCGTGACGGCGCGCTGAGGAACGAGCAGAGCGCCTGATTTGGTGCCGATGACCGCGCGCACCTTCGCATATTGTCCCGGCCGTAGGATATTGCCGGGGTTCGGGAAGAGCGCGGTCAATTGAATGGAGCCGGTGGCTTGATTCACTTCGCGGTCCGCGAAGAAGAATCGGCCTTTCTTGCCGTATGTAGTGCCGTCGGAAAGGATCATGTCGAGAGGAAGCTTCGATACTTCGATGCCGGAGGCGTGAGTAAAACTCAGATATTCCTGTTCACTGACGGTGAAGTTGGCGCGAATCGGGTCGAGGGTGGAAACGGTAGTGACGGCCGCGCTCGCCGGGCCGACCAGCGTGCCGACCTGCGAGGCCGCCGTGCCCGCGATGCCGTCAATGGGCGATGTGAGCCGCGTGAATCCGAGATTATATTTCGCCGTGTCGACGTTGGCCTGCGCGGCCTGCACTCCGGCTTGGGCCGCCTCAATTTGCGCCTTGGCGGTTTCGACCGCGGCCTCCGACGACTTTACCTGCGCGATCGCCGACAGATTGTTCTGCGTGGCATTGTCGAGATCCTGCTGCGTCACCGCCCGCTCCTTTACGAGCGGCGTATATTTATCGACGTCGAGCTGGGTCCGGTGCTGCGAAGCCTCGGAACCGGTAAGATTGGCGCGCGCCTGAATCAACCCCGCCTTGGCCTGCGCCAGTTGTCCGTTCGATTGCGCAAGCTGGCCCAGGGCCTGATCGACGGCCGCCTGAAAGGGGCGCGGATCGATCTCGAAAAGCAGTTGGCCTTTCTGAACGAAGGAACCTTCGATATAATTCTGCCGCAGCAGAAAGCCGCTCACTTCCGCTTTGATCGGAGCATTCACATACCCGTCCAGCGTGCCGATCCATTCGCGGGAAATGGGGATGTCCTTCTGCTCGACGGTCACCAGTTCAACCGCCGGCGGCGGGAATCCCCCGGGAGCCGACGCGTGGGCGGTGCATGCCGCGGTGAAGGAGAATGCCGCGAGAACGACGAGGGCCGGCAACAAACTGAGGTTTCGGTGAAATAGGTTTTTCGTCATGTGTGAGCTTGTATAACTGATGCATATGCGTCGCCAAACGATGGAATTAAGGTCATTTAAGGCCTCTTAGCGGCTGCTTTCTAATCAATTATGGGCAATTAAGGTGCCCTAAGCAACGCCGATGCCTGCTTTACAGCCGATCCGGCGGCGTCCCGGGTCTGTTCGAGCGAGGTGGCCAGCGACGAACGCGAAACCCGGCGCACGATTGGGTCGACCAGCCAGTGCAGCGTCACCGGGATCGGGCGGCTCAGCGCCATGGCTTCGGTTTCGATGTAGACGCCTCCGTCGCGCTCCTGATAGCGCGATATGGTGCAAACACGCCAGATATAGCCACTGCCTTCCCCCTCCGGAATCCGATTCTGGTCGGCGAGCTCCTGAACCCGGGTGGTCTGCGCGACGCTATACCACCTGCGCCCGTCCACCTGGACGAATCGCGACTGGTAATCGCTCGCGAGCGCCCGTTTCATGAACATCGCCTTGTCGACAACCACCACCGAGAATCGATCCTCCTCTGCCTTTCGGCTCAACGTTTTAGCATCGATCACCGACGGCCTGTAGTACTCCGTATAGCGATCATAATTGCGGACGATTGCGACCACATCTTCGATGCGGGCGCCGGGAATGAACGTCGCGCCAATCCAGTGATGGATCAGGCCGGAAGGCACCGCCTGGGGCTCCCGGCTCAAGGGCGACACCACAACTTCGCCCGCGTGAACCCGACTGAAACGCAAGGGCGATTCGTCGATCCACAAGAAATGGTCCGTTGCAGCCCTTTCCTCCGTGCGTGCGCTGGCCGCGTGCACGTACTGCTCCCAGGCGTTGACGGTCTGCTGCTTCAGCTCCGCCGCGCGCGAAGGGAGAACGGCGCAGAATAAGAATGCAGCGAAATTACGGCGTGACATGTTCGGTAACCTCTGCCACTGAGAGCGAATTCGCGCCAATCCCCGCGCTATAGCGCTCCAGGACCGCGGCGGACTCATCGGACGCAGACGCAGACGGAGGAAATAACAGCGCCACTATGAACAGAAGGGCCAAAAACACCGCCCGCAGCGACGCCGCCGTAAACCGCGGATCGAACGTCGGACCCACCGCCGCATCGGCCAGTGAATAAGAAGTCCCGGTGATCGACTCCACGAGCGCCCGCGAGACCGGCGAGTTCGCCACAAAATGAGCGCCCGCCTCCCACCAACGCGTCAAGAGTGCGCGGCCTTTTTCATCGGCCGAGCTCAGGAATGTCAGGTCGACCGCAAGAACCTTCCCGTCCACCGTAGACGACGCGGTTCGCCACGCCTGGTCGAGCTTCGCCACTTCGCCGCCGGCAAGACTCCCCGACAGCTCGAACCGGAATGTGCCCGGTCCATCGTGCATGTAAAAAATCAGTGCAGACATATCCATCCTCAGCTCAGCGACAATGCAGGAACCGGATTCATCCCCGGGTACGGATCGCGGCCGCCGCGTCCGGCAAGATTGCGCGTCAACTGCACGATGCCGATCCGTTGCGCGGCCGCCGTCAGGGATTCGTCCGCATTAAGAAGCACCGCCGCATCCTCAATCGACGTGCCTTCGAAGATCGTGAGCAACATCGCGCAGCGCGGAAACGCATCGATCGCGATCACGGCTTCCTCGAACTCTTCCCGCGCGATGTGCGCTCGCCGCTTCCATTTCACATCGCCCGCCGCCTCGTCCCCCATCGTGCGAGCCACACGTTGCTTCGACGCCCGCAGCTCCTTCTCCATCGTGCCCAGCGCCTTCACGACGATCAACTTGCGCGCCCATGCGTTCATAAATCCGCCGAAGACGGGGTTCTCCTCTTCGTCAAAATCGATGGCCTTGCTGAACGCCTCCACGCTCCGATCGGTGTTTCCGGTGAGCAGGAACGCCAATTGGTACAACTCGGAAGAGTTCTTTTCGAAGTTCTCGATCAATTCCTCGTGCGCTTCGTAGTTCTTCATCGCTTCTCTGTCTCATCCTTTCCAGATGTGGCGCCGCACGTGAACCCACGGGCCGTTAAAAATGACAAACATCGCCGCAGAGGGGGCGCTGTCTTCCTCTTCAAGTCGTCAAGAAGATGCTTCGTGTCGACACCGCTCGCAATGAATCGCACTCCCGCGGTTTTCATTTCGCACAATACCAGGGCTCCTGCCTCATCGACGAACGTCACACCGGTCAAATCGACAACGCATTTGGACGATTTCATCGCGCCGTGCCAAGTGGACCGGAGTTCCTCAACAAATGGTCCTGCCAGTTGGCCTTGCAAGATCCACTTCTGACGGTTCTCTGCTTCGGTGGTGGTAATTCGCAACATCAAACCTGCTTCTTTGACATTGCTAATTGCAGCCAGCCTGCCAAACGCGTAAGTTATAGTCGGATTTAGAAAAGAACAGCGTGGCAAGTGTCGAGTGCCGAATTCAAAAGCCCGTCTGTTGGCACGGTGCCAGGATTTCGGCAGTTGCTTGCTTGTGAGAGATGTCCGCGAAGAATGTTAGCGTCTCAGAATTGTCGACACGAATGTCGACACGGCACGCGTGGACGCGCGCGCCACCTGCTAAACCAATCGCGGAATCCCCGCCCTCACGGGAAGTCACCGGATCGTTACGAGGAAGTTCGCGAGACTCAGATGCCGAGTTTCTGCATGCGGAATTGCAGGGTCGATCGCTTCATGCCCAATCGCGCCGCCGCGCCCTCGGGTCCGGAAACAACTCCCTGCGATTGGTCGAGCGCCCGCAGAATCTGCGCCCGTTCGGTCTCATCGAGAACGTTCTGAATATTTCCGTTCTCTACCGCCCGCGGAGCTTCGAGACGTTTCACCGCGGCCGGCTCGACCCGGGACTTCAAGTCGGCCAGCGACACCTTCAGCGCCGGTCCCGGCGAAAGGATCACTGCGCGCTCGACGACGTTCTGCAATTCGCGAATATTGCCCGGCCAATCGTAACGGACCAGAGCCTTCATAGTTTCCGACGGGATGGAATCGATATGTTTATTCATCCGCCGGCTGAACTGCTGCACGAAATGCCGGACCAGCAGCGGAATATCCTCCGTCCGTTCCTTCAACGGAGGAACACGAATCGGAAACACGTTCAATCTATAAAAAAGGTCCTGCCGGAACTTCTGTTCGTCCACCATGGCGCCCAGATCCCGATTGGTCGCCGCGATCAGCCGGGCATCGCTGCGAATGGTGCGCGATCCGCCCAGCCGCTCAAACTCGCGCTCCTGCAACACACGCAGCAGCTTCGGCTGCAACTCCAAAGGAATCTCGCCGATCTCGTCAAGAAAGACCGTCCCGTTGTGCGCCAGCTCAAATCGCCCAATTCGTTGCGAAATCGCGCCCGTAAACGCGCCCCGCTCGTGGCCGAACAACTCGCTTTCCAAGAGGCCCGTGGGAATGGCCGCGCAGTTCAGTTTGACGAACGCGTTTTTGCCGCGCAAGCTCAGATTGTGCAGCGCCCGAGCCACCAGTTCCTTGCCAGTTCCCGTGTCCCCATATATAAGGACCGTCGAATCGGTGGGCGCCACCGTCTCAATCTGGCTCAGCACGCTGCGCAGAGCCGCGCTTTGCCCGATAATTTCCTCGAACTTCAGCTCGCTCCGAATCTCGTCCTCGAGATACACTTTTTCCTGCGCCAGGCGGTCCTTCAACTCGGCGATCTGTCCGTAAGCCAGCGCGTTTTCGATCGCCAGCGCCACCTGATTCGATACCTGGCCCAGGAACTCGACATCGTCGCTTGAAAACGGCACGTCTTCCAGGCGTCCCAAGCTCAAAATGCCCAGCATCTTAGTGCGGCCCGCCAGCGGAAGATGGCAAATGGAGCGAATACCCTCCCCCTTCGCCACCTCGTACTCCAGCAGGTCGCTATGGCGAAGGTTCAGCGGCCGGCCCGTTTGGAATACCGTCGCCAGGCTGGACGCACTCTCAACTGGCACCGGACGCATTTCGTCCGCCGGCGCCTTGCCCTCCGGAAAATCGAGGGCGTACAGCCGGAACGTTTTCCCGCCCGCCTCCGGCAGGATCACCGCCACGGCGTCGCATTGCATCAGCTGGCGGATGCTGGAAGAAATTTCTTTGAGCAACTGCGGCAGCTCCAGATTCGCCATCACTCGATTGGATAAATCCAGCAAAAGCTTCAGCCGCTCCCCAGCGCGCTCCGAAGCTTCAAAGTTCAGGGCATCATCTGTCGCCAGCGCAATCTGATCGGCCACCAGCGAAAAGAACGGCACGTCTTCGTCCGAATAACTGTCGGGATACTCGCTCGCGATCGCGAGACTTCCCAGCCGCCGGTGCGCGGTGGTCAACGGAACGGCGCACATCGACTGAATCCCGAATAATTTGAACGCCGCCATCATCGCCGGAAAGCGGGTCTCGCGCTCGCTATCGCGGATCACCATCGGCTGCTGATTCTGGTATACCCACCACGCGACCGTGTCCTCAGGAGCCAGCCGAATTGAGTCTGGATGCGGATGGGGATGGTCTTCGCACGCGTTGAAGTGAACTTTTTTGGCCGCCTCGTCGAACTGTACGATCGCATCGAAGGGAAGCACACTCCGAAGCTCGTTGGTCAGCAGCTGAAAAAGTTCTTTCGGGTTGCGATGCCCTCGAATCGCCTGGGCAATGCGGATCAAGGCGCGATATCGCGCGCTGATAGAGGCCGTTACGACGCCATATTCTGCCGCTGCGAGCCCCATCTATCCATTCTAGATGCCCGGTGACCGCTTTTGGATGCGACGAAATTGTTCTGGTTCACGTCTCGCAGGGAAAAATCGTGGCGGGCTGCGATAGTCGGGACCAACTCGGCCTCCTCCTGGCAGCGCGTGACTGTTACGAGCCGGATCGATCAGCGGCGCCGTGAGCAGCTTTGGGGCGATGCGAAAGAGCATATCGCGCGCAGGAAGGGCTGTCATCCCCTAAGATCCCATAGACTGACTAGATGGCAACGAGTCCAGAGGCCGGCACGTTCGACGCGGAACAGCATCGGCGGCAGTTGCGCCGCGCGGTTCTGGCTGGCGCGATCGGAACGGCGATTGAATGGTACGACTTCTTCCTGTACAGCACGATTACCGGCTTAGTCTTCGCAAAGCTCTATTTCCCGCGGGCCGATCCGTTTGTCGGCACGCTGGAGGCGTTCGGTGTCTACGCCGTGGGTTTTCTCGCCAGACCAATCGGCGCGGCGATCTTCGGCCACTACGGCGATCGTATTGGGCGAAAGGCCGCCTTGATCGCCACGCTGCTGCTGATGGGGACCGCCACATTTCTGGTGGCGTTCGTCCCTGGCTATGAACACATCGGGATTTGGGGAGCGGTCATTCTGACGTTTCTGCGCTTCATTCAGGGCATCGGGGTCGGCGGTGAGTGGGGCGGCTCCGTGCTTCTTTCGATGGAATGGGCGCAATCGAACCGTCATCGCGGCTTCATCGCTTCGTGGCCGCAGTTCGGCGTACCGGCGGGCCTGTTTCTGGCGAATCTCGCGGTCCTCGCGGCGAGCGCGGTATCGGGCGATCAATTTCTGAGCTGGGGTTGGCGCCTTCCCTTCCTGCTTAGCCTCCTCCTGATCGCCGTGGGCCTGTACATTCGGTTGGGTATTTCGGAAACGCCGGTATTCGTCAAATTAGTAGCGGAGCGCCGGATTGAGCGTGCGCCCGTCCTCGCGGTGATCCGGCAGCATCCACGCGAGATCGTCCTCACAGCCCTTTGCCGCATGGCCGAGCAAGCGCCGTTCTATCTGTTCACCGCGTTCGTATTCGCGTACGGCACCGGCGTATTGCATCTCAAACGGGACTTTCTCCTGACCGCCGTGCTCGGCGCCGCGATGCTCTCGTTCATCTCTATTCCACTATTTGGGCATTTGTCCGACCGGGTTGGCCGCAAACGAATCTACATGCTGGGCGCGGCCCTCACGGGAGTATATGGGTTCGCGTATTTCGCACTCCTCGACACGAAAGTAGCAGCTCTGGTAGCGATCGCGATTGTGCTCTCACTGGTGCCGCACGACATGATGTACGGCCCGCAGGCTGCTTTAATCGCCGAGTCCTTTCCCGCACGCCTGCGCTACAGTGGCGCGTCGCTCGGCTATCAACTGTCGTCCCTGATTGCGGGCGGTCCCGCCCCCATCATCGCGTCATCGTTGGTGGGCCACTATCGCTCGGCCACGCCGATCGCCATCTTTATCTTGGCTTGCGCGGTCGTTACGTTGATTGCGACAGCGATGCTCAAGGACAACACCAACAAGGATATTTCCGGCGACTGACACCGGACGTTAACAAGTATTATCCGGCGGTCGCGGGTCAACGTACCACGTTCGCGAACAGGCGGTGACGGTGTTTAGTAAACTACGGATCGGGGAGGGGATTACTTTCCTTTCGAACACGCCTTCAATACCGGGGTCTCGAAGCGATACTGGCACTGTACGAGGCCGGCGCGGTTCGTGTTGCCGGTGGCAAGCCCAGCCATCCGCGATGCCTTTAATGCTTTTCACGCTGGAGACGCTCGCATGACGCTCGACACATGGGCGGTTATCGAATCGGGTGAGGGATTGGCCGTGTTACATGGCGAATGGTCGCTCGGTCCACCATCGGCGACGCAAGGGATGAGCACCGAAGTCGTGCGCCGCCAGCCGGACGGCAGGCCAACGGTGGCGGATGGCATCGAAGCTGGGCCGCTCCCGCTAGAAGAAGCGGTTGCGTTCTCGAGGCAAATTGTCGAAGGGCTGCAATCGACCCCGTGAAGATTGCGGCGTATTGCTTCTATCTCGCGGCTTGGATGGTGTTCGCCATTGCCGCGGTGGCGGGCGCGTTGCCGCGGCTACGCAGGCAGGCCGCCACGACGACGGCGATAACAGCGCCGGTGCTCATCGGCAC
>Ga0182024_10012872_pt1 | contig 16463 bp, 13 predicted proteins | sample P32metaG_FD_120480 | JGI IMG/M metagenome (GOLD analysis project Ga0182024, IMG submission 120480) | Permafrost microbial communities from Stordalen Mire, Sweden - P3-2 metaG (Illumina Assembly) | ecosystem: Environmental > Terrestrial > Soil > Wetlands > Permafrost | place: Sweden: Stordalen... | reverse complement strand
GTTCCAGCACACGTGAGCCGAGACCGCGAAGGAACATGCGGTCATGCGATACGAAGATCATGGTGCCTTCAAAATCTTTCAGGGCGTCCACCAGCATCTCCTTGGTCGCAAGATCGAGGTGATTGGTCGGTTCGTCGAGCACCAGGAAGTTCGGCGGGTTGTAGAGCATGCGCGCTATGGCCAGCCGCGACTTTTCTCCGCCGGAGAGCGCGCGGATCTTCTTGTCCACGTCGTCGCCGGAAAACTGGAATGCTCCCGCCAGGTTCCGCAACGACCCGAGACCGTCCTGGGGAAAATCTTGTTGCAACTGTTCGATGACGGTGAGATCGGAATTTAGCACGTCCAGGGATTGTTGCGCGAAGTAGCCCATATACAAGCTGGCGCCGAGTCGCACGCTTCCCGCATCTGGAGTGCTGGCTCCGGCAATCATTTTAAGAAGCGTAGTCTTACCAGCGCCGTTCCTTCCCATGACGGCCCAGCGCTCTCCGCGGCGGATGGTGAGATTGAATCCTTCGTAAATCACACGCGGGCCGTAACTCTTGTGCAGATTCTCCAGGACGGCCACCTGTTCGCCGGATCGTGGAGGGACACGAAAGTCGAACTTTACTACCTCACGTTTTTTTGGCAGTTCGATCTTTTCGATCTTGTCCAGGGACTTAATTCGGCTCTGCACCTGGGCCGCTTTGGCGGCGTGCGTCCTGAAGCGATCGATGAAGCGCTGCTCTTTGGCAAGCATGGACTGCTGCCGGGCAAACGCTGCCTGCTGATTGCTTTCTCGGACCGCCCGCTCGCGCTCGTAGAAGTCATAGTCACCCGAATATGTGATGATCTCGCCACCATCTATTTCCGCAATCTTTGAGACCAGACGATTCATGAACTCGCGGTCGTGCGAAGTCATCAGCAACGCGCCAGGAAACGACTTGAGAAACTGTTCCAGCCAGATGATGGATTCGATATCGAGGTGATTCGTCGGCTCGTCCATCAGCAATACATCCGGCATTCCGAGCAGCACACGTGCCAGCGCAACCCGCATTTTCCATCCGCCGGAGAGAGCGCCCACGTCGCCGTCAATCTGATCCTCTTTGAATCCCAGACCGTGGAGCACTTCACGGGCTTGCGATTCGAGCGCGTAACCGCCCAAATGCTCGTACTCCTCCTGAACGTGACCGAAGCGCTCAAGGATGCGGTCCATGTCATCAGCCTTGTGGGGGTCAGACATTTCCCGCTGCAAGGCTTCGAGCTCGTGGTGTAGATCGCCGACACGTCCGCTCCCTGCGATCGCTTCATCCAGGACGGAACGGCCCTGCATTTCCTCGACGTCCTGGCGAAAGTAGCCGATCGTCAACTTCTTGGGGACAGAGACCGCGCCCTCGTCGGGAGTTTCCTCGCCGACCACCATCCGGAAGAGCGTTGTCTTGCCCGCCCCGTTGGGACCGACCAGTCCGACTTTTTCGCCGGGAATCAACTGAAACGATGCATCCACGAAGAGCAACTGCTTGCCATACTGCTTATTGATGTTTGAGAAAGAGATCATTTTGAAGGAGCAACTCGCGGCACCGTGCCTCTTCCAGTGTAGCGTGGCCGGAAACTTGCGGACCAACGCTGGCACGTTGGATCATTTGAAAGTTTGGCCGAAGATCAACGGATCGAATCTCACACTCAGAGTCGCAGCACGACGAGTGTCATGTCATCGTGCTGCGGCGCGCCGGCGGCAAAGGCGTCGGCCGCACGAAACAATCGCTGCAGCAACTCCTCGGCGTTCAGGTCCGCGTGCGATTGCGCCTCGGCGATCATTCGGCCTTCGCCCCACTCGTCTCCTGAGGCGTTCATGGCTTCGCTGATGCCGTCAGTAAAGGCCAGGGAAATATCGCCTGGGAGTAGGTGAACCATCTGCTCCTTGTAGACCGCGCCGGCAAACAGCCCGATGACGGGGCCGCCGTCTGCCAGGTGAAACACCCGCCAAGCGCCGTCTTCTTGGCGCATCACCGCAGGAGGATTGTGTCCACCATTGACGAAGTGCAGCGTGCGCGAGGCGCAGTCCAGTTCGGCGTAGAAGAACGTGGCATAGCGGTTGGAGTCGGACGCGTCGTAGAGATGGCGGTTGACATTAGCCATCTTGGTCCCCAGATCACCAGCGTTACTCTGCACTTGGCCGCGCAGGCTGGCGTGAAGGCTCGCCATCAACAAGGCGGCGGACATGCCCTTGCCACTGATGTCGCCAATGGCGATACCCAGGCGGTCGCAGCCCCGCGCCGCTGTTCCGCTGGCGGAAGAGATGTCTTCGCCGGGCGTATGCCCTCCTTCTACCAATGAGCCAACACGGATGTCGATGAGGTCGTAGTAGTCGCCACCGACTGCCTGGGCGGGTCTGCAGTACGCGGCAATCTCTACACCCGCAACGTTAGGGAAGGTCTGAGGGAACAAGCGCTCCTGCACCTCGCGGGCAATGTCGAATTCACGTTCCAGCTTGGCGCGCGACACAGCCTCCTCGGCCAGCGTGGGAATAAGCTTGTAGACGTTGACGAGTATGCCTGACGGCAAAGCCATGGTGCTGCCCAGCGCAAATCCGCGTGGCAGTGATCCGCCCTCGAAAAAGCGTTTGCCTTTGCCCAGCACAATAGGGTTGACCAGCAGAACCAGCTCGTCCGCCAGTCCGTGATCGAGCAGCACAGAAATCAGCGACGAACTGCCCGGGACAACCAGGTATGGGCCGTTCCTGGCCTTGATACGGCGAACGCTATCTACGAGGTCCGATCCAATGGCCTCGAATGGACCCCATTCCAGACTCTCCGGTCTGTGAGTTACGACGTACTTCGTCGCCGCATTCAGGCGGTCCGCCATCGGACTCTTTCGGCGCTTTCGGCCAGAAACTTGCCAGCAAGTCGTAGGTTCGGCGGCCAACCAGCAGGTCGCTAGTCTTGCCGTACATCTCGTTTACTATCTGTGCCCCGGCAGGCGAGCGATACGGCGCGGTCCAGTCGCCATATGGGAAATCGTCCTCGGGACTGCTGGTCATCTGGATGACGCCGTCGAGCGAGATATGCTCGATGATTTTGAGTTTGCGCATATCGATCTACTATAAATGCTCGGTTTGCCTGACACATCCTGCCTCTTCCAGTGGAGCCCGGCCAGAAAATTGCCGCCACTTGTCCGAGATTATGGATAGGATCAATAAGGGAAACTCGGGGAGACTTAACGTTCACCGATTTCGTTGCCGAGAAACCGGGTCATTCCCGTTTGTCCCCGCATTTCTTGCGCGTTCATTGGTGCAACTGCACTTGCCCTGGAAAGACTACGAGATGCGAAAAGGGTTTACGAGAAAACCACAACCGGACGCGCCCGCGATGCCAGGCAAGAACTACATCACGCCAAGCGGGCTGGAGCGCCTCAAAGATGAGCACCGGTTTCTGCTCACCAGGGAACGCCCGGCCGTGACGGAGGTGGTGGCGTGGGCTGCCAGCAATGGCGATCGCAGTGAAAACGCCGACTATCAGTACGGCAAGCGGCGGCTGCGGCAGATCGATGGGCGGATTCGCTTTCTCACGAAGCGAATCGAAGGCGCGCAAGTGGTGGACCCGGAAGCTCCGAGAGCGGGGCAGGCGGCGGCGAGGGCATTCTTCGGAGCGACCGTGCGCTATGCCAACGCCGCGGGAGTATCGCGAGTGGTAAGCATCGTGGGCACTGACGAGATCGATCTCAACCGCAACCACATCAGTTGGGTGTCGCCTCTGGGGCGCGCGTTGATGAAGTCGGCAGCGGGTGACATCGTAGTCCTTCAATTGCCGGGCGGTACAGAATCCCTGACCGTGCTGGAAGTGTGCTACACACGCATTTCTGTGGAACCGTTCCGTGAACCAGATGGATCCGAGGCCTCGGCAAAGGGACTTCCTCGCCGACGCTAATCCACCTGACGAAGAAACAGCGAGATTAGCTTATCTGCGGCGGGGTGCGGGGCCGCACTTCCAGGCGGGCGGGAGCAGTCCTCTCTCGACACAATAAGATAACAATGGCACAACATAATTAGGATAATAAACGTGCAGCACAATCGTATAAATACAGCACAACACAATCGGATAATGGAAGCTGAACCGGGACGCGGTGAGGGGCGCCATGCCGGCGTTTTTCGACCTGCTGCGGGAATAGCTGCACCCTGCCGTCCCGCGTGGTGCTCGGACACTTCCTTTCGTCTACATTCATCCTTAAATATGGATGGCAACGGCCGCGTAGGGCGCTTCCTGATGAACACGATGATGGCGTCGGGCGGATACCCGTGGACGGTCATTCCGGTAATCGACCGCAACGCCTACGTGAACGCTCTCGAAAAGGCGAGTGTCGGCGAAGATATTGCGCCCTTCGCGGATTTCCTCGCCAGGCTGGTGAAAAAACGACTGGCGGGCGAGCCCTTGCCGGCGGTGCCGAAAGCTTTGCCATAGAGGAACGCTAAAACAATTCTCGATCTGCAGGCAGCGGTGAGGAAAGACCTGCTGACCGGGTGCACTGCGCGAAATTGCGAATTGACAGGAATGCGTTGAGGGCACGTGAAAACGCAGCTCTTGGCACCCCTCGGCCATAAGCTCACAGACGCCAAGTCGTCGCTTCGCGTGAAATCAAAAGGTAGCAGCTCTTAATGAAGTGGTAGAATTTCGTGCGGGTGCTTTCTTATGACTCGGCAAAGGACTCTTAGCCCGAGAATCGCCGTGAAAGCGCTTCACGGGCAAAATGACAGCGAACTGTGGAAATCCGGAAAAACCGACATACTTTCTTGCACAGTTGCACATTCGTCATGTTTGGAAGAAAGGGAACAGAGCCGTAAACAGGTCGTAAGATCAGACACTTGCAACTAACTTCGGGATGGCGGAACTGGCGGACGCAGCGGACTCAAAATCTAATCGTCCGACTTCCATTTTTCCAATGTTGTAGCAAAAACAAAGGGTTAGCCCTTTACACCCTGTTTGGCTTGTATGGTCCTGTCGAGTGTTTTTGAGGCTCTTCAGCCACAGTTCAGCCACAGTCTGACGAGACCATCATTGCGTGATCCCTCACCCGCTCGCGACGGCACGTCCCCGCTCAAATCCCACGTCGATCTTCTGCTGCCCTGCCTGAATTGCGGCGGCAATAGCCAACTCCTGCGACAGGAACGTATGGGGCAGGTAAAACTGCGTCTCGGTCACTCCAGCACCCTCGTGCTGTTCTATAGACAACTCCGCCGAGAATTCGCCGGCCCGCAGTTCGTCTGACCGTGCCTCGATAACGTAGCCCTTGTACCCAAGCCTGCTTTTCATGTCAAAATTCCCCCGCAGCAATTATCGCACTTCGAGTTTCAGGAGATTAAGCAGCGAGCATACGCGTCAGTTCACGGTCGCCCCGCCGCAGCAACATTCCTCTTGCAAGTCTTAAGCCGAGTATTGCGGGACGACGGTCAGAATTGACCAGCTATCCATGAGCAGGAGCCAGATACTGGAAATGTAACCTTTGATTCGAAAGCGGAAATTCCGCGAGGACATCAAAATGTGGCAAATCAAGAATGCGGTTCACAAGTTCGCAATGCGTAGTATGCTGCTGGCTGGTACAACAACCTTTCTGGTGTTATTGGCTGCCGTGACAACGGCCAAGGCACAAGTTGTGATCAGCCTAAATCCACCCATCTGTTCTTACGGCTACTACGACTATTCACCGTACGGCTGCGCACCCATGGGATTCTACGGGCCGGGCTATTTCTATAACGGCATCTTTCTAGGCGTCGGCCCATGGGCGAACTGGGGCTATGGCCACGGTTGGGGTGGTCATCGCTTCAGTGGTGGCGGCGGAGGGACCTACGTCGGTCGTGGAAATGGCGGCGGACGTTCTTATGCTGCCAATCGTGGAGGCGGCTCATCCGCAGCACGCGCTAGCCGCGGTAGCGGCTCCCACGGTAATACGTCCGTGCGTGCCTCCCATGCCACAGCAGCGCATGGAAACGCGTCCCATGGTGCCTCTCACGCAACAGCAGCACACGGCACTGCGTCCCATGGTACGTCTCATGCCGCGGCAACTCGTGGTGGGTCGTCCCATGGCTCCCCCCATGCCGCAGCAGCGCATAGTGGCGGATCACATGGTGGTGGAGGGGGATCGCACGGCGGCGGTGGCGGATCGCATGGTGGTGGCGGACACCACTAGAGGGTAACTACTCAACTTGAAAGCGGGCGATGAGTTCGTTGTCGAAGCCGAGATGGTAGGAGCCAGTGCGAAAGAACTGAACCGAACGCTGCTTTCTGCCCTGAGAAAAGGGGAGAGAGAACACGCTCCGTGCCGAGTGGACTTCCGGCGATAACATCACCGAAAGATTCTTCGATTACGTCCTCAAAAAGACGGTCAGGCGTTAAGCCGCCAATGCTTTGCCTTGAAACCGCGCCAGCACCTAGAATCGGATGCCAGACCATTCCCCGACTTTCGTGACGCGCACATTCCCATCCGGCTGCCGACGTACTGAAACCTTGTCCAACCGCACAGCGGCATACAATCCCGAGCGAAATCGGTTGCGGCTCCTCTCATCCGTACCGACCCCGGTACATCGAAGTGCTGACCGATTTTCAGCCTGTGAACACGCTTTGCAATCTTTGGGTACTTGCGGGGTTGCTCAACTCGCTGACGGAGATAGGAGTGCCGCAGCGCCATGCGGCAGTGTTTGTTGCCGCATGAGGCATCGACAACCTGGCCGGCAGGGACGGAACCGTGGGCGTCAATCCAGTTGCGCCGCCGCCGACCGTAGGCGGTGGACGGGTTAGCGATCTCCTCGCAATCGCCGTTTAGCGTTGTTGGTGAGAATTTTCCCATTGCGAACCAAGGGCAGTCGTGGATTCCCTCGCCGGGGATTGTATCGATGGGCTACTGGCGGGAAGCTCTCTTCATCGTTTCCGCCACCCATGGTGAAATTCCGTGCGCCGCCGCGAAGGGCTGGTAGACGGAAAGAACCCGCGCTTCGCTTCCCCTCAGACCTGACTTGGTCATGTGCACGCCATGACACCTCTTGTATTTCTTGCCGCTTCCACAGGGACACGGTGCGTTTCTGCCTATGATTTTCATGGTTCTTCCATGTAAGGCGTGTAGTCGGCAACCGAGTTTTCGCTGACATCGGAATCGAATCTGGCTAGCCGCATCGACGGAGGTCAAATTCCCGTAGCTCGAAGCACTTCCGGCAGGAGCAGGTGAATTCTTTGTCACTGGGAACCGCCGAGTGACCGCATTTGTCGCAGACGCACCGACCACCCGGCCGGACTATCATCGCCCTAAACTCGTCGTCCAAGACGCAGTACGGGCACCGAACGACCGTTATTGCCTTTGCGACATCCATCGCACACCTTTGTCTTAAAGTCCCGGTGCCATCAATTCTACTCGGTGACGTTAGAGGAATGTGAAAATGCGGGAGTGGGCCTTGGCTAAGCAAAAGAGCCGGGGATTTGTTTGCTACTCTGGACGTCGCGGATGTTCCGTACGCTCTGTTCCAACGTTCTCAGGTCTTCTTCAATAGCATGCGATAAATGTTTGAGTCCGTCTAACATCTCGATCACACCCTTATCAACGGTATTGCTTCTCCCCTTCTCAAAATGGCTTCTTGCTTCGGCATAGCTCATCCGTCCACTCCTTTAAGTTTGCGAGATGCCGTTCTGTTGATCTTTGCTCTATGGACTCGCTCGCGAGCATCCTTCGATTTGCGTGGGGCGCGAACCGTTTGACTCCCGCTTGCATCTCGCAAGCCTCGCCAACTCGTGCGCCGCAAGTATGACAGGCGACCGCGACAATTTGACGGGGTGAAAGTTGCTTTATTTTCACTCTCCCATGATCTAACCGTTGCCAAAAGGAAAATGCTCACTTTTGCTCATACCGTTCGTTACGAAAGTCTTTTTTTGGACTGACTTTACGAGAATGTCTTTGATTGTTAAGCAGCGAATCGATTTTTTGCATTCGCGTCCCGGCATGCCAAGGCAGGATGCCTCGGAAGGCAGTAAGGAGCACATCGTCGTTAGGTACAAGGCTAGTAGTTTGTTTTAGGGTTCTTGTGTTCGGGGTCATCGTCCACGCAAATGTCCTAACCGGGAGATGGTGGCGCATCGGCGATTTCTATCGCTTTCTTGGTTGCTGCTTTCAAAGTGTGCTCCCGCCCCTTAAATTTTCCGACTCAATGGGGCTGCCGCACGTAAACAAGCGTTGTGTCCCATACATCGTCCCCGAGGTTCTTCATGCGAACCTTAACCTTATGATTAAGCGGAGTGGTTACGGTGATTTCCTCGCATGAACGTTTGAGTCCGTCTAACATCTCTATAACGCTCTTATCTGTATTGAGTCTTCCCGTCTCAAATTGGCTTCTCGCTTCGGTATGGCTCATCAAATTCCTCAAGCTTTCCCGTGACGACTAAGGAGTTTTTCTCCCGGATCGAGTTCAGAAACCAGTCCAATCGCTGTACCGCAGACAGCACAGGTGGCGGAGGTGGGCGAGTGAAGAACATGTCCCTTATTGTCATAACTCATGATTCACCGTGAAATGCCTTGGTGAATGCTCACAATTGACCAGTTCGTGACCATTGGTCCGCCCTTAGGTCTTACGGGAATGGGTGTGGGAGGGGGATAGAACCATGACCGCGAACTGGCGTCACCCGTGGGGGCAAGCCACCTTTGCGTGTTTCACGGAACCTTGGGGTGTAAAGAATTCTTCGCAGACAAGGCACTTTCGCACATGCTGACCGACCACGATGAATACTTTGCCGATCTGGTCGGTACCCTGAAGAGCCCGTACCTCTATGAATTTTCTTTTCAGGTGCGATGGAGCCTCTAGATTTGAGCGTCCAACCCAGCCTGTACGCTGGGAATTGTGATGGTGGGACTGCAATCGCTGGCCGCCTCTTTCATGAGGCGGCATACTGAGGCTCTGGAAATGTCGTGGCGCTTGGCGACCTGCGTCAAAGACAACCCCGAACGGCGGTCATAGACCACCTGTCCCCGGTCGACATCGAGCCGAGAGCGCCCGATTTGACGACCCTCCAGCTTCGCCCTGCGCATTCCACTTTTGACACGCTCCACGACTAATGACCTTTCCAATTCTGCGATCGCCGAGATGATCGTCACGAAAAGACGACCCATCGGACCACCCGTAGCTACGCCCTCTCTGCGGCTGATGAACTCGATCCCCAGACTATCCAACTCGTCAACGACTTGAAGAAAATTCCTGGTACTCCGTGCAATGCGGTCGAAAGCAGCGACTAGCACGACGGAGAACTTCTTCTTCCGGGCATCAGCCATGAGGGCATCAAGCCCCGGACGGCGTGCCTTCTGTCCACAAACCCCACGATCTTCGTATTCGTGCACAACCTCGAAACCCCGCCGAGTCGCAAGCTCTCTCAGATCGTAAAGCTGCGATTCGACATGCTGATCCGGAGTCGAGACTCTGACGTAGATTGCAGCTTTCAATGGGCTTCCTCCTGAGGGTGAACTTGGTGACCTATTTTGTTCGAGCGAGAAGGTTAGATTCGCGGCTCTGTATTATTATGTGTATAGGACATATTATACTAGTTTTGCCAGAGAGAGTCAATTTGTATTCTGTCCAATGGACATAAACTGATACAATCACAAAATGGGCTGGAAGAAAATCCGGGTTGCCGTCTGCGACGTCTGCGGGCACAGATGGATTCCGGAGGCTGAAAATCCTTCGAACTGCGCATCGAAGAAGTGTCGGTCAATGCTCTGGGACAAAGGCGGCGTTGACGGCAGGACACGGCAAGCGCGGATCAAGACGGGTCGCAGCCGTCAAACGACGCAGAAGAAGCGCTGATGACCCAGATCATTGTGTCGTTCAGGGAAATAGTGATTGTGACGCTATGGACAAGCGGAAATGAGGAAGAGCCCCACCCAAGCAAAGTCAGGCGTGGCTTCCAGTGGACTCGATGGACAAGCCATCGAACTTCAGGCGGCGGGAGCACAGGACTTGAACACTTCGGTTAGCTCGTCAGGATTTGTGCTCGATCCCGAGCGTGCTTCCGACCGCTATCGGTCTGAAGATTTCGATTCGGCGGCTTGATGCCAGTGCAGTATCGATGGGCGTCGTGTCATGCCGTCCTCAGAATCTCAAAGTCAACGTGCTTCAGCTTGTCCAGCACAAGACCGGAGGGGTTGAATAACTTGAATCGAATATTGCGGTCTTGAGCCCACTTCTGCAAAAGCAGTAACGTCCCCAGAGCGCCACCACCTATCGCATGCATCTCGGTGAGGTCCAAAACTACAACGCGGGCGTTTTTCTGGGACGTAACGGCGTCCCGGATTGTGTAAGCAGCCTCGTTGCGGACAAATCTCCCTGCACATTCCACGATTGCCGTCTCACCTCGGTTGTCGATGTGTACGCTCGGCATCATCCCTCCAATGTTGATGTTTGGTCTGTTTGTCGTATTTAGAGCACGAACCGTGCCGTACTGTGTTTTGTGCAAGATGCGAAGGGTAATGTCCCCACGTTACCCGAACTTCTTGCATAGCGAGAGGAACTTCTGTCCTAACAGACATGCTTGCGCGATCCGATTCGCTCATCGACGGTTATCCCCGGTTACAGGGTGCAATCAAGGATGTGCGAACTACGGCCCGAAGGAGGAAGAAACTGGTGGCACGAGCCCCACGTTGCTATTGGGGCAGACAGAGTGTAGCGGGTTGAATCTGCGGCTCGTGCTCTCGCAGATCAGTCCGGCAGTTCGATTCGGTCGGAGTGCTTCTTATCACGCTCGTGCTCTTCTGCAAGCGCCTTTTCCAGCCACGCTGCTTGCTTTGCTGCAATCCACTTGTTTGCGGATGTTGGGTCGTGGCCGATGAAGAACTCCTCGCCGCAACCGTCACATCTGAGTGTTCCCATCTCTTGGAAGCCCGTTGTTTTCTCACTGCTACTCTTCTTTATCGCTAATGCCCGCATCTCTTCATTCTAGATTAGTTGGCAATTCTCTTCGGCAAGGAACATCGGTTTCACCAGCTAACCCCGTGTGCAGATTCATGCACGTTGACACTGGTTCCTTTTGAGCGCACCATTCTGGCGCAGATGTGGGAAGCCTTTCCCCAAGGCTCCAACTTTTGCAGTCCGCTCGGCCCGCACTTCCGCTTTTAGGCCCAGCATGGCACGAGTTCGATAGAAGGAACATCACAGAGCGCACAGTCATGTTGTGCTGGAAGATGACGTTCCTTGCGCACAAGGAGAACCACTATGAGAAGCAAAGTGCAATCCGGATCGATTTCACGAGCAGTAAGTGAAGCGCTGGCGTTGGTGGTGCTTCTGCTTGCGGTCGTTGCAACATCACAGGCGCAACTCCCTGCAACGCACAAAATTATCAAGGTCAATGTTCCAGGCGCTGGCACAAGCTCCGGCCAGGGCACCGTCCCCTTTGGCATCTTGGACGACGGCTCGATCCTAGGATGGTACATAGACTCAAGCAATGTGCATCACGGCTTCCTACGCTCCCCTGCTGGCACAATCACCACGTTCGATGCTCCTGGAGCGGGCACAGGTTCCGACCAGGGCACGTTCCCCCAGGGCATAAACTCGGCCCTGGTAATCGTCGGGACATATGTGGACACAAGCGGTGTGTACCACGGCTTCTTGCGCTCTTCGGGCGGTACGTTCAAGACGCTCCATGCTCCAGGAGCTGGCACAGGTGCCGGCCAAGGCACTGAGGCCGGGGACATTAATACAAAGGGGGAGATCTTGGGTGCGTATATCGACTCAAGCGGTACGAATCACGGCTACGTGCGCTCGCCGGGGGGTAAATTCACCGAGTTCGATGCTCCCGGAGCGGGCACAGATTCCGGCCAGGGCACATTTCCCGCTGCGTTGTGCGGCCTCACCGATACGGGAGCAGTCGCCGGAGAGTACATCGGTACAACCGGTGTGTATCACGTCTTCTTACGCACTCCCGCTGGCACTTTCAGCACGATCGACCCGTCGGGCAGCGTTAATACTATGATTGCGGGCCTTAGCTCCAATGAGACGGTCGCAGGATACTACTACGATTCGAGCGGTTTCTTTCACGGTTTCCGGAGCCTTAACGGTACGATTACCAGCTACGATGCCCCTGATTCCACCGACACGGGGGCTAATAACGTCAATTCAGGGGGTGCGATCGCGGGTCCCTATTATGACTCGACGGGGGTAATGCACGGCTACGTGCGAGGATCCAAAGGCGTTTTCACCGAGTTCAGCGTCCCAGGCGCGGGCACTAGCAGCGGCCAGGGCACCAACGCTGCTGAGAGCAACTCGAAAGGAGAGATCACCGGCAACTATGTGGATTCGAAGGGCGTAAACCACGGGTTCCTGCGCGAGTAAAGTCCCAAATGACTGTTTGTTCTGGCGCCAGAGTTGTGCAACGTTCGGCCCGCGAAGTTTGCGATCAAGCGCCACTGGTGGTCAAAAAGGGTTCCGCCGCAGCAGGCGCAAGCGGATGAAGAAATCTATTGCAGCTTCGCGTACTCCGCTTTGGCTTGCTTCAAGATGGGGATGTCAAGATCGGCGTCTTTCCAAAGGCTGAGAAAGTCGTTGTAGGCTGCCATTGCGCGCGCTCGTGCTGCGTCCGCTTCCGCGCCTTGCAAGATTCTTGATTCGAGAGCGTTCGCCCGTGCGACACCCAGGTGCGCCAATGCTCCGGTCCAGCAGTTCCACACAATTCCGCTGTGGTCGAGAATCTTCTGAAACTCACGAGTGGCCGCGCTTCCATTTCCCACTGCCAGATATGCTTCGCCGCGAATATATGTTGGATAGAGACACGAGATGTTGGCCGCAAACGGAATGAGCGCCAATTCGATCGATGGAGAAGTGGTTTGCAAATAGTCAATGGCTTTAGCCGGGTTTTTTTCGGCGAGCGCCAGTTGCGCGTCGATAGCGGGCAGCCAGAGAGATTGTATCTGGGTATGTAGTGGGAAGCGCTTCCTTAAATCCTGTGCCAACGATTTCGCTTGTGTCGCATCTCCGAGCATCGCGAATGCCAGCGCGGCCTCGGCAGAAGTCCCCATACTGCCGGGAGCTAACTTTAGAGCGACAGCCGCAGCCCGCTTTGCAGCGGCCATATTGCCGAAAGCTGCCTCACGCAACGCTTCATTCTCCAGCCATATGGCTCCGGTTTCCTTGCTGTCGCTATGAATCGCGGAATCCATGGCTTGCATCGTCAGATCTCGCGCTTTGCGAAGATGGCCAACGTAGGCCTCGGTGTCGGATTCGAGTGAAAGCCCATTGTTCTCTTCCGGCTTGCCGGCAAACCACCGTTGCTGTTCCACCAAGCTGGAAGAATCCCCGGCAATAAAAGCCGAGGCGTAGAGAGCCTGCCGGAGCACGAAATCGTCCAGGTTCCGTGCCTGCGCCTGCCCAACCACGCGCCGCGCCTCGTCGAGATGCTGCAAGGCAAGCAAGCTGAAAGCGAGATTCCCATATCCGACGACACTGTCTGGCGTGAGGCGGATCTGTTCGCGATAGTCTCCCGCTGCTTTCTCGTGTTCTCCCAGTTCGTTGTGGGTAACGCCTAGGCCGGTGTAGGCCGGATAATGCGGGTAAGTTTGAATTTGCTCCTGGTAGGCCTGTGCCGCCTTCCCCAACTCGCCGGTCACATTTTCGTAGTAGATCGTGGTGATCAGCAGTCTTTCGAGTCCGCTGGCACGCTCTCGCACCTCGAAAGCCTTGGTGTAATACTCACTCGCGCGTCCGGTCTCACCCATGCCACCGTAGTCAGCGCCTGCTGCGCGATATGCGACGGCAAATCCTGGATCAAGTTCGATGGCACGCAAATGGTAGGGGAGAGCGGCCGCCTCGCCTTTTTCATTGAGCACCTTTCTGCCCTGACTGAACGCTCGCAGCGCCTCCAGCGAAGGCGTGCTAGCCTCGACCAGCGGAGTATCGAACCGTTGTACAGCGCTGAGTGATTCGCCCAAGTCAACACGCAGGCTGGAGGCAGTGCGGCCCAGAGCCTCCAGCACTTTCTCCTTAGCCTTGGCCGTAGCCTGTTCCTCCGCAAGGTTGGCCCCGCTCCGGCAGGTGACTGCTTTTAACTGTAAAACGTATTCGCTGCCCAGGCTCGCAATCGCCCCGGCGATATAAGCCTTGGCGCCGGCTCTCTGGCAAAGGTCGCGGGTCACCTCCGGCACCAATTTCGTATTCGCCGGGAGGGTCATCAGTTTCAAAATTCTCCTAACGTTGTTCTCGGGGAGCACATTCAGGAAAGGAGATTGCCGAAGAGACAGTGTTAGCGCGGTCTTAAGCGTGTCGTCGAACACCGAGTCGCCAGTCGAGTTCGCAAAATCCGCGACGACGATCGTGTCCTTTTCTGTGAGCGGTTCGATTCGGTGCGCACGATGGTAAATCCCCGCCACAATGAGAACCGCCGCTGCCAGACCCAGTGGCGCAGTCATTCTCCAGAATCCCGAGCCCGGAGGAGCAATCGCTCTCTTCAGCCGCTGGGCTCTCGTTTCCGGGCTCGCCTCGACCTCGATCTTCTCCGGCTGTACCCCGGCGGGTCGCTCCCGAAAAACCGGCACATACCCGCCCTTGGGTAGCTCAATGAGGATCGGATCGCTTACGCCCGGTCCGGCATAAAATGCCGCCAGCTTCTTGCGCAGCCGTCCGGCTTCAATCCGGACCACTGGATCATCTTTCGGATCGTAATTCTGAGGACGATCAAATACCTCAATCCCAACGAGATATTCCTTGATCCCATCTTCGCCAGCTAGTGTGCCTTCTACGACAAAGCTGAGGAATTGGCTGGCCCGGCGCGAATTGAGAAAAGCGGGAGATGCGAGAATACGCCGTAACTGCCCCCGAACATCTTCGGTGGACAGATTCGCGCTAGCCCCAACTCCACGATGGGGAGCATCGCCAGGCTTCTCATTCATGCGGGTTCACTCGAAGCCGTCGAAATTACTCGCAGTAGGGAGAACGCGAGGGTGCGCGTCCACCTTTGCAAACATAAGATAACACGGCTTGATACCGTAACAGATACCCCATTTTACTTGTGCGGGAATCCGCTCCCATATATCGTCCCGGCTTGAAAGCTGGCGCTACGCGCCGTTCCTCGGCGACCGCAGGGCCACACAAACCAATAGGAGCGTAGAAATGATAACGACGATTTACCGGGCTACCAAAAAGAGAATCCTCGACAAAACCGTCTTGGCTGTTTTCCTTCTCTGCGCGTCGGCCGCTTCATCCCATGCACAGACCCTCCCTGATCAGCAAGAGTCCAGCGGACTACCCGCCGCGACAACATACCTCTATTGGACCAATAGTAACAATGGCTCGGTTGGTCGGGCCATAAACAACGGCAGCGGTATGAATGAAAAGTTCATCCCCGCTGGTCCGCAGGGTGGCGCAGGGATAACGGTGAGCGGGAAATACATCTACTGGACTACCGCCAACGGAGGGTCAGCGACAAACATTGCACGGGCCAACCTCAACGGCACCGGCGTGAACCGGAAGTTCATCACAGGTGCCCACAATCCATGTGGTGTCGCAGTCAATAGCTCGCATATCTACTGGGGAGGGGACGTGGGTACGTCCATTGGTCGGGCGAATCTCAACGGCAGCGGCGTGAACCAGAACTTTATCTCAACCGGCAACGGAGTGTGTGGGGTTGCGGTCACCAGTTCTCACATCTATTGGGCCAACTACGAAACCGAAAAGATCGGGCGGGCGAACCTTGACGGCAGCGGCGTGAACGATAGCTTTATTACCGGAGCAGGCTCGGGTTCGGGGATTGCTATTGAAGGCAATTACATTTACTTCACCGCGAATGGCGGCACCTCGATCGGGCGGGCGAATCTTGACGGAACCGATGCGAACCCAAACTTCATCACCGACCTGAACGGGGAAATAGCCTTCATCGCAGCCGGGAGCGACTATATCTTTTGGGCGGACTGGGGGAACAGCGGTTCGGGCACCACCATCGGGCGGGCGAAACTAAATGGAGATGACAAGAACCAGACTTTCATCAAAGGCACGAAAGGCGGTTTCGGCATCGCTGTAACCGGAGGGAACCCGTAACCGCGGAGCCTGCAGCTGGAACTGGCGACCAAGGGAGATAGCGATGGCTCACCCTTTCACAAAGGTGTCGTTCCTATTCGCGAACCGATTAACGCGCTTTTTCGTCGATACCAGGGCCGGAGAGGGAACTGACGTTATTTCTCCTCGTCAATTCCTCTCCGTGCCCTTAACTTTATTTCGCCCTTAGCGCTCATTGGCCCGGCGACTGGGGTTTTGAGTGAAATTGATTCCATGACAATGTCGGCTCCCACGCCCGAGTAGAGTTGGTGGTGCTAAAGCCAACCAACCAAGGCTCGGGAGAAAGGAGCCGAACGATGATTATTATTAGGAGTAGATTTCCACCCCGAGTTTCAGCAAATAGCTTCGATGGATACGGACACTGGAGAGTTCCAGGAAAAACGGCTAGCGCATCGTGAGGACGGGGAGACGTTCTACCGTGCACTGGCGG
>Ga0182024_10012871_pt1 | contig 16463 bp, 11 predicted proteins | sample P32metaG_FD_120480 | JGI IMG/M metagenome (GOLD analysis project Ga0182024, IMG submission 120480) | Permafrost microbial communities from Stordalen Mire, Sweden - P3-2 metaG (Illumina Assembly) | ecosystem: Environmental > Terrestrial > Soil > Wetlands > Permafrost | place: Sweden: Stordalen... | reverse complement strand
GGACCGATGACCGCGACTTTGCCGATCGATTTTGGGAGCGGCAGCAGGTCGCCCTGATTCTTAAGCAGCACGGCGCTTTCAGTCGCCAGCCGTTCGGCCACGGAAAGAGAGTCTTCCCGATTGGGCGACACGGCGGCCCCGCGGCCATCGAACAGACCGAGCCTGAATTTCAGACGCAGAATGTTTCGAACGGCAGCGTCGACGTCCTTCATCTGAATCTCACCGCTGCGAAGAAGAGACGGGCCATGATCGTAAAATGTGGTGCTGACCATTTCCATGTCGACGCCGGCGTTGATGGATTTGCGGGCCGCGTCGCGATTGTCGACGGCATACCCATGCGCGATCAAATTGGTGACCGCTTCGTAATCGCTCACCATGGCGCCGTCGAATTTCCATTCCCGGCGAAGAATATCGCGCAGCAGAAAGCGATCCGCGCTGGCGGGGACGGCGTTGAGGGTGTTGAAGGCGGTCATGAAAGTGGCCACGCCCGCGTCGCGAACGGCGCGAAATGGGCGCAGATAAACGTCGCGGAGAAGGATCTCCGGAATCCAGGCGCTGTTGTAATCGCGGCCCGCTTCCGCCGCGCCATAGCCGACGAAGTGTTTGGCGCAGGCCGCCACCGAATCGGGCGAATCGAGCGACTCGCCCTGAAAACCGCGAACCATGGCCACGCCGAGCACGCTGGTCACATACGGATCTTCGCCCAGGCTTTCGGCGATGCGTCCCCAGCGCGGATCGCGCGCGATGTCGATCATCGGCGCGAAGGTCCAGTGAATCCCCTGCGCGGCGGCCTCACGCCCGGCTTCACGCGAAGCGGCCTGAATCAGAGCGGGATCCCAACTCGCCGCCTGCCCCAGAGGAATTGGGAATACCGTGGTGTAACCGTGGATCACATCGCGTCCGAAGATCAGCGGGATGCCAAGTCTGCTTTCCTTCATGGCGATGCGCTGCGCTTCCTGCCGATCCTGCGGGCTGCCGGCGTTCAGGAACGATCCCCAGCGCCCCTGGCGGATTTCCGATTTAATCTGGTCCGTCAGGGTGGACATCGCAGTCGATTGCGACATCTGCCCCAGTTTCTCCTGCACCGTCATCTTCGCGAGAAGTGCTTCAATACGCTGCTCGACATCCGCCGGCGCGGCAACAAGACACAAAGCCGTAATCAGGAAGAATGCAATTCGCATAGGCGACTACTTGAATCGATACCCGGGTTTCAGATCGCAATGGTAGAGCTTGGTTTGGTCCGGCGCCACGGTAAGGCTACAAGTTGCCCAGGAAAGAATCAGCAGCGGACCGAGCGGGTAAACAATGTCGGCGCCACCCACTTCCGCTTCGATGCTGGGTCCTTCCCCGGTCGCCGGAAGCGTGAAATCCATTCCTTCGCCGAACTTGGCCGGATAGAGCTGGCGGATCGCATCGCTGGCCATGGTATGGGTCACTTCCGCTTCAAAAAGAAAGCTGGTGGTATCCGACCAGTTTCGAACCCGGATCTCGATGTGCCGCGCGCCGGTTGAAAAGCCGTTATTCTCAATTCGGGTGAAGCCACACGGACCGGCGATGCAGGTGACCCGGATATCTTCAAACGAGTTACCGTCGCCGGCGTCGAGCGATTTGCCGACGACGGCCGCCTTCCATTTCCCATCGGGCGAGCACGTTTTCGATCCCTCGCAGGGGATATAGCCGCGGTTCACCACGTCAAATGTTTCGGCCGCGCTGCCAACGTTGATGGTAGTTGTTTCGGTCACCGCGTAGCGCACTCGCGCATTGGTAACGGTTACTTCCGGTCCGCTCGCTTTGGGAATCGGGCGGGGGACCGGGGTCATGCGAAAAACATAGAGCTCATTGTTTGCGGTAATCGCGGTGTCGAGCGTCCAATAGTTGGGATGTGTGACGGTAATCGCAATCGATTCCCCGACGCGAACCCCAGGCCGGAAATTCAGGTGAAAGAGACCAGACGCATCGGTCTTGGTAACTGCCTTGGCGGTGTCGTCCGCAGTGATCTGGGCGTTCGCCACGGGAACCTGTTTTCTGACCTCCGCGTCGTCGCGCAACACCACCCCCGTCAACACTTTCACCTGTTCGCGCGACGCGGTCCGGATGGCCAGCGCGGCCAGCACTCCGGCGGTAGCGACGCCCGCGGCCCCGATCAGAATCTTTCGCCTTGTGCCCATCGTCCTCATCCAATTATGTTCGACGCCGATGCGGCCATGGGCGTGTTCGTGTAATTTGAAAGTGGCATCTATGTTATCCCGCCGGCGAGTGCTGCAAGGTCTGATGGCGTCGGCCGCCGGAACGGCCGTGTTCGGACAGAATCCGCCGGCAGCCGCGATCTCGGCCGAGGACGACGATTTTCTCGAACAGGTGGAAAAGGCGAGCTTCCAGTTTTTTTGGGAGCAGTCCGATCCGCATACCGGCCTGACCAAGGATCGATGCAATGTGCGCGCGCCAGATAAAGAAGTCGCGGCCAGCATCGCCGCAACAGGATTCGGCCTTACCGCATTCTGCATCGGGCACAAGCGCGGCTACGCGCCGCCGAACGAGATTCGGCAGCGGGTGCTGGCGGGCCTGCAGTTCCTGTGGAAGAAGATGCCCACGCATCGCGGATTTTTCTATCACTGGGCGAACCAAAAGACCGGCGAGAGGATCTGGGATTCCGAAGTATCGTCGATCGACACCGCGATTCTGTTGTGCGGAATTTTGACCTGCCGGCAATATTTCCGCCAGTCGGACATCAGCGCGCTGGCCTACCAGATTTTCGATCGCGTCGACTGGACCTGGGTTTCCGAAGACACCACCATTCTGCCGCTGGGCTGGACTCCCGAGGTCGGATTTCTGCCCTATCGCTGGGAATATTACAGCGAGCTGATGATGATGTATCTGCTCGGCCTGGGCTCGGCGTCGCATCCGCTTCCGGTATCCGCGTGGGACGCCTGGAAGCGCACGACGTTTGAGTACGACGGCCTGCGCTACGTCGGCTCTTACGCCCCGTTGTTCGTCCATCAATATTCGCAGGCCTGGTTCGATTTTCGCGGGAAGCGCGACAAATTCGCCGACTACTTCAAGAATTCCGCGACTGCGACGGAAGTGCATCGCCGCTTCTGCCTGGAGCTTTCCCACAAATTTCCCGATTACAGCGACGATCTGTGGGGCATTACCGCGTCCGATTCCTCGCACGGGTACGTGGTCTGGGGCGGCCCGCCAGAGATCGGGCCGATCGACGGAACGGTAGTCCCCAGCGCCACTGGAGGATCGCTGGCGTTTCTGCCGCAGCCGACTCTCCGAGTTCTGAAGAACATCAAAAACAAGTATGGATCGCGAGTCTGGTCGAATTACGGGTTCGTCGACGCTTTCAACCCCCTGACCAACTGGTATGACAACGACGTAATCGGAATCGACACGGGCATCACCATGCTGATGGCGGAGAATCTGCGCACCGGCTTCGTATGGGAGATGTTCATGAAGAATCGGGAAACCCAACTGGGGATTCAGCGCGCCGGTTTCCGGGCTTACACCTGATCGCCGCGGCTTGGCACCCCGCGTGCATAGTTGCAACCCGGGAGGAAGGTTAAAAAACCATGCTGTACTACGCGGTTGTGTTCCTGATCATCGCGCTCGTAGCCGCCGTCTTCGGCTTTACCGGAGTCTACGTGGCAGCGGCGGGGATCGCTAAGATCCTCTTTTTTTTGTTCCTGATCCTGTTTCTGGTCAGCCTCATTTTCGGAAGGCGGGCCGCACCGTAACAGGGACAGAACTTTTTACGAGGTGTGCAAATTGAGTAGCTCAGGCCGGCCCGGGAGCGATAATTTGCCGGGCCGGCTAGTTGGGTGAATTCACGCTAAACGTCGGTTTCGGTCTCTACATTCGGCAGAACATCGTGCTCGCCGGCCATCCAGACGTACAGAGTTGGCAGTAGGAAAATACTCATCAGCAATGCCGCAAGCAGGCCGCCCACGATCACGATGGCGAAGGGCCGTTGCGAATCGGAACCGATCCCGTGCGAGGTCGCCGCGGGCAGCAATCCGAGAGTCGCCACCAACATAGTCATCATGATGGGCCGGAGTCGAAGGATGGCACCCTCCTGAGCAGCCTCTACCACCGTTCGGCCGCGGACGCGAAGCTGGTTGATGTATTCCACCATGATGACGCCCACCTGCACGGAAACTCCGAATAGCGCCAGGAATCCGACGCCGGAGGAAACGCTGAAATGCGTTCCGCTGATGTATAACGCCAGCACGCCTCCGATGGGCGCCATGGCGACGTTCATCAGAATCAGCGACGCCCATTTCATCGAGTGGAACATGGAATAGAGAATAAGAAAGATCAGCAACAGCGTGATGGGAATGATGATCATCATCCGTCGCTGGGCGCGTTGTTGGGATTCGAACTCGCCGGCATAATCGATGTGATAACCCTGCGGTAATTTCACTTCCTGGTCGATCTTGCGCATGGCTTCTTCCACCGCCCCGCCGAGGTCGCGTCCGCGGACGCTGTATTTGATGGCGACGTAGCGCGAGTTCTCTTCACGATAAATTTCGGAAGCGCCGTCCTTCATGTTGATGTCGCACAACTGCGCCAATGAGACGCGTTCGCCGGAGGGCGAAAGCAGGCGGATATTTTGGATCGCCTCCCGCGTGTTGCGATACTGCGGGAGATAACGGAGCACCAGGTCATAACGCTGCTCGCCTTGCAGGACCTGGGTCAGCGTGTTGCCGCCGACCGCGGTCTGAATGGCGTCCTGAACATCGGCAACGTTGATCTGATAGCGCGCGGCCTTCTGACGGTCCACCGTGACGTTCAGATTCGGTTGGCCGACAACGCGAAGCAAGCCCAGATCCTGGATGCCCTTCACGCTCCGCATGACATTCACGATCTGGTCGCCCTTTTCCTCCAGAGTGCGAAGGTCGTCGCCGAAAACTTTGATGGCCAGCTCGCCTTTGACCCCGCTGACGGCTTCTTCCATGTTGTCGGAGATGGGCTGGGAGAAATTCCAGATTACGCCGGGGATTTTCTCGAGCTCGCGATTCATCGCCGCGATCAGCTCGTCTTTGTTCTGGTGAAAAGCGGGGCGCCATTCTTCTTTCGGTTTTAAATCCACGAAATATTCGGTGTTGAAGAAACCGGTGGTGTCGGTGCCGTCATCGGGCCGGCCCACCTGGCTGGTGCATTGCGGCACCTCCGGAAAAGAGCACAGCGCGATGCGCGCGCGATTCGAGATGTCGATGCCCTGCTGCTGCCCGGTGCTGGGAGCGAGGGTGCCGCGCACCCAAATCGCGCCCTCGTCCAGGTGCGGCAGAAACTCGGAGCCGATAGCCGTATTCGCCAGCGCGATGGCGACGGCCAGACCGCCCGCCGCCACGGCGACGGTGACCCAGCGGAATCGGATCGCCCAGCCGAGCACGGTTCGATATCGCGCGGTCAGAAATGCCATCAGGGGGTTGTGCCATTCGCTGGTGCCCCGGCGGAAGAAAAGGCTGGCGAAGACCGGAGCCAGAATCATGGAAAAAATCAGCGCGCCCAACAAGGCGAACGCCACGGTCCAGGCCATCGGCTTGAACAGGCGCCCTTCCACGCGCTGCAAGGTGAAGATGGGAATGTAAGCGGTGATGATGATACCGATGGCGTAAAAAACCGGGCGCTGGACTTCGTGAGCCGCCGAACGGATTTTTTCCATCGGCGTTCGCGTATCTTGTTCCCGCCGGTTTCCGAGATGGCGCACGATATTTTCCACCATCACCACCGTTCCGTCCACCACCATCCCGAAATCGAGGGCGCCGAGGGACAGTAAATTCGCCGGAATGTGCCGTAAATCGAGACAGGTCGCCGCGAACAGCAGGGAGAACGGAATGGTCAGAGCGACGATGATGGCGCCGCGGACATTTCCCAGAAAAATGAACAGGACGATGACCACCAGAACGATGCCTTCGGTCAGGTTGTGCAAAACCGTGTGCGTGGTGTAATGCACCAGGTCGCTGCGATCGAGAAAGGGAACCACTTTGACGCCAGGCGGCAGGATCTTGGTGTTCAGCTCCTCCACTTTTTTGTGAATTCCTTCGAGCGTGGAGTCTGAATCGGCGCCCTTTCGCAGCAGCACGATCCCGGATACGACGTCGTCGTTATCGACAATCTTTCCATCCACCAGGTGCATGGCCCGGGCGAACTGGCCGAGCCGGATCTTGGGGCCCTGTTGAACCACGGCGATATCTTTGATGCGGATCGGCGTGCCGTTCTTGGTGAGAACCACCGTATTTTCGATATCGTGGACGTTCGCGATCAGACCGACTTCGCGCACGTCAATCTGCTGCGAGCCTTCGGAGATAAAGCTCCCACCCGCGTTGACGTTATTGTTGGTAAGCTGCTGCTCCACCTGCGCGATGCTCAATCCGTAGGCGATCAGTTTTTCCGGATCGAGCCGCACCTGGTATTCGCGCGTAGGACCGCCGAAACTGGCGACGTCGACTACGTTGGGCACCGACTTGAACTGCTTTTCGATGGTCCAGTCTTCGATCGACTTCAGCTCCATCACGTCGTATTTCGGATTGGTGCTGTGCAGCGTGAAAAAATAAATCTGGCCCACCGGGCTCCAGTCGGTGCCCATTTGCGGCTGCACACCGGGCGGCAAGGTCACCTGGGAAATCCGCTCCAGCACTTTTTCGCGGTTCCAGTCATTTTCCGATTCGTCGTCGAACGTCAATTTCACGTCGGACAATCCAAACAGCGAAAACGAGCGCAGCGCCGTCAGATGCGGAATGCCGTTGGTCACGATTTCGAGTGGAATGGTTACCTGCTGCTCGATCTGCTCCGCCGAAATTCCGGGCCACTGCGTGATTACCTCGACGTAGTTGTTGGCCACATCCGGATACGCTTCCACGGGAAGCTGGTGAAAGGAAATTCCGCCCCAGATGAACAGCAACACCGCGATGGCCAGCACCATAACGCGGTTGTTGAGCGCGAAATCGACGATTCCCTGGATCATTACTGCTCCACAGTGCTCTGAAAGACGAGCGCGTTCGAGACCACTTGATCCCCGGGCTTAATACCGGACAGGATTTCCTGCATTTCGCCTGGCAGCATACTGCCGCTGCTCACTTCCACTCGCTGGAAGCGGCCGTTCGGGGCCGGAGTGTAGACCCATTCGCGATCGTGCAAGTGGAGAATGGCGCTGGCGGGAACCACCGCACGTGTTTCGGCCGTCAGACCATGAAAAGTCGCGGTCACGAACATTCCGATTCGCATCGGCCCTGGGTTTTCCACTTCGAGGCGCACCTTGGCGGTGCGGATCGCCGGATCGAGAATCGGCGCGATGAATCCGATTTTCGCCTTCAACACGCGGTCCGGATAGGCAGACAAATGAATGTCGGCAAATTCCCCGATATGGACTTGCGCCAGATCGTTCTCATACACGTCGCAGATAATCCAGACGTGTGAAAGATCCGAAATAGTGAAGGGATTCGGCGCGGAGAGCGCCGTCACGCCCGCCGAATCGGTGATCTGCTGGTCCGTAATCACCCCGGAAACGGGAGCGAATACGCTCACAACGGCTGAGGGGTGATCGGGATCCGACCCCAGCAGCTTTAGATGCTCGATCGAAGTTTCGACGTCGGTTTTGGCGTTATCCTCGGCGTTCTGCGCGATTTCGAGCGCGCTCTTGGCGACCGCTCCTTCGTCGTACAGAAGCTTGGCCCGGTCCAGCTGTATTTTCGCCAGCTGCTCGTTGGTGATGGCCTTGCGATAGTCCGAAAACGCGCCGGAAACGTCGGTGCTGCGGACTTTGAACAGAAGCTGACCTTTCTTCACCTGGTCACCGAGGCGCGCGTCGATCTCGACCACGCGGCCCGAAGAGAGCGAAGGCACTGGCACGTTGCGCGATACGTCCGGATTCACGACGCCGGTGACATTCAGCTCCGGCGCGGCTCGATGGGCCTCGGCTTTCACCAGCGGAAATTGGTCCGGGTGATCGACTTTGAAATTGCTGGAATCCACGTCCTTCTCGACGGTGGCCGCCGGCGGCGCGCCCGCGGACGGATCCGCTTTCACTTTGGTTTCGCAGCCGCTGAGCAGAATACTCGCCGCCACGCAGGCCGCCGCCAATGGAAGAATAAAGCGATTCATGGAATAACCTCGCGTCCCACCGCCAGGTTCATTTGCGCCGCGGCGGTCAGGTAGGAACCGATCAGATTCAGGTAGGCCAGCCGGGTGTCCCGGTACGACTTCTCCGCGTCGAGATAATCGAGCAGCGATGCTCCGCCATGCTGGTAGGAAAAAGAAAGTTTGTCGCGCTGGGTGGTTGCCAGCTTCAGATATTTATCGCGATAGGGCTTTAGAAGATTCAGCGTGCTCTCCAGCGTCACGTAGGCGGAATCTACATCGTTGAACACCTGCGCCTCGGAAGCATCGCGCAGCCGTTCGTTCTTGCCGATATCCAGCTGCGTGCGAAGTTTTTCGCCCTGGTTGCGATCGAAAACTCGCAGCGGGATGCTGACGCTCGCGCCGATCGTGTTGAAATCGTAAGGGTTGTTGAATGAAGGATTATGCGTCCACCAGGCGCTGAAAGTCGGATCGGTCGATCCGTTAGCCACGGCAAGATGGTGGTTCACACGCGCCAGTTCCACGTTCTGAACCGCGGCCTTCAGATCCGGCCGCGTTTCGAGAGCGATGTTGCGAAACTGATCGAGTGGCGGAAGCTCCTCGCTGAAATCGTAGGGACCCGCGACATCGAGTTTCTCAATCGCCGTGCGGTCGTTCAGCAACATCAGCAGCTGAATCTTGTTGGTCCGCAGACTTACCAGCGCGTTCTGGTAGTCGGATTCGAACTGCACGCGCTGCAATTCCAGGCGATCCAGGTCGACTTCCGCCAGATCGCCGGCCTTGAAGCGGTTGCGATTAACCGACAGCTCGCGGTCCCAGTAATCCAGGTTCTGTTTGGCATTGTCGAGCACCGCTTTCGCCTGCAAGGTCTGGACGAAGGCCGAACGGAGGGTGAACAGCAGCGTTCGAGCCTGATCGGAGAAGGTGGATTCGGCGATCTGGGTCGATCCGCGGGCCGCGTCGCGGCGCAGCTCTCGCTTGCGATCACGCTCATGGAGGTAGCTGACACTCGGGGAGACCTGCGTGCCGGTGAAGGGACGGTAGATACCGTGATATGGAGTGAGCTGGGTGCCATCGGTAGAAAGAGTGAAATCCGGATTGGGGCGAAGATACGCCGTAATTTCGCTGGCGCGCGCTTCCTCGATGCTGGTTTGAGAAGCCATCAGCGTGGGATTGGTCGCTTGGAATTTCTCTTTGATCTGCTGCCATGTCAGCGCCTGCTGCCCGGACAGACGCGTGGTCAGCACGCCAGCCAACAGAGACGAAATTAGGAACACGCTACGCGCGCGCCGTCGCTGGTAATAGGGAACGATCTTCATAATAGACTGGGGTGGTCTACAGAGAAGTAGACTTTGAATTTAGCGCGGAGGATTGCTCCAGGCCACTGATCTTCTTTCCAAATCGGCAGTCGTTTTATTGTCTTTTGATCGCCGAGATTGGCCATTCGATCTTTCGATAGGATGTCCGATCTTTCGGATCAAAGCCTTGGAAGCGACGTACCTCTACCGTAACATCTTCGTAAGGATGTCCTCAACTCCGGAGCTCGACCGAATTCGATTGGTCCTACTGGACGGACATGTTCTGTTTAGGGAGAGTTTGGCGCGTTTTCTTGCTTCTCAAGGCGATTTTGACGTGGTCAGCGAGTGCGCCACCACGGCCGACACCCTGGAAATACTGGGCCGTTTGCCGGTGGACGTTGTTCTGGCCGACTTCGACCTCGGCGAAGAGCACGGAAACCTGTTTATTCCCGCGGCGCGAAATGCCGGATACCGCGGTGGAATCCTGATTTTGACGGAGATCGTGGACGGCCGGGAATCGGCGGCGACTTTAAAGCTGGGCGGGTCGGGAATCTTCCTGAAATCCAAACCTTTAGATCGCCTTCTGGATGCGATTCGACTGGTCGCGCTAGGGGAGAGTTGGGTAGACGAAACCGTGGTCCGGCTCCTGGCCCAAAGCTATCCTCAGCATGTCTCTTTGGACAAGCCGTTAACGCCAGCAGAGCAGGAAGTGCTCGATGGTCTGCTCCAAGGGCTGACCAGCAGGACCATCGGTACCAGAATCGGCCGGTCGGAGGCTGCCGTAAAGGCTATCTTGCAGCAACTATTCGCCAAAACAGGAGTGCGATCGCGCAGCCAACTGGTACGGGCCGCCCTCGAAGGCTCCCTTCGCCACGTCGATAATCGCCAATCCTGCGGCTAATCTTTCGATTAAACGCTTAAAGTTGATCGCGATAGCGTTCCAAGGCGGCGCGAACCAATTGACTCCGCGTGCGAACGCCGATTTTCGCAAACAGCTGCTGAAATGTGTTCTTAACGGTGCTTTCCGATACATCCATCTTGGCGGCGATCTCCTTGTTGGCCAGCCCCTGTACCAGGAATCGCAGGACCTCCGCTTCGCGGCCGTTCAATTGGTTCCGCTCGTCGTGATCCACGGGTATGGAGCCGACGGCCGTAGCTTGGGCGGCGGGCTCTTCGGTCACGCCGATGATCGCCGCCAGCTTGGGGATCGCGCCCTCTTTATAAGTCGAAAACCAGACGTCGGCCATGAACGACTGGCCGTCGTCGCGATGACCGCGGCACTGCATGGAGGTTCGAAACTGCGGGCCCTCCTCCCGTCGCACGGCGTGGTGAAGCTCGGGCAGAAATGCGGCGATGGGGTGTCCGATGAGCACGCCGTCGCGAGGAGCCATCAACTCCGCAGCGGCGCGATTGGCGAGCTCGATAAAACCGCGGGCGTCGATGGTGACAATAGCGGCCGGGCTGGTCTCCACCAGGATCCTCAAACGCTCCTGCGCCTCCATGTTGAGCCGGCGGTTTCGTACCAGCTCGGCGACGAATAATCCGCAGCCGGCGAGAGCGAGAGCTTCAAAGGTCAGCCGCACAAAGGAGCGGTCCAAGGAGCTGAAAACCTCGCTCAACACCGCGCAACTCACGCCGACAACCGCGGTCAACCATCGCGGCAGGAACCCGGCGGCGAGCATGATCGGAAACAGGTAGAGAAATCCGAGCGACACGTAGGGCTCGGTCCACCAGTCGATGAGAGCGATGGCCAGGATCATGGCGCCGCTTACCATGAGGACGGGGACGCGGTTCCGCTCCTCCCACATCCACTCCAGATTGAACATGAATTACGTTTTCATTATCCCATCTGCAGAGCAGTTCCTTAATACGCCAACTGCCCTGGCACGCGGTCTGGTAAGATGTCCGCGTGACTGCACCCACAAACGTAGTAAGCGTCAACAGCATTGAACGCGATCTTGCCGCCGATATTGTCCAGGTCGTCGAAGAAGCGGCAATCGCCGCGGCCCGCACCATGGGGCAGGGAGACCGGGAAGGTTCCGACCAGGCCGCGGTGCAGGCGATGCGCCGCGCTTTTGAAGAAGTACAGATCGCCGGAAACATCGTGATCGGGGAAGGAGAGCGCGACGAGGCGCCCATGCTTTACATCGGCGAACGGGTCGGCGCGCCGGCTCCGGCCGGTGTCGAATATCCGCAGGTGGATATCGCCGTCGATCCGCTGGAGGGCACCAATCTTTGCGCCACCGGTACCGCCAATTCGATCGCGGTGCTCGCCGCGTCGGAGCCGGGCGGTCTGCTGCACGCGCCGGATTGCTACATGGAAAAGATCATCGCGGGGCCGGCCTGCCGCGATGCGCTGGATATCGACGCACCGGTGAAATACAACTTGAAGGCGATCGCGCATTGCCTGGACCGGCAGGTGCGGGACCTGGTTATTATGGTGCTCGACCGGCCCCGCCATGAGGAATTGATTAGCCAGATCCGGGCGTCCGGCGCGCGCATCCGGCTGATCCCCGACGGCGACCTTTCGGCCGGAATCGCGGCGGCGGTTCGCGGCGCGGGCGTCGACGCGGTGATGGGCATCGGAGGCGCACCGGAAGGGGTCATCACCGCCGCGGCACTGCGCTGCCTTTCGGGCGAAATGGTGGCGCGGCTGGTGGTGAACACGCCCGAGCTCGAAGCGCGAGTGGAGAAGATGGGCATTCGCGATCCCAAACGGGTTTATTCGGCGCGCGATCTCGCTCCCGGGCAGCAGATTATTTTCGCGGCCAGCGGCGTCACCGACGGGGCGCTGCTGCATGGTGTCCGCTTCTTCGGCGATGGCTGCCGCACGCACACACTGATGATGACCTACGGAACGCGCAAGGTGCGATTTGTCGACACCGTCCACATGTACCGCGAGCCGGGCCGCCGCGGCGTTCGATTGTATTAGCATGGCCTCCGATTGGCCGGCGCTTTCCTTCAAAGAGTGGGAGAGCACCTGCGACACGCTGCACCTGTGGACGCAGATCGTCGGCAAAACGCGGATGAAGCTGACGCCCCTGGTAAATCACTGGTGGAACGTCCCGTTTTATGTCACGCCGCGTGGCCTGACTACCTCCGCGATCCCTTTCGGTGAGGAAAGCTTCGAGGCCGAGTTCGATCTGCTCGGTCATCGGCTCTTGCTCCGGAAAAGCGACGGACGCGCGCATACGCTTCCTTTGATTGCGCGCTCGGTGGCTGATTTCTACGCGGAATTCATGGCTTCTCTGCTGTACCTGGGAATCGAAGTGAAGATTGACCGGACGCCGGTGGAATTCGACGACACCACTCCCTTCGATCAGGACGAGCATCACGCGTCCTACGATCGCGAGTCGGTCGAGCGATTCCGGCAAGCCTTAACGGGCTGTGACCGGATCTTCAAGCAATTCCGGGCGCGTTTCATCGGAAAATGCAGCCCTGTTCATTTTTTCTGGGGCTCTTTCGATCTGGCGGTGACGCGTTTCTCCGGACGCCGCGCGCCGGAGCGCGAGGGCGCCGACAACATCACGCGCGAAGCTTATTCCCACGAATGTTCGAGCTGCGGTTTCTGGCCGGGCGATCGCAGATTTCCCAAGCCGGCGTTTTATGCCTACAGTGCACCGGCTCCCGCCGGGCTCGAAAACGAGCGGGTGCATCCGGACGCGGCGGGCTGGGACCCGGCGCTGGGCGAATTTATTTTCGATTACGACGCGATGCGCAGGGCTGCCCACCCGGAGCGATCCATTCTCGACTTCTGCCAGAGCGCCTACGAAGCGGGCGCGAAGCTCGCTTCCTGGGACCGCGCCAATCTGGAGCGCGCCCCGGCGGCTTCATACAATCTTTCTCCGATCCGATAAGAGCAGTACGGGGAGACGACGTGTACTAAGATGGAGCCCCCATGCAGGATCGGACTGGCGCATCCGATGTTTCAATTGCTGCTAAAGGCACGCCCGATTGCTTGAGGAATCCCCGAAAATGAGCGCCGTCATCGATCCTGTTGAAACGAAAGAACGTGAGGAGTCCGGAGTCATACCTCCAATTCCGGAGACGCTGGAGGACACGGGCATTCCGCAATCCATTGTTGAGCACCTGGTCCTGAAATATCTTTATTTTCGAGGCGAGCTGGTGGGTCGCGAAATCGCCAGCCTGCTCGGCTTCACCTTCAGCGTGATTAGCGGAATTCTGGAGGCGATGAAGCGGCAGCACTTTGTCGCAGTGAAAAAGTCGCTGGGCATGGGCGACATGTCCGGCCTGTTCATGCTCACCGAGGCGGGACGAAACCTGGCGCGCGAATGCCTCGAGAATAATCAGTATGCCGGTCCGGCTCCGGTGCCGTTGTATCAGTACACCGAAGTGGTTCGGCGGCAGAAACTGGCCGCCAACTGGCTTACGCCCGACCTGTTGGTGAAGGCCTTCCGCCATCTGGTGGTGGAAGCGGATATTCTGGCGCAGATCGGCCCGGCGGTGAACGCGAGCAAATCGTTCCTGATTTACGGGCAGCCCGGCAACGGAAAGACCGCGCTTGCTGAATCGCTGTTTCGCGTCGAAAGCGAGCCGATCTTCATGCCCTACGCGCTCGAGTGCCAGGGCAACATCGTCCAGATCTACGATCCGATCTACCATCAGAAAATAGAGGACGAAGCGTCCGAGATTTCGGCGCTTTCGAGCGAATTGGCATACGACGGACGCTGGTTCCGCTGCCGGCGTCCGTTCATCATCACCGGCGGCGAGCTCGCGCTCGAAATGCTCGATCTGAGCTTCAATAAGCACTCCAAAGTGTACGATGCGCCCTTCCAGTTGAAGGCCAACAACGGGATTTATCTGATTGACGACTTCGGGCGGCAGAAAGCCAGTCCCGCGGAGATTCTGAACCGCTGGATCGTCCCGATGGAGCGGCACGTCGATTATCTTTCGTTCCAGGCGGGCGGAAAGATGACGGTACCGTTCGAAGCGTTCCTGATTTTTTCGACCAATCTGCGGCCCGACGGTCTGGGCGACGAAGCGTTTCTGCGTCGAATCCAGTACAAAATGTTTTTACGAAGCCCGCGCGCTCCGGAATTCATTCAGATTTTCAAACGTTTTTGCGGAGGGCGCCAACTGGAATTCACGCCCGGCCTGATCGAGAGCTTCGTGCAGAAGCATTACGTCGAAGGCGGCAAGCGCTTTCGCCGCTGCCATCCACGCGACGTAATCACGCACGCGGTCGACATTCTGAATTTCGAGCGCCGGCCGATGGTGCTGAATGAAGAGGTTCTTACTCGCGCCTTTAACAGCTGTTTTGTAGAGACCGTCGACGTTAACGATTAGTTTTGGGCGGATCGCGGAGGCGCCCGGCGCCGACGCGCTCGATAAGAGTGTCGATGCATCACGCGAAGCGCGTGCGCCACGGACTGAGCGATGTGGAATCGGGCTATTCTGGGGTTTATGCGCTTCCTGTTCTCGCTTGCTCTGGTGTCCGCGATTTGCTGTGGGCAGAAATTTAACGGCTTCGATGCCACTTCGCTCGACCGGTCGGCCGATCCGTGCGTCGACTTTTATCAATACGCCTGCGGCGGATGGATGGCGGCGAATCCGATTCCCAACGACAAATCGCGTTGGGGCCGTTTCGACGCGCTGCAGGAGCGCAACCGGCTTATTCTGCAGGGGATTCTTGAGAACGCTTCGCTGGATAAACCGAACCGCAGCGTGGTGGAGCGCGAAATCGGCGATTACTACGTCGCCTGCATGGACGAAAAGGCCATCGACGCCAAGGCGCCGGGGGCGCTGAAGGACGATCTCGACCGCATCAACGCCATGCGCGATAAACCGGCGTTAACCGATATGGTGACGCACCTTTATCGCATCGGATCGGCGCCCTTCTTCCGATTTTCGTCTTCGCCCGATGCCAAGGATTCCACCCATGTGATCGCCGATCTGGATCAGGGTGGCCTGGGACTGCCGGAGCGCGATTATTACTTCAAAGACGATCCTAAATCGGTCGATTTGCGCGCAAAATACGTCGCTCACGTGGCCCGAATGCTGGAGCTGAGCGGCGTGGCGCCGGAGGCGGCGGCGAAGCAGGCCGACGCGGTGATGAAGATTGAAACGGAGCTCGCCAAAGGCTCGCTCGACAATATTTCCAGGCGCGACCCGAACAAGGTTTATCACAAGCTGAGCGTGAAAGAGCTCGGCTCGCTGTCGCCGAGCATCGATTGGGCGCGATTTTTCGAGGGTGTCGGCGCGCCGCCTGTCGAAAGCCTGAATGTCGATTTTCCACCGTTCATGCGGGCCCTCGAATCGGTGGTCGTGCAAACCGACCTAAACGACCTTAAAACCTATCTAACGTGGCATTTATTGCACGATTCTGCAGATGTGCTTCCGGAGAAGTATCAGCGGGAGACGTTTGAGTTTTACGGCAAAACGCTCAAGGGCGCGAAGGAAATGCAAGCCCGCTGGAAGCGCTGCGTCGATCAGGTGGATGGCCAGCTCCCCGATGCGCTGGGACAGAAATTCGTCGACAAAACGCTGGGCGAAGAAGGCAAGCGGCGGACCCAGCAGATGGTGAACGCGATCGAAAAAGCGATGGCCCAGGATCTCGAAACGCTGGACTGGATGACGCCCAAAACCAAGGAGCAGGCGATGATCAAGCTGCACGCGATCATCAACAAAATAGGGACGAAAGAGCACTGGGTGGATTATTCCAACGTAAAAATCGCCCGCGACGACGCCTACGGAAACGCCGAACGGACCAGCCTGTTCGAGCTGCATCGCGAGTTGGATAAGATCGGCAAACCCGTGGATCGCACGGACTGGCAGATGACCCAGCCGGAGGTGAACGCCTATTACGATCCGCAGGAGAACGACATCAATTTTCCCGCAGGCATCCTCCAGCCGCCTTTCTGGGACAACAAAATGGACGACGCGGTGAACTATGGGGCGATCGGCTCGGTGATCGGGCACGAACTGACCCATGCGTTCGACGACGAGGGCCGGCAATATGATTCGAAGGGCAATCTGCGCGATTGGTGGACCGAGGAGGATGCCAAGGCGTACGACCAGCGGAGCGGGTGTCTAGTCAACGAATACTCCGGGTTCACCGCGGTC
>Ga0182024_10012870_pt1 | contig 16465 bp, 17 predicted proteins | sample P32metaG_FD_120480 | JGI IMG/M metagenome (GOLD analysis project Ga0182024, IMG submission 120480) | Permafrost microbial communities from Stordalen Mire, Sweden - P3-2 metaG (Illumina Assembly) | ecosystem: Environmental > Terrestrial > Soil > Wetlands > Permafrost | place: Sweden: Stordalen... | reverse complement strand
CCGTGTCCGCGCACGACTACCGCCATGAACGCATGTTTTCGCCACATCTTATCGATGACGTCGTAGGCGACGACATCCTCGCCGACGATCGTAAATTCACGGTTGGCCACCTCTCCGAGGGTGACGCCCGTGTGAGCTCCCTCAAGACCGCGCCTTAGGCCGGTATTAACACGAATGACTCCATAGATCCGCGACTTTCGGATTACGACGACGTGCCGCAAACGGCCCTCCTGTTCGTGCTCTCGCAGGAAGCTGTCGAAGCTGTCCTCGGCCGGAAGGACCAGCACATCAGAATCCATCACTTCGCGTGCATGTTGCACAAGGAACATGTTGGCGTGCAGGGCCTTGGGGATTGTGCGTCCGCGACGGACCAGTTTCAGGGTGTATATATTTTCTCGCGACAGCAGGCGTCGCACGCCGACGCTCGCGGCGACTGCGAGAATCATCGGCATGACGATGTCATAGTCGCGCGTCATCTCGAATGTCATGGTCACTGCCGTCATGACCGCGCCGGTGCCACCGCCCACCATGGCGCCCATGCCGACCATGGCGAAAGCAGGAATGCTGAGGGGAATCGGAAAGCCGAGCGCTGAGAGCAGAGCCGCGAAGCCGCCGCCAAGCGTCGCGCCCATGAAAAGCGACGGCGAGAAAATTCCGCCCGACGAGCCCGATCCAAGGCTGCTCGAAGTCGCCAGAGCCTTACAGACACATAACAGGCCTAGCAACCAAAATGCTGACATCTGCCCGACGAGAATGTGCTCGATCGTCGCGTAGCCCACGCCATCGACATAGTACTGGCCGAAAGCTCGATAGAGGGCGTACATCATTAAACCCACGAGCAGCATCCCCAGCATGTGGCGCAAATAGCGCCATGGGATTTTGTCGAACAAGTCTTCCGCAAGACTCAGCCCATGGATAAAACCCGCCGCGGCCACTCCCGTGAGGGCGCCCAAGGCTGAGTACAGCAACAGCAATACCACCGCATTCGCGTCGGCGGCGAGCGGCTCCAGCGGCGGAACGAGGAATGCCGGCTGCTGCCCAAAAAGGACCCGCCCCACAAAAGTCGCCGCGCCGGTTGCGACGGCAACCGGCAAAAAGGTACTGACGCTCACCTCCGGCATCATTAACTCAATGGCGAACATCACCCCGCCGATCGGCGTGTTGAACGTTGCCGCGATGCCGGCGCCGGCGCCCGCGGCGACAAGCGCGATCCGCTGACCCGGCGGCATGCGGATGATCTGCCCCACGGTCGAACCCAATGCCGACCCAATCTGAATGATGGGACCCTCGCGTCCCACCGACGATCCGCTGCCAATCGCAACGGCGGAGGCCAAGGACTTGACTACCGCGACAATGGGCCGGATTACTCCCTCGCGGTAGTAAATCGCGTCCATCACTTCCGGGACTCCGTGACCCTTGGCTTCAGGAGCAAAGTTGTTCACGAGGAAGGTAACGATCACCGCGCCGATCACCGGGACCAGGATGACAAGAGCGCCCCATCGATTCGACGCCGTAAACTCATTGGCGTCGTAGGGCAGCATGAAGCGCCCAGTAAAGAAAATATTATGGAGCAGACCGATTAGGTCGCGAAACAAGAAGGCGCCGAGTCCTGTCACGACACCGAGCGCAAGCGCAAGCGTCGTCAGATAGAACAGACTTAGCCTCTGGCTGTCATCGTTCTGCATGGCGCCGATCAGAAATCGTAGTCGTCAAAAGCGGCTTTTAGAGGCTCGACGTTCAGCATTTTGCAGTCGCATAAAAATCCCTCAAAAAGTTTGGCCAATAGAACGTCAACCGCAAGATGGCCCAGTGAGCCGTGCAACCGACCCGCCGCCTAGCTTGCCGCATTCGACGTGACGCCGGCTAGCGTCCAAAGTGATATGTGCAGCTCGCGCCGGACGTGGGCAAGATGATCTCGAACGCGTCGAGCCCGTCTTGGCGTGAGAACCTAGGAAACGTCGCAAGCGACTCGTGAGTAAGGGGATCAGTTTACCGAGGGTGCGTTCCCTAATACGGGTTCCTGACCGCGCCGGTCAACTTTTGACGACTTCACAGTGCCGATGCTCCTTCTTCAGCTTCGTGCACGTCGATTGAGCGTCCTCAAGAGTCATTGGCGCTGATTCCACGCGATTGAGTTTGTCCGGCGGTGTAGCCGGAACGACTGTAACCTCGCGCACTACTTTGCCATACCGTGCCTGCAACTTTGCACGCACCGTCTCGGCCTCATGCTTCGACCGGAACGCCCCGAGTTGCACGCGATACTCGCCAGCCTTGAGCGTCTGAAGCTGAGCGCGCGCCTGGTCGGCCTCCGGTCCCTGCGGATACTTCTCTAGGAAATCCTGCAATGCAGTCGCCGTCGCGCTAGCCTGCGCAACCTTCCACGCAGCCGACCGCTCGAGCGCCGCAATCCGGTCGTGCGCCTCCGCCGAGTGCACGCCTTTTGGCTGATTCTGCAGGTACGCTTGAAAGCTTTCCAGAGTATTGGTCTTCTGCGCGTCCGCCCACGCCTGCTCATCCTCCAATGCATGAATCCGATCGCGCGCCTGGTCGGCGCGCGCGTTGTTCGGATGGTCTTTGAGAAATGCCTGATAAGCAGCCACGGTCCCTTGTGCGTCGGACTTTTTCCAATCCGACTCGGCTGAGCTACACGCCAGGAGCACGACGACAGTCAAAACGGTCATTCCTCGTAGTATGTTCACGACAATCTCCTCAGATCGGACACGGGGCAGACATGGTTGCGCAGGGCGTTTGCACGCGAGACTAAGGCGAGAAGCATCGCGGTAAGGGCATTGAACCTATACGCTACAGTATGTAGCGAAAATTGCGCAAGTGCAAAAAAGACACGGCAGCCGGCTCCACAGATTGCAAATGCACTGCAGCATGTCGCGGAACAAACTCAGGCCGAGTCAAAATGGCATCGACGGGCAAACCCGGCCGAATGCGGACCCGCAACGAGGAACGCGCTGATACCATATACAGCTATGTTGCGAAACCGCGCCTCCTCACAGTGAAACCAAGCCCCGAGCCTCACGCCATGAGCAAGCGGGGGGCGCCGCGCACGCGGGCGGCTGCTACGCACGGCGTAGGCCGGCCGCGGGACGAGCGGATCGATGCCGAAGTCGCATTCGCCGTTCTGAGCGCTCTGAAAGAGGGGGGATACCGGGCGGTGACAATCGACGGTATCGCCCGGCGGGTCGGCCGCGCCCGCACCAGCATCTATCGCCGCTGGACGAGTAAGCACAGCTTGGTAGCGTATGCGGTGCTCAGTGAGATGGGTGACGACCCGGCTGCCGATACGGGCAGTGTTCGCGGGGATCTCGAGGCGGCTGTGGGTACGCTATTAAATGCATTTGCCGGACCGCTGGGCCGCGCGTTGGCAGGGCTTGTGGCGGATATGGCTCAGGACAAGGCCCTTGCTTTGACCATTCGCAAGCAGGTCCTCACGGCGCGACGCAGATCCATGCGGGAGGCGCTCATCCGCGGTCGTAACCGCGGAGAGGTCCGGGATGGCCTCGATGTGGAACTGGTACTCGACATGCTTACCGCTCCGTTTTATTACCGCACTCTCTTTGGCCACGCACCCATCACACCACGCACGACCCGTCAGGTCGTGGCTTATGTTTTGCGGATCATTGAGGTGGAAGGCGGTAGGAAAATACATCACGCCAGATGACGCATCGCACGCGTATGGCGGAATTCGAAGCGATCCTCGCTATAAAGGCGCTTTTGGGCAAATATATATTTTCAGAATCGCAGAGCCCCGGCCGGCCGGAAGCGAACAACATCGTCTTTGCTGAGCGCAGAGCGGTGTCCGAAAAACGCTGAAATTGGTAAGTATTTCCATGACATCGGGTTTTTCGCAACTCGGCGTGCTCCTCTTCGTTTCCGCGTTGGTCGCGATACTGACGCGTCGTCTGCATATGCCGTACACCGTGGGCCTGGTACTTGCCGGCATGGGCCTGTATTTCTTTCATGTGCGGATGCAACTGCATCTGTCGAAGGATCTGATTTTTTCGGTCCTCTTGCCGCCGTTAGTATTTGAGGCTGCGCTGTGCATCAGTTGGCGGGACTTCAGAAAGGATCTGCCGGTGGTTGCACTTCTGGCGACGATGGGCGTGGTGCTGGCAGCCGCCGTCACGGCGTGCGGCATGCATTACGCACTCGATTGGGATTGGGGCAGCGCGACCGTGTTCGGGGTGCTGATCGCCGCCACCGACCCCGTGTCCGTCATCGCGACATTCAAAGAAGCCGGCGTAACCGGCCGCCTGCGTTTGCTCATCGAATCGGAAAGCCTGTTGAACGATGGTACGGCCGCAGTCGCCTTCGTTGCCGTCTTAAGCGTGCTCGCGGGCGAGAACCATGATGTCCATTCGATCGCTGGCGCGCTGCTGCTGACGATCGCCGGGGGAGCCCTCATCGGTGCTCTCGTCGGATTTGGCTTCATGCTGTTGGCGGGTCGAACCGATGATTACCTCGTCGAGATTACCTTCACAACGCTCGCGGCGTACGGGTCTTTCTTTGTGGCTGAGCACTATCATTGTTCGGGCGTGCTAGCAGCATTGACCGCCGGCCTCGTGGTTGGGAACTATCGGCCCAGCGGATCGATGTCCGATGCGGGGCGCCACGCCTTAGAAACTTTCTGGGAATACGCCGCGTTCCTTGCCAACTCGCTCATCTTCATTTTGATCGGTGCTCAAGAAGCCGAGCAGCATTTCAGCGGCTTATGGTTGGCCATACTCGTCGCTATTGCACTCGTGACCTTAGGCAGAGCGGTAGCGATCTATCCCTTGTGTGCCGTGTTCGCACACACTCCGTTTAAAGTAGAAAGTCGGCATCAGCACATCCTTTTTTGGGGCGGGTTACGTGGTGCGTTAGCGTTGGCTCTCGCCTTGGCCCTCCCGGACGATTTGCCTCTCCACGACGCCATTGTCACGATCACCTTCGCGGTCGTCGCCTTCTCCGTATTCGCACAAGGGTTGACAATCACCCCGCTGCTCCGCCGCCTCGGACAAATCAAGTTCCGTCCATGAATCGATACCAGCATAACGCCGCCCTTGGCATGGGTTATAAGCGCGGGCGCGGGCGCCGACAGCAGCGCCAACATCGACAACAGAAGCGGTGCACCTTGAGCGCTAGGTAAATGTCGCGCGCACGTTGGGCTGTGACAGATAAAGGAGGATTGCACCTGCGACTGCCACCCCGATACCGCCCTCTAGGAAATGGCCCAAGAAAATCTGTCCAGCATCGCCAATCCCATTGAAAAGAAAAATGCCGAGAGCCAGCCACCAACCCCATTTCCGGTGGAGAAAGCAACCAGTGCTTGCGGCAAGCATACCAATGGCCAGCGTCAAAAAACCGGGACCGAGCCATATGCGGTAAGGCATAAGCAATGAACGGCGTGCCGGATAGATTACCCAAATAGCCTCCAGCTCTGATCCTGGCAACAGGAGAGCCGTCCCAACACTGAGAAGAATGCAGCTCGCTACAGCAAAGAAAATTGCAATTAGGAAAATCCCAAAAGGCTTTGTTCTGAGCATCGGACTGAGCTCGCCGCCAAACGGCAATCATGCAACTTGCAATGAGCATAGGTGCAAATTTCTGAGAGCTAAAGCAAAGTCAATGGCCAGAGTTTGAGGCGGCGCAGGCGGAAAAATTTGGGTGGCTACCGGGACTCCGCGCTGTCAACGGGCAAATTGGCCAACTCCCGAGGGCTCGGCTTCGGACGCGGAGCAACCTGTTGCGAAATTATTCATAAGAGCAAGTTGCGGGCATAGCTTGCAATTGACGGTCGTGATCGGCGACCTTTTACGCGAATCTGTACCTATCGAGTACCTGGCTGGGATATCGGACAGCATTACGGGCATACAGCTAACTAATTGTGTCCAGTTTCAATTCGGCGTTGACGCTTAGAATTCCGGAGCCGTTAAACTTCGTACGCGATCTAAAAAGGCACTGATGATTGGATTCAACCATTCCGACCGCCCCGAGAACGTCGCGTGGTCCGTTCCGGGCAGCACGCACAGCTCCGCGTTGGGCAGTGCATGAAATATCTTGAGCGTGTGCTCAAGTGTGATCGCATCGCGATCGCCTGAAATGACCAAGACCGGCTGAGAGATTCGTGTCAGCAGCCCGAGGTTCAGTTCTGCTTCCGTCGGAGACGTAAGCCACAGATGCGTAAGTTTCTCGTCGATGGTCGTCGGCTTGGACATCTCAGTGGCGCGCAATTCCTCCAGATCATCAGGTCTCAGACCCTCGGGAGCAATGTTCACGCCGCTGATGACAAGGCGTCGGACTAACTCAGGATGTCGGATTGCGAGCATCAGTGCCAAAATGCCACCATCGCTGAAACCCACTACATCCACGTTGCGAAGTTTTAGCAGCCTCAGCAGCTCAGCCGTATCTTCCATCATTGCGGTGTAGCTCAATGGTCCTGGCACGTCAGGAGTGCGTCCCTGACCCACCTGATCAGGTGCTACGATATGATGATGTTCGGAAAAGACGTCCAATTGACGCACGAACGAGCGTTCACCCGAGTCGCCTCCGCCATGCAAGAAGACCAGCTCCGGGCCGCCGCCGCGCGCGGCATAATAGATATTGTGACCATGAATATTGGCCTTAGACCACCGGATGTGCTGAGCCACGGGAACTGTGTCAGCCAGTGCGCAATTCAGCCAGATCGCCAGTAAGACTATCCTTCCGCCGTTTTGCAGTACGTTATCTCGGAAGCCGTGCCGGCCTTTCGTCCTACTGGTCGCCATCACTGACCTATTGATCAACTACGCACCGCGGCGGTGAAAGCGATTCAAATCGCGCTTAGGGAGCATGTCGATGATAATAACGGCGATCGACGACCATCGGGTAGACAATACCTGCTGGCGCCAAGGAATTATTTCCGGGACGGAAAGTTGATGGCCGCACTTACGTGGCGCGTTGGTGTTGGCTCTCGCCCTGGCGCTCCCGGAGGATTTGCCTCGCCGCGACGCTATCGTCACGATCACCTTCGCGGTCGTCGCCTTCTCCGTATTCGCACAAGGGTTGACAGTCACCCCGCTTCTGCGCCGCCTCGGAGAAATCAAGTACCGCCCGTCAACCGATACGATTTTATTGCCGCTTTCGGCTTAGAATCTCGCTTGCGCGATGCGCCTAGCGAGCAGGGGAGGCTCCATCTGAGGCGAAGAAGTGGATATTGCGCGATCAAAGGGGATCTATCGGCTTTAGTATGCCGGGCAAGTAAGGCGCCGGGATTCCCCGGCCTCGCTGGGAATGCGATATCGGAGTGACTTACCCGGTCTCCTTTTTCATGGGCAGTTTTACCGAGTATTCCCGCTGATGCGAACGTTTCGACGAGCTGTCGCCGCTGCGGCAATGATGAGCGCCGTGGCCGTCACAGACGCGCAGCCGCGACCAGTGGTAGTCGAGCTCTTCACGTCACAAGGCTGTAGCTCGTGTCCCCCGGCCGACTTCTACCTCGGAAAATTGAGCGCACGCTCCGACGTGCTGGCGCTCGCATTTCACGTCGATTACTGGGATAACCTCGGGTGGCGCGATCGCTTCGCGTTGCCCCAGTCGGTGAAGCGCCAGAACGTCTACGCTCAAAATCTCCACCGATCCTCAGTCTATACGCCACAACTGGTTGTCGACGGTCGTGAGGATGAATCCCGTTCGGACTCGAAGGCGGTTGACCGGGCTCTTAACCAGAATCGCGACGGCGTGCCAGTCGGGCTCTCAGTGCAAGGCGCGCATATCCAGGTGGAGATTGGTAGACAGTCGGGCGTGGCACCGTGTGACGTTGTATTGGTTGCTTACCTGCGTCATGCGGTTTCGAATATCGGTCGAGGTGAAAATGTCGGCCGAACGCTTGAAGAGTTCAACATCGTGCGGGATATCCGCACACTGGGTGCGTGGAAAGGCGAGCCGCAAAGTTTTCGCGTACCGGTATCCTCGCTGCCCCCGGACGCCACGGACGTCGCTGTGCTCGTCCAACCCCTCGGGCAGGCCCCGATCGTTGGAGCAGGTATGCATGCCCTGCGTTGAGTGACCCAGTTGCCACGGGATGGTACAGCTAAGGAAGTACTTCGGCGGACGCGCCAAGCGGCGTATCGTGGTCGTGAATGCACGCAAGGCGCGCCGGACTTGTCTGGGAAGCGGCGCGCTATCGTCAACCGCCTCGCCGCGGTTCTGTGCAGTCTCACAAGCTTTGCGACATATTCGCTTCAGGCGCAAGTCGTGCACTGGGTCCCACAGCAAGTCGAAGCCGCAATTGTGGCGCGCTCGGAGACGCCGGCTGCGGGCGGTGGTGAAGCCGACGTGACGATCGTTGAGTCTCTCGACTACAACTGCCCATTCTGCAAGAAGACCACGCCCGAGTTGCAGAAACTACTGAAGGCCGACCGGCGGGTACGAATACTCTATAAAGAGTGGCCAATCTTCGGGGACGTCTCGGAGTACGCCGCCCGTTCGGTACTCTCTGCAAATTGGCAGGGAAAGTTTCTCGCAGCGCACAACGCGCTGATCGGCGCGCAAGATGACCTCGATGCGAAATCACAGGTTGACTCCCTGTTGAAAGGCATCGGCGTCGATTTGAAGCGCTTGGCCGATGACCGAATAAAGCACGCCGCTGAAATCGATGCGATTCTTGATCGAAATGCGGCTGAAGCCAAGGGACTTGCCCTCAGGGGTACACCTGGCTTCCTGATTGGACGTCAGTTGGTGCCAACCGCGCTCACTTTGCAGCAGCTGCTGCAGCTCACGACCAGCGCGCGGATGAGCCAGCAGGATGACGGCAAGGTAGCGCCGGCTCGTTAAGCGCACGAGCGCTGCGGGCCGGTCAATGACAGCAGCAAGCCGTCACCGTTTCGTGCTCGTATGCGCCCAACCGTTTGGCAAGTGCACGGAAGTTCCAACCAGCAGTCCTGGAGTCAGTGCCGCCGAGGACCTGGCGGAGCGGCCCCTAGTTCAAATCTCCCTGAGGGCCCAACCGTTTCGAGTCGATAACACTCCGGTCGGCGCGTTTCTTTGCTGTGCGGCGACTACCGGTGTCATCGGTCAGGACGAATTGTAATCAAGCCGTTCAGCGCGCGGGAATTCATCACGCGCATCGAGACGCGCGGCCGTTTCAACGAAAGGATGTGTTTTTGGCGACGCTGGCTCATGAGCTTCGCAATCCCTGCGCCCCCATCCGCAAAGCCGCACAAGCGAACGGAGACCGTAGCTTTCGGACGCCTATTTATCGCTAACCCGGATCTACCTAATCGCTTCCGGATGGGAAAAGATCTCAACAAATACCACCGCCCGACCTTCTACGGCGGGGGAGCCGAGGGCTATACGGACTATCCGTTTCTAAAGGCCGAAGATACAGGCGGGCAGCGGACGTCGGGACAAACCCCAGCGTGGCTTAAGGCGTGGATCTTTCCGAAACGGATTCGAATAATCTGAGCGGAATCTCGTCAAACAGATCAGCGGCCTCTATCGTCGCTCGATCAGGCTCCTATCAAATTCCGCCGGTGAATACATACGATTTTATCGCCGCCCTCGGCTTGGACATTCACGTTGGTCGTGAGCACGGACGCCGGACGCGCAGCAACGCGTTGCGAATTCCTCAACAGAGGGCGAGCCGCGGGCATAGCTTGCAGTGGACGGTCGTGATTGACGCCCTTATGTGCGCACCTATACCTATCGAGTACCTGGCTGGGATATCGGACAGCGATACGGGCATGCGGCTAACTATTTGAATTATTTGGCGCGCCCGGAGAGATTCGAACTCCCGACCCCCTGGTTCGTAGTTATAATTGTCCACTGCTCCCCAGTACGCCTGACTGCGCTGGAGTATGCAGTTTCAACGGGTTAATTCTAGAGTTTTCCTTTGTTGCCCGATTCACGTCGGGAAGGTACGATCGCGCGTGGTAACGTCCTGGTAACTCACCGACTGAGCCCTCATGACAACGAGAATACTGCGCCAGGACATGATCAGGTCCCTCCCCTACTTAGGCACCGGTAATTTCCAATGCATTTATTGGGACCAGCGCCTGCCGTGCTTCGGAGTGAGGGTTTATCCGAGCGGCCGGCGCGCGTTCGTCTGCTCCTATAGGGCTTTAGGCCGCAAACGAATCGCCACTCTGGGCCGAGGGGACGTTCTGAGGCTCGATGCTGCGCGTAAGAAGGCAGTCGCATACCTTGGTCAAGTCGCCGAAGGACTCGATCCGCAAGCGCCCAAAGACACCCTCAAAGCGGCCGGCACGGTCAAATCGCTCGCCGACGCCTATATCGGGCGACATGCGAAGCTCAAAAAGAACACCTGGGTTGATGATGAGTCGTATCTGGCGCGTCATCTGCTTCCTCGCTTTGGCACCAGACTGGCGCTGGCGATCACCACCGATGACATGGCGAAGCTACATGCGGAGATCGGCGCCAAGCATCCCTATGCCGCGAATCGACTCCTTGAGATCGTGCGAAAGATGTACAACCTGGGGCGTAAGTGGGGACTCGTGCCGATCGATAAGGCCAGCCCAGCGTCCGGCGTTGAGCGCTTCCCCGAAACGAAGCGGCGCCGTTTCGTGACTCCGGATGAACTGCCTCAGTTATCGAAGGCGATCGACCAGGAGGCTGATGAATACGTTCGGCATGCCGTTTGGCTGTTGCTGCTCACGGGGCTTCGCCGCGGAGAGCTGCTCAAGGCCAAGTGGAGCGACGTTGATTGGAAGCAACGTACGTTATTAATCCCGAAGACCAAGAATGGCGAGGCGCTTCTCGCCCCATTGAGTCATGCCGCCATTGCCCGTCTGAAAGATGTGCCGAAATTACAAGACAATCCGTACATCATCTGCGGCCGGAAGGCGGGACAACACCTAGTGAATTTAACCGACGCATGGAGTCGGATTCGCACGGCCGCGGGACTGAGCGATTTGCGAATCCATGATCTCCGGCGAACGGTCGGATCCTGGCTTGTGAGAGACGGCGCATCACTTCACTTGGTTGGCTCAGTGCTCAATCACAAGGATCAGAAGACAACCGCAGGCTATGCGTACTTCCAGACCAAGGAGCGGCACAAAGCACTCGACAAACACGGTAGGAACGTCATCGATTTTGCATCCCGACTGCCATCGGCGTCCCCTGCCAACCCGCATGTGTTGTCTTCACCTTCGAGCAATCACACACCCCATCGCGGTCCACTGCGCTCTTTCACGCGGGAGGCGCTCTATAATCTGGTCTGGTCGGAGCCAACTCGGACGGTGTCCAGGCGCCTCGGCATATCAGATGTTGGTCTTGCAAAAGCCTGTAAGCGAGCAAATGTTCCGACGCCCGATCGAGGTTACTGGGCGCGAATTGGTGCCGGACAACAGTGCAAGAAAACGCCCTTGCCTCGCCTTGAGACCGACGTCGCGAAGAATATAACTTTCCGAGGACGGCGGTGTATTGAAGTCGGGGACCGGATGAGTCAGGCGTAATTTTTTCAAACCCCGCGACGCCATATTCACGGGGCGATCATTGTCCGTATACGCTCACGCGGCTCGCAATTAGAAAGCAAAAGCAGAAATCGCGCGTCCGTGTGCCAGACTACCATGCCGCACTGGACGGTGCTCGAAGCCACCGCAAAGCGCGAGGGCGTCGGCCTGCAGGATATTATTCACACTTGGCATTGAACGGACTGCACCCGTAGATCGGTTGCATCTTTGGAACACATTTGGAGGAGGTCATCTGGCAGCGTTTGCAGCATTCGATTTAATGTAGCTGTGAACTCACTTCAGTCTGACTTGGGGCGGAGGTCGATACGTACTTCTTGAGAGCACTAATATCCATTGCAACATCGGTTCATAGCTACTTCGAGTTTTGATTGGTTAGCTTGATCAAGTCGGAAGCTTTAGGCTTGCGGTTACCGCCGCCCCATGTTTTTTCGATCTTGCCGTTCTTGGCCAGCGCAACGCAGATGTCCTTGACGTTCGTTTCGCGCAGCATGAAACGCTGTATCAGGCGAAAGACAACACTCTCGAACGTTGGGGAAGGCTGCTCCGACAATGCGTCGACCAGGTACTTAGATGCGAGCACCTTTTGTTCAGAGACGATCTCCTCGATCGTAGCTTCCTGGACGGAAGCGTCGTGCCCAGGAAATAGACCAGACATGTTGGACGCCTCGTCGCGCCTTTGTTCCTTGGCGTTGGCACGGTTCTTCGCATGCTCGCGCTGCGCGCGAAACTCCGTTTCGCGAAACTCTTTGAGCCCATCGAGGCTTTTGGTGGCGTAGGTCAAAAAGAAGTGCGGTCGGTCTATAACGGCCTTGTCAATTCGTGTTGAAACCACGAAACGAAATCTTCCGGTGTCTTTCAGAGTCTCCTCGAAGAGCCTTAGCGCTGCATCGCCTGGCGGTAAGGTCCGATCCAATCTGTCCCGCCACCGAGGCCCACCGAGGATGGGGTTGAGTGACGCGATAATTTCTGGATCGTCGCTGTGTATAAAGCGACTGATGAATCCGTACATGTAGTTAATCAAGACTTCGCACTTAGGACGCGCGAAGAGCGGCCTGATCTTGTACAAGGGATAGCCGGTCCAGCCGGTCGGGTCGATGAAGATCAATGGTAGAGACGTACCAATAAAGGCGTCGATCCGGTCGATTGCGTCTTCAAATTTTCCACGGAAGGTCTGAATTTCGAAGCCCTTTTCGGGATCATGCAACGGCGCGACGGCCGCGGTGAGTTGCCTGAATGGTTCCGAGCCTATTTCGGAGAAAAAGAGCCGGATGCGCCGCAGCTTCCGCTCTCTATCAAATATCTTCTGCTGGGCATTCTTCAAAACTCTGATTGCGATCATGAAGGATGAGTCGCTGAAGTCTTTTTCCTTGGTCTCCCACGGGCCGCAAAAGCCGTCGACAAACGCCAAATCCGAGAAGGTCAACACTTTGAACGCAAGGCCTTGCAGGTATCGCTCAAGTATGAAGTGCTTCGCTTGCGTTTGTTCTCGGCCAGCATACGGATTGTCGGCTGGCATAACCCCTCCCGTGGGCTAGATACTTTTCTCATGCGATCAATGCTCGCGCCTCAGGGTAGTTGGTATAAGTCACGCCGTCTAACAAGCGCCCGCTGCGCTTTTTGGGTCTCCAGGAGAGACGCTCAAGTCTTCCCGCCTCATCGTGGAGTTCAATGATTTTGGTTGCCGGTTCGCCTTGCGACTCGGGGCTCCAATGTCCCCACTGCTTGAAATGAAAAGGAACGTTGTGGGCACGGCATTGGTCGCGCAGAGACCGAATCCAGTTAGGGTGTGTCGGGCGCGCTTGGGGACCGCTCTCCCCGCCCGCGATGACCCAATGGATCTGCCCTTTCTTGACCCAGAGCGTCAGATCGATTGCAGACAGCAACGGCTCGCATGACAAGAATCGAACTTTGGCCTCGGCGGTGAGCAGTCTCTCGATGCGCCGTTGTGCCCAGCGCTGGTTTTCGGCCGTGGTGCCTAACCAGACATTGTCTCGAGGCCTTTGCGCCCAGGGATAGACGTACTTGATTTGCCCGGGACGCTTAGTCAGTAGCAGCCAATCGAGGTTTGGAGTCTTCTCGATGAGTGCCCAGAGTTTCTCTCGCCAGGAATCCAAGTCTCGCCGCGGTTCGAAAACATCGGCCATCGAAGCGCAGAAAACGCGCGGCCGTTGATCGAATCGTTTGGCCTCGGCATTCCAGCGCAGTGGCTCTCGCCAATGATGCTCGCCAAAGAAACGCCGAGGTGCACTTCCGCCCCAGAGCTCATCTCCGAAACGGCGAGCCCAAGTCTCTGCGTAACAATGGGCGCAGGCCGGCGATAATTTCACGCAACCCCACCACGGATTGAAGGTGTGATGCGTCCATTCGATGTCGGAGTCCTTGGCCACGGCGCATTATTCTCTGCGAGCGACACAGTCACCAACTGGCGCGGCGACAGGCAAGTTTTTCGTGATGCGATGCTGGATGCGCGGTGCATGGGCATTCCGAACCGCTCGCAGTGTGGGTACCAGAATAATTATGGTCATGAACGCTTCCTTGTAGAGAGGGGAAGCCTCGCACGCGAGCAGTGCGCAGCGAGGACCTGGTCGGCAGCGAAGCCTGGCTGCCGCTCAAGCTGCTCAATGGGGTGTTGAATCAGCACGGTCGCGTCAACTGGTCTCGGTGAATGTCAGTGCACATGGCTGTGGTTTTATACAGCCCGAGCTAAAAGCGCAAGGTTCGCTCGTAAATAGCTGATTTCACTGGAGCCTTGGGATGGGAGAAATCTTTACAGTATCTTGCCGCGGCTGCCGGGTTGGGCGTGAACCATAGCCTGGGAGCTCGCAGGTCTCATTTCTGCCTCCGCATGGCGATAGCCCCGGCTTTCGTGTCGAACACGAGCTGGAAGATGCGGTCGAATTTATCCATGACCGAGCGAGATTCTGTCGTGCAAGCCTTAAACGATGTGCTGGACTTCGATTCCGCCCCAGTGTTCCTGAAGGTACTGGGCGACGAGACGTCTGTGGCAGTGAAGGGGCTTGTCCTCGCTACACAGGAGGCAGCACTCTTCGAGAAGGCTTTTCGGGATGGTGGATTCGATGCGGCGTTGGCGCATGAGCCCGAGAAAGTCCCTTTCGTAGACAGCCCAATCGCCTTTTTGCTTCTTGTAGCAGTCCAAAAGTTCCTGAGTGGGCGCAAGGTCCGGCATATGGACATAGTCAATGCTGGCGATGGCGTGCAGGAAATATTTCAGGTCGTCTTTTTTGGAGAAGCCTGCTAGCTGAGAAACGTTGTTCAGACGGACGTCGACGACTCGCTTGACGCCGGCGTCGCGAAGTTTCTCGAAGAAGGCTTGCGCCTTCTTATTGGTGAAGCCGATCGTGAAAAGCTTCATCGGGCAACTTGCCGCTCGTGGACTCTGAGTTCTGTGCCGGAATCACGTAGGCAATCTGGCTCGCCTGGACGTCGTAGGCTTGCTCGATGCAGTCCTGTTCGTGGGTGAGCATGTCCGGCCGAACACTGGCCATCGACATCAGCCGTTGCTCTGCCGCTTCATTCGTTTCAATTCGGCCGTCTGCCAGGATGTGGTGGATGCTCAGGTCCGGCGATCGAAGCTCCCGGCAGACTAAGATGGTGCGGTGACAGATCAGTGGATCGCGCTCAGCACACATCAGAGTAACTCGCAAGGTTTCCATTCCTGTGCGGACTCTCTTCAGTCCTTCCTTGAACTGGGGTTCGTCGATGAGATAGTTGTACTGTACCTTGCCACTAATGTAACAGGCCGGATTTTCGCTGCGCGCACCAAGCTCCTTGCCGAGGAATACATAGGCAATGCCGGCGGCGCGGAGGGCCGCCTTCAGGGGCTCGCGATTGAACTGGGGGTTGTGTCGGCTGTAGGGCACAGACCGGACGTCGCACACGGCCTCGACCTGGTGCTGCGCCAGCAGCTGAAGGAAGTGCTCGATCGAATGGGTCGAGTGACCGATGGTGAAAAGAGGACTTTTCATCGTGACAGGGATAATACCTTGAAAATGCATGCAGCCCTATTTGTAGCTGCGCAGCTCCGGGAAGAAGTCGGGAAACGTATAGACCCCATTTACCTGCATCCAATACCCATTCATGCCCTGAGGACTGCGCCATTCGCGGCTGAGCCCCACGCGTAAAAAGGCTTCCGGCTGTTTCTTGATGAAGGCATTGAGGCGCGCCAGATCTTTGCCGGCGCGGTACTTATCGGCGTATCGATGGAAGCCGAGATCGGTAATTGGGAAATAGCGAAACTGCCGACTTGCGCCGTCCGTGAAATGAATCTTCGTCGTGCCCTCCTTGAAACCCTCGACGATATCGATAGTCACCGGATCTACCTGAATCGTGATGATGGAGCGCTTCACCGGGTGACCGACCGGAACGTGTTTCTGCCCATCGCCGAGCTTGATCGAAAATCCTTTCTCGATTGACGGTTGAAGCCCGGCCTGCAATGCCTTCTTAAATTCGTCTGAGCTCGAGGGTCCTTCGAACTTCAGTTTTGAGTACTGATGATCCTCTTGATGCGGCCCGGTCAGGCCCTTCATGAGCGCGAATTCGCCGCTGAGAATGGCGCCAGGCAGGATTTGATGCTTTTCGCAGTCCGCCGTCTTGAGATACGGCATCGGGCGTATGCAGGCGCGGGTGGCTATATCTGTGCCCGCCGTGCACACCTCGATTCCCCTTTTGAATCGCGTCAGGTCGGTGATGATAATCTTGCTCATGGCGACTGAGCCTTAGTTCACGAAGGGAACGATGAAGCCGGAGACGTGCTCGATAACCAAATCGAAGCTGCCGAAAAGGTGTGCGAGGCGGAGTCCCGCAACGACCTGGCTAGGACGGAAGAAGTATAGGTAAGTGTTTGGTGTGACTGCGAATTTTTGGCGCGCCCGGAGAGATTCGAACTCCCGACCCCCTGGTTCGTAGCCAGGTACTCTATCCAACTGAGCTACGGGCGCGCTGTAAGAAATCGCATGGTGAATCAGGACTGATTCTACGTCACT
>Ga0182024_10012869_pt1 | contig 16466 bp, 16 predicted proteins | sample P32metaG_FD_120480 | JGI IMG/M metagenome (GOLD analysis project Ga0182024, IMG submission 120480) | Permafrost microbial communities from Stordalen Mire, Sweden - P3-2 metaG (Illumina Assembly) | ecosystem: Environmental > Terrestrial > Soil > Wetlands > Permafrost | place: Sweden: Stordalen... | reverse complement strand
GCCCTAGCCCGCGTATGCGAGGACCTCGGCACCACTCTGCCGGAGGCCGCCGCCTCCTTCGGGCTCCGCCACCCGGCAGTGGCATCGGTGGTTGTCGGCGCGGGCTCGGCGGACCACGTCACGGTGGCCGCTCAGCGTGTTACCGCAGAGCTTCCCGACCGGACCTGGCAAGCCCTCGACGAGGTCGTGGCCGGCTGGACGCCACACTGAGTTTGGTCGGCAGTGCGGAAAAAGACGAAAAACGCGCCAAAACCGAAACAAGGCGAGATGTCACAACCGCCCTCCAGGCAGGGAAGAGCCTCGTCGGTGGCCGGGATTGTCCGCTTTTGGGCAGTTTGAGGTTTACGGCATTTGGGCAACTACCTTCTGTCGCAGCACAAAGTCGGCCCGGCGGCTACCATTTACCACTGTGGGTTCTCCCGGCAGCACGCAAAGTGGGCATAAGGTGGTGGTCATGGATGGCCATCGCGGCGTGAGCCCCGGAGCAGGGAGTGCAGAGAGCGACGCTGCAGTCGAAGTCGTCACGGGCGAGATAGCCCCCGGGTGGGCTCTCGCGGAATGGCTGATGTCCCTCACCGACCTGTCTTCTGCCAGCACTCGGGCCTATGAAAACGGGGCCCGCTCGTTCATCACCTGGGCACAGCGAGCCGGGACGGACGGCCCTGAAAAAGTAACCCGGCTGGTCTTGCGCCGGTACCTCGCGTATATGACGACCAGGCATTATGCCCGCCAGACGGTAGCGCAAAGGGCGTCGGCGCTGAGGCGCTACTTCGGTTGGCTGGGCCGAAAAGGCACGATTGCCGGCGACCCAACGATCAGTCTGTCGGCGCGTACCGGGGGGTCCCGGCTGCCACGACCGCTGTCGCGCTCGGAGCTGGAGGTCATCCTGGACGACCCACCAGCTCGGAGCGAGGTCCCCGACCAGGTGCGGCTCCGTGACGACGCAGCGCTCGAGCTTCTGTACGGCAGCGGCCTGCGCGTGAGCGAGCTTTGCGGGCTGTCAGTGGGGGACCTCGACCTGCGGGGCGGTTGGGCCACGGTCTGGGGAAAGGGCTCCAAACAGCGGAGGGTGCCCATCTCAGAGAGCGCCGCCCGTGCCGCACGAAAGTGGGTAGACGAGGGCCGGCCGGCATTGGCCAGGGCGGAGTCGCCCGCGGAAGCTCTTTTCCTCAACGCGAGGGGGCATCGCCTGGGGCCCCGTGACGTGCGCCGTATACTTGACCGACGGTCACCGTCGCCCACGCACCCGCATGCTTTGAGACATAGTTTCGCGACTCATCTGCTGGACGGCGGCGCAGACCTTCGAGTTGTACAGGAGCTCTTAGGTCATGCAAGCGTGCGGACCACCCAGGTCTATACGCACGTGAGCAAAGAGCGCCTGCTCGCCGTATACGACACGACGCACCCGAGGGCCTGATGGAAACCGAAGAAGTCCTATTTTCAACTGACGAGCTCTGGGCGGACTACAAGAGCAGTGGCGCGCGAGAGCTGCGAGACAAGCTGATCGTGCGCTACTCGCCGCTCGTCAAGTACGTCGCAGGCCGGGTATCGGTCGGCCTGCCTCACACGATCGAGCAGTGCGACCTCGTGAGCTATGGCATCTTCGGGCTCATCGACGCGATCGAGAAGTTCGACAACGAACGGGCGATCAAGTTTGAGACCTACGCCATAACCCGGATCAAAGGTGCCATCATCGACGAGCTCCGCAGCATCGACTGGGTGCCGCGGTCGGTGCGTGCCAAGGCGAGGGCGATCGAGAAGGCTTATGCCAAGCTCGAGGCGCAGCTGCTGCGGACGCCAAGCGACCTCGAGGTGGCCACGGAGCTCGGCCTGACCGAGGACGAGCTTCAGGCGCAGTTCTCCCAGATCTCTTTCGTTGGCATCGTCGCTCTCGACGAGGTGCTGTCGGGTGGCGACAGGGGCGAGTCGACCACGCTCGGCGATACGCTGGCCGACCGCCACGACGGTCCAATGGCCGCGTTCGAGATCGAGGAGATGAAGCAGATCCTGGCCGGGGCGATCAACCGCCTCGGCGACCGGGAAAAGATCGTCCTGTCGCTGTACTACTACGAGGGTCTTACTCTGGCGGAGATCGGCCAGGTGCTCGGCGTGACCGAGAGCCGCGTGTGCCAGATCCACACGAAGGCCGTGCTGCAGCTGCGTGCTCGCATGCTCGTCGCCGACAAAGAGACAGCCTGACGCACTGCGTGTAGGCTGGGCCCCGGGCCTCCGCAGGTAGCGGCCCGACAAACCTACGCCCAGGGCGCCTCCACGGTCGTCGCTGGCCCCGGACTTGGGGGCTACGCGGCGCTAGCGCCCGGGGGACAACAACCGATGGAGAGGAGTAGTAATGGCCGTCGTCACGATGAGGCAGCTTCTAGAGGCGGGAGTCCACTTCGGGCACCAGACGAGGCGCTGGAACCCGAAGATGAAGCGCTTTATTTTCGGAGAGCGCAACGGTATTTACATCATCGACCTGACTCAGACGCTGCACAGGGTCGATTTGGCTTATTCGTTTGTGCGGGACATGGTCGCCAACGGAGGCAGCGTTCTCTTCGTGGGCACGAAGAAGCAATCGCAGGATCCCATAGCGCGTGCGGCAGAGCTGTGCGGTATGCCGTATGTCAACGAGCGTTGGCTTGGCGGGATGCTGACGAACTTCACAACTATCGCAGGCCGCGTAAAGAAAATGCAGGAGTACGAGCGCATGCGTTCGGCCGGTGACTTCGAAGCCATGCCGAAGAAAGAGGCGCTCATCTTGACCAGGGAGCTGGAAAAGCTCGAGCGCAACCTCGGCGGTATCCGGGACATGACGCGCCTGCCTGATGCAGTGTTCATCATCGACATCAAAAAAGAGCACATCGCAGTATCGGAAGCCAACAAGATGGGCATCCCGATCGTCGCCGTGGTCGACACCAACTGCGACCCGGACCAGGTCCAGTTCCCGATCCCGGGGAACGATGACGCTATTCGCAGCGGCACGCTCATGTGCCGGGTGATGTCTGAGGCTGTCGCAGAGGGGCGTTTCGTGGCGTCCAAGCGCAGCGCCATGCTTTACGCCGTGCCCGCCATGCAAGCTGCGCCCGCAGCTCCGGCCGCGGCCGCGCCGGCAAGGCCCCGGCCACCACGGCCAGAGCATGCCCCCGCTGTAGAAGCGCCAGCCGGCCTAGAGATAGGCGGCACAACGACAGGCGAGGCAGCGGCAGGCGAGGCAGTGATAGCCGACGCAGAGACAGCCGACGAACGAGCAGCTGAGGTATGGATCGACGAAGGAGGAAGCCCGGCTGCTATTGGCGCCGGCACGGCTTCCGCTGGCGGGGCTGCCGTCCCAGACGGCGGTGATGCAACCGAGCCCGGGCCTGACGACGCCGGAGGGCTTGAAACGTTGACGGCTGCAGCCACTGCCGCTGCAGCACCAGAGCAATAGAGTTAGGAGCGCGAACCATGGCAGAGTTCACCGCCAAGGACGTACAGGCCCTTCGCAACGCGACCGGGGCCGGGATGATGGACGCGAAGCGTGCGTTGACTGAAGCAGACGGGGACACCCAGGGAGCTATGAAATGGCTTCGGGAACGTGGGCTCGGCAAGGCCGCCGAGCGAGCGGGACGGGAGACCCAGGAAGGCGCCGTCGCCGTCTCTTATGACAAAGTGGCGAACGCGATAGCGCTGGTCCAGCTCCGTTCAGAGACAGACTTCGGCGCCAAGAGCCCCGATTTTGTCAACCTCGTAAACGAGCTGGCCGCACTTGTCGCCAGCGACGGTGAGGACGCGGTCCAGCAGCGCAAGGCTGCTATCGAGGACCTCAACATCGTCATCAAGGAGAACGTGCAGCTCGGAGAGGTTGTCCGTTTCGAGGCCGCGCAGGGCAACCTCCTCGACTCGTACCTGCACGTGCAGAACGACCGCGGGGTCAACGGTGTGATCGTCGAACTGGCCGGCGGCAACCAGCAGCTCGCCCACGATGTCGCCGTCCATATCGCCTTCGGGAAGCCGAAGTACCTGCGCCGAGAGGACGTCCCGGCCGAAGAGGTCGAGGCGGAGCGGACGACTTTGGAGGCCGAAACGCGCCGCGACGGCAAGCCCGAGGCTCAGGTACCGAAGATCGTCGACGGCAAGCTGGGTGGTTGGTTCAAGCGCGTGCCCGGAGGCGTGCTGCTGGAGCAACCGTTCGCCAAGGACGACAGCAAGACCGTCGCGCAAACCCTGGGTGACGCACGGATCGTGCGCTACGCCCAGGTTGTGATCGGCGGTTGATGGGCCGGCCGGGAGCGCCTTGGAAGCGCGTCGTTTTAAAGGTCTCAGGCGAGGCCTTGGCAAGCGAGGCGGCCGATGAGGTCATCGACGGCCGCATTGTCGAACGTCTCGCCAAGGAGATCGCGGCCGCCCGCACCGAGTTCGGTACCGAGATCGCTGTTGTGATCGGAGGCGGGAACATCTGGAGGGGTGCGACCGGCTCAGCGACGGGGATGGACAGGGCAACGGCCGATTACATGGGCATGTTGGCGACGGTGATCAACGCCCTGGCCCTCCGAGACGCGCTCGAGCGGGAGGGACAACCGACCCGCGTCCAGACAGCGATCGGCATGTCGGAGCTGGCCGAGCCCTACATCCGCCTACGTGCGATACGCCACCTCGAAAAGGGCCGGGTAGTGATCTTCGCGGCCGGGACGGGCAACCCGTTCTTCACCACCGACACCGCAGGGGCGCTCCGGGCCGTCGAGATCGGCGCTGAAGTGCTGTTGAAGGGCACTCATGGCGGTGTCGACGCCGTGTATACCGCTGACCCCCGCCTGGATCCGAGGGCCGAGCAGATCAGCGAGATCAGCTTCGACGAGGTGATCGGTAAGGATCTGCGCGCTATGGACCTGACAGCCATCACGCTGTGCAGGGAGAACAGTCTGCCGATCCTGTACTTCAGCATCATGGAGCAGGGGAACTTGCGTAGCGCGCTGGCGGGTGACCAGATAGGTACGCTTATCCACTGATGCCTGACACCCTGGTTGACGCGGCCATTGAAGATTGCAAAGAGCGTATGGCTCGCGCGGTCGAACACACCAAGTCCGAGTTCGCGAGTATCCGGACCGGTCGGGCGACCCCGGCGCTGATCGAGAAGTTGAAGGTCGAGTATTACGGCGCCGAAGTGCCTTTGCAGCAGCTAGCAGGGTTGCACGTGCCGGAGGCGCGGGTGCTGGTCATCACTCCCTACGAAAAGGGGCCCGCCAGCATCAAGGCGATCGAAAAGGCTGTCCAGTCATCGGATCTTGGTATCACGCCGAGCAACGATGGCTCTGTGATCCGGTTGGTCTTCCCGATGCTCACCGCAGAGCGACGTAAAGACCTCGTGAAGGTGGTGCACCAAAAGGCAGAGGACGGGAGGGTGGCCGTCCGCAACGTGCGCCGTGCGACGAGGAAGGACCTCGAGGCGCTGGAAAAGGACGGGGACATTTCCTCTGACGAGCTCGACCGATCGGAAAAGGAACTGGACAAGCTCACCCACGACTACTCAGCCGAGATTGACCGCGTCCTTGCACATAAGGAAAACGAACTGCTCAACAGCTGACGGGCGCCGGCATCGGGCCCTTACGCTGACGACCAAAGGAGGTCCTCGGCTGAGTCTCCAAGCAAGATTGACTGGGACGTTAGGCGAGCCGCGATCCTTTGCCAGCCTTCCGGCGCCACCCAGGTCGAGGAGCCAGGGCCGTTGAGCCCTCGCGCCGCCCGGCGTGGCGGCCGGGCCGAGCGGAAGAGCCCTGGCCCGAACACCACGCTCAGCCTCTGGGGTGAGCCTGGCCAGCCAGAAGGTTATGACCCCGGGGCCCCGACCGGCCCGCTGGAACTTGCGGAGCTGGCGGAGGTGCACCAGCAGGCCGAGGCGGCCCCCGGCGAAAGTGGGGGGCCGGTCGAACCGATCGAGGCCACCGAGGGAGCCGAACCGGTGGACCAGGGCCATGACGGGGAACATGCTGGGGAAAGGCAAGCAGCACGCAGCGCGCAGCCGGATGTCCAGGGAGGCACAATTGCGGAGACCGGCCAAAAGATGGAGTACCCTCAGGAGGTCGTACCACCAGCGGAGTTGGTTATCACAATGAGCTCAGGAGAGGGTACAGAACTTCCTCATTGGGCGGACCCGCCCACAGGCGAGGTCCCTCGGGCGGTCAGCGGCTCGAAGGCCCAAGAGGACGAGCTCCAGGCATGGAGGCTGCTCGGTTCGCGCGGTCTGCACTGGCGGGACGACGTGAACGACTGGTCGGATGGGCCGGGCATGGAGGACCTCGTCGACAACGATGATGAGCACGGCATTGCCGCTGAGGAGGCGACCGACCGCCCGTTCTCGTTCGACAACGACTTCGAGCGCTTAGAGCGTGAGCGGGCTGAGCGGGCTGAGCGTGCGGAAGTTGCGAGCGGAGAGGTCCCTATCGAGGGTACCGTCGAGGGATATGCACCGCCCGGCTCTGGCAGCGCACCTTCAGCGGATGAGGACCGGACGCTCGGAGATCGCGTCGGCGCAGGGGCCAGTGCCCCGGACGAAAGCGGCGATGCGGGCTACGCAGAGGCACCAGTCCCGGCAGGCGTTGCAGCCATGAGTGCCATCCCGCCAATGGCTCCCCCTGGTACCTCACCCCGCCGGCAGCGTGGGGTGGTGGGCCGGAACTTGCGCAGGCCCGGGAGTGCGTCCGGGAACGCTTCACCGGGAGCGATAGCTTCAGCGGCCGCGGCCAGGCATGCCAAACGGCCCTACGACCTGGGGGCGGACAGAGCCGCTACCGGAGGCGCAGGGCGCGATATCGGAGCGGCAGTGGCAACTGGAGCCGGCCTCCTCGCCCTCTTCGTCATCTGTTACCTGGTGGCACCGGCTGCCCTATTGGCACTGTCGGCGGTGGTCATCCTCGGTTGTGCCCTCGAAGCCTTTGCAATGTTCCAGCGAGCTGGGTTCAGGCCGGCCACCCTGTTGGGAGCGCTCGGCTCGGGTGGCGCGGTCGTGGCCGCGTATTGGCGAGGTTCGGCGGCGTTGCCGGTGGTCTTGGTGGTGGTCCTATGCGCGAGCCTGGTCTGGTACCTGGCGCGCGTCGTCGAGGCCCGGCCGGTCGTGAACGTCGCGGTAACCGTGTTCGGTTTCGCCTGGGTGGGGATGCTGGGCTCGTTCGCGGGGCTGATGCTTGCCGCGCCCCGAGGGGAGCACCTTTTCCTCGGCGCTGTTATCCCTACGGTCGTCGCAGACCTGGCGGCGTGGTTTGCGGGCAGCCGGTTCGGCTCCCATCCGCTGGCGCCGGCCGTCAGCCCGAGCAAGACGTGGGAAGGCTTCGCAGCAGGCGGGATCGCTGCTTTGGTGGCCGGAGCAGTGATCGGAAGCCAGGTTTCGCCCTGGGGGGGTGTGCGCCACGGCCTCGAGCTGGGGCTTGTGATCGCTGTGGTCGCACCGGTTGGCGACCTGGTCCAGTCCATGATCAAGCGGGACCTGCGTTTGAAGGACTCGAGCTCGCTGCTCCCGGGCCATGGCGGCCTGTTGGACCGCTTCGACTCGCTGCTGCTGGCTTTGCCGGCTACCTACTTCCTGGCAACAGCGCTCCATCTTGCCTAAGGGCCCCGCCAGCAGGTCCCTCTCCATCGCGGGCAGCACCGGCTCGATCGGCACCCAGGCGCTGGAAGTAGTGCGCGCCAACCCAGGCATGTTCGAGGTGACGGCGCTCGGGGCCCGGTCGTCGGTAGGCCTTCTCGCGCAACAAGCGCGCGAGATGCACCCGAGGCAGGTGGCCATCGCCGACCCGGCGAAGGCGGACGAGCTCGCCGCCCTCGTCCCCCGCGGCACCGAGGTCCTCGCAGGCGAGGGCGCGCTCGCCGCGATAGCCGAAGAGGCCGACATCGTCCTCAACGGTGTTGTGGGGTTCGCGGGCCTGCCCGTCACCCTGGCAGCCTTGCGGTCGGGAAAGCGCCTGGCCCTCGCGAACAAGGAGTCCCTGATCGCCGCGGGCCCTGTGGTGCAGCGGGCGCGGCTGACGCCTGGCGCGGAGATCGTGCCCGTGGACTCGGAGCACTGCGCCGTGCACCAGTGCCTGCAGGGGATACCCGGTCCCCAAGGGGTACCGGGCCCGGATGGAGATGAGGGATGGGGGAGCTCGGCGCTGCGTCGCATCGTCCTCACCGCGTCCGGCGGGCCCTTCCGTGGCAGGACTCTCCGTGAGCTGTCCGAAGTGACGGTTCAGGACGCCCTCGCCCATCCCACCTGGAAGATGGGGCCCAAGATAACCGTCGACAGCTCGACGCTCATGAACAAAGGGCTCGAAGTTATCGAAGCCCACTTCCTGTTCGGTGCCGGTTACGACCAGATCGATGTCGTTGTCCACCCTCAGTCCGTGGTCCATTCGATGGTCGAGACCACTGACGGGGCCACGATTGCCCAGCTGTCGATGCCGGACATGCGCCTGCCCATTGGCTACGCCCTCTCGTACCCTGAACGTATGGCGACTCCGTTCGGTGCGATCGACTGGGCCACGCTCGGGCATCTGGACTTCGAGGTCCCTGACACTGCGACGTTCCGCTGCTTGCCGCTCGCGTACGAAGCCGGCCGGCAAGGCGGGACGGCTCCCGCCTGCCTCAGCGCGGCCAATGAGGTCGCCGTGGAGGCCTTCCTAAACGGGAGCCTCCGATGGGTCGATATTCCATCCGTGCTCGAAGGGGTGATCGAACGGTTCCAGGCCTCCGAGCCTCGCGATGTCGCGGACGTGCTCGAGGCTGATGCCGAGGCAAGAGCTCTCGCTGGGCAGGTGCTTGCCCAACGTGAAGGCCTGAAGCGTACCCACCCACGCGGGAGTAGTGCTCTTGACTGAGCCGATCTGGCCGACGACCTCTGCTGTGGCGACCGAGCAGGCCGTCGTACCCGCCCCTGGCCCCGCGCACGCACGGGGCCCCGCGCCCGAGATGGACAAGCGCGAGCAGCAGGCCGCTCTGGCCCGCCTCGCCGTCGTCGTCGTTGGTGGCCTGGTGGTGGCCGCTTTGTACGGGGCGTTGGAAACGGTGCTCGTGGTGCTGGGGCTGATCCTCATGATCGTGCTGCACGAGCTCGGCCATTTCATAATGGCGAAGCGCGCCGGGATGAAGGTGACCGAGTTCTTCGTCGGCTTCGGCCCGCGGGTTTGGTCCGTCCAGCGTGGTGAGACTACCTATGGGGTCAAGGCGTTGCCGTTGGGCGGCTACTGCAAGATCATAGGGATGACCAATGCGGAGCAGGTGGACCCGGCCGACGAGCCACGCGCCTACCGTAACCAACCAACTTGGAGGCGCCTGAGCGTCGCTCTGGCGGGGTCGTTCGTCCATTTTCTGCTGGCGTTGACAATGCTGGTCATCTTGTTCGTTGGCCCCGGCGATATTGGCAATTTCATCTCCGTCCCGCCGTCCAACGACCAAGTCACTCTTTACAACTTTGCGCACGGGAAATCGCCCGCACAGCTCGCCGGGCTGCAGGCCGGGGACCGCCTAGTGGCGGTCAACGGGCACCGTTTTTCCAGCTGGGAGGGCCTCGTTGACTACCTGCGAGTGCGACCCGACAAACGGGTCACGCTCACCGTCGACAGGGGCGGCCGGGACTTTGTGACGACGACAGTCCTCGCCAACGGCGCCAAGGTCCTCGTGGAAGGCGACAAAAAGCCTGTATATACCAAGCCAACCGGGCTCCTTGGGATCGAGGCCGGCCCGGTGCGCTTCGGCCTTATCGGCTCAGTCGAGCACGCCGGGACCACCTTCGGGTCGACTGCGGTGACGGCGGTCAGCCGTCTCGGCAGCCGGATTGCAGACTTCGGCAGCTACGTCAATATGCTCGGGAGCCAAAAGGCGGCTGATAGCCCGACAGCGGTCCGCTTCCTCTCGCCGGTGGGCGTGGTCGTTCAAGCCAAGAGAGCGACTGAAATCGGATGGTCGGAGGTGTTGTACCTCCTGATAGTCATCAATATCTTCGTCGGGATCTTCAACCTCGTCCCGTTGCCCCCCCTTGACGGCGGCCACGTGGCCATTGCCCTGTACGAAAAGGCGCGCAGCCTGCGCACCAAGCGGCCCTACCACGCCGACATCAACAAGCTCATGCCGGTGGCATACGCGATGGTCGCTCTGATCCTGTTCTACGGCGTGTCGTCGCTGTTCCTCGACCTGCGCGACCTCCTGACCTGATCACGTCTTCGTCGGCCAGCCGCGCATGAGGTTGTAACCTGGCTGGCGAGAGCGACGGAGGAAAAGTGGCCGTGGAGCGTTACCCCCGCAAGAAGACTCGCCAGATCATGGTGGGCCCTGTCCCGGTGGGAGGGGACGCTCCGATAAGTGTCCAGTCGATGACCACCACCAAGACCGCCGACGTAGAAGGCACGCTCGCTCAGATTTACGCCCTCAAGGCGGCCGGTGCGGACATCGTGCGATGCACCTGCAACGAGCGGGAGGCGGCCGAGGGCCTTGCCCGTATCGTGCCCCGCAGCCCCGTGCCGATCGTGGCGGACATCCATTTCCACGTCGAGATGGCGCTCGCAGCGATCGAGGCGGGAGTCGACTGCCTTCGTCTCAACCCCGGCAACCTCCGCAAGCCCGAAGAGATCAAGCTCGTGGCAAGGGAGTGCAAGGACCGGGGGATCCCGGTCCGGATCGGTGTCAATGCGGGCTCCTTGGACAAGCGCCTCTACGAAAAGTACGGAGGCGCGACGCCTGAGGCGATGGTGGAATCGGCCCAGCACGAGCTCGCCCTGTTCGCCGAGGTCGGCTTCGACAATGTGAAGATATCGGTGAAGGCGTCGAACGTGCCCCTGATGGTCGAGGCCTACCGGCAGCTTTCCGAGCAGGTCGACCACCCGCTCCACCTGGGCCTCACCGAGGCGGGCCCGCCGCCCGCCGGCATCGTCAAGGGGACGGCCGGGATCGGAACGCTGCTCATGGAGGGCATTGGGGATACGATCCGCTACTCCCTCACGACGGACCCCGTCGTTGAAGCCAAGGCCGGCAGGACCCTGCTCGAGTCCCTTGGGCTGCGAGAGCGGCGCAATGTCGACCTCATCGCCTGCCCATCTTGTGGCCGCGCCGAGATCGACGTGTACAAAGTTGCCCAGGAGGCTCAGGCAGCGTTGGAGTCCAGGGAGATCCCGCTGCAGGTCGCTGTGATGGGCTGCGTAGTCAACGGGCCGGGCGAAGCCCGCTCGGCGGACCTCGGGATAGCGGCAGGGAAGCACCGGGGGCACCTGTTCATCAGGGGCGAGATAGTCCGGGTCGTGCCCGAGGACGAGATGGTGGCTGCCCTCGTCGACGAGGCCGAAAAGCTCGTGAAGGAAGGCTTCGAGGCACGCCTCGCAGCAGCCGACAAGTCTGCGGCCGGGGAGGCCGAGGCCGACAGGCTCGCCCTGCTCGACGCTCAGGGGTCCGACGTCAACCGTAGTGAGGCGCGTGTCGAGCTGATCAGCCGGCGCCTGGCGGGTGGCACAGGCTCATAGCGCCTGACCGATCCCTGTCGAAGCCCGATCCGGCCCTGCCGAAGGCCGTGCGTCAGGCGGTGGCCGCGTTCGACGCTGAGACGCCGCGAGAGGTGGAGTCCCAGGAGCGCTTCCTGACCGAGCTCGACCGCTTGGCTGACCCCTTCGATCGGTACGCCGACCTCGTCCACGTGACCGGGTCTGCGATCGTGAGCGGCCCCCGGGGCACGGTGCTCCATTTGCACAAGAGGCTCGGTCTCTGGCTGCAACCGGGCGGCCACCTCGATACGGGCGAGGCTCCCTCGGACGCAGCGCTCCGGGAAGCCGAGGAGGAGACCGGCCTGCCGGTCCGCCACCCGCCAGGTGGCCCCCAGCTGGTCCACCTTGACGTGCACCTCGCCGCAGAAAGCCATCTCCACCTCGACCTGCGTTACCTCCTCCTGTGCGATGACGCCGAGCCGGCGCCGGAGGCGTCGGAGAGCCAGCAAGTCCGTTGGTTCACCCTCGACGAGGCCCTAGCCATCGCCGATGGAGGGCTGGTCGACGCCGTGCGAAGATTGCAGGCTGCCCTAGCAAAGTAACCCGGGCGCTAAACGTGACCCGAAAACCGCAAATGTGGTCTGGCGGGCCCGACATCGGTGATTAAACACGCCGTTTGTTTGCATGGGCGTCAGTGATGTGGCCCCCTCGGAGGCATATTCGCGGTTTTCGAGCACGGCACGGCGTGCGCTCTATACCGCCAGCGACGCCTGCGCTTCGTCCACCGAGCCGGGAGGTCGCCAGGGCTTGACCCAGAGCGAGGGTGGCCAGTTCTCGGCGCCCGCCATGAGAGCGAACCAGGTAGCCCGGTCGATCGATTCGCGCACGATGTCGGCGTGACCGGCGTGGCGCGCTGTTTCTTCGATCAGGTGCAGCAGGATCCAGCGAAGTGCCCAGGAATCGGTGTCGGCCGGGAACCAGGGGACATCGCGAGGCACCGGGACAGGGTGATCGATGGGTAGTGAACGGACGATCCGTTCGGTTTCCCGGCCGATGGCGGCGTAACGGTCGAAGGTGCCAGCCAGGGTTTCGTCGGGGCCGAGCCGGAAGCCTTCCTGGTAGTCGCCGTTGGTCCCGAACGGCGCTTGCCGGCCGAGCACCACGTCGGTCCAGAACTTCTCCACCTGCGAAACGTGCTTCACGATGCCGCCTACGGACAGCACGCTCACCGACGGGGTGAGACGGGCCTGCTCATCGGTGAGGCCGTAAGCAGCATGGGACAACACTCGGCGCTGCTGGGCGAGGAAAACCAGCAGCTGTTCGCTTTCGGTGGGCTCGGTGGTCGGGAATCCGGGCATGTGGCGGCTCCTTTGTACGCACAGCCGAGGCCGACTGGGCGGGTGTGGTGTAGTGGTACAGGAGCTACTTTGCCGATCTTAACTGGCCATCCTCTGTCCTAATTTCACGCGAAGATGGGCTCTTAGATATGCGTGCCGACCGCCTTGTCGCCCTTCTGTTGCTTTTGCAACAGCGCCAGCGCGTGACTGCGGCCGAGGCTGCCGAAGAACTCGAGGTATCGGAGCGTACAGCTCGGCGCGACCTGGAGGCCCTGAGCATGGCTGGGCTGCCCGTTTACTCCGAGCGGGGTCGCTCGGGAGGCTGGCGGCTGTTAGGTGGCGCGAGGACGGACCTATCGGGCCTGACCGCCCAGGAGGCCCGCGCCCTGTTCCTGGTCGCGGGGCCGGCCTCAGCGGCTACACCCGAACTGAAAGCAGCGCTGCGAAAGCTCGTCAGAGCGTTGCCCGAGCCGTTCCGGGCGAGCGCGGAGGGGGCCGCGGGTTCAGTGGTGATCGATGCTGGAAGATGGGGAGAGACGCGCACGGTGCGCCGGCCGGAGTTCCTCGAGGCGCTCCAAGTAGCGACCGCCGACGGTCGAGAGCTGCGCCTCGGCTACGCCGATCGCCAGGGCAAGCCGAGCGTCCGCACCGTTAGCCCGCTCGGCCTGGTCCTGAAAGGGACCACGTGGTACCTGCTCGCAGGGACGGAAGATGGTTTGAGAACGTTCCGCGTCGGGCGGGTGAGCTCCCTCGAGCAGACCGGCAAACCCGCCGAGCGTCCCGAGGGCTTCGACCTCGCGCGGGCGTGGGACGACGTCGTCCACCGCGTGGACCAGCTGCGCAGCCCGGCCGAGGTCTCGGTGTTGGCCGAGCCGGACGTTGTCGACGCGCTGCGCTGGATATTCGAGCGTCGAGCCGTCATAGAAGAGGTCCAACCAGATGGGCGCGCCCTGTTGCGCATAGGCGGCCATCGCACCGACATGATCGTGGCGCAGCTAGCTGGGTTTGGCCGGTATGTCGAGGTGGTGGGGCCTGCCGAGGCGCGTGAGCAACTCGCACGGCTCGGCAAAGAACTGGTTGCCACCTACGCCGAGCCGCGCGACGGTGCACTGACGCCCTAGCCTCCGGGTCGTGGGAGTGGCAGGGTCGTGAGCAAGCTCAAGCTGGACCTGCACGACATCTACAACCGGGGCGACCAGATCGACCACGCCCTGCGCGCGGTGATCGACGAGGCTGTGCGAATCAAGGCCGCTTCGGTGGAGATCATCCCCGGTAAGGGCTCCGGGCAGCTGAAGAAGCGAGTGCTCCGTTTCCTCGACCAAAAAGACATCCGCCCTCTGTACCACCGAATCGAAAAGGACTCGGACAATTTCGGGCGGGTGTTCGTGTACTTTCGCTGGAAGTGAGCAGTAATGCCACGACAGGCAACCTTCGCCCGCTTTGGCATTGCGAACGATGGCGGGGACGATCGCCGGTTTTGATCCGCCAAAGGGGGCGAAGGTTCCTGGAGGAAGCACTAAGAAGGGTCGGCCAGACCGGATCACGGTGGCCGGGGGAGAGCGGTCCGGCGACCGCGGCAAGATGAACGCCCAGGGTGTAGTGGGACCTACCTGGGCTATAATGCTCGTTGTCACCAAGGGGTGATGTTGGGCGTGGGCTTGCCTGCCTGGCAGGAATGCCCACGCTTTTGTATGAGGAACCTTGAGCGAACTGGAGGTGAGATGGGCGCCGAAGAGCAGATCACTGAGGCATTGACGCCGGCGGTGCAGACCGCTGGGCTGGAGATCTGGGACGTGGAGCGCTCCGGTGCCACCTTGCGCGTCTTGGTGGAGCGCCCTGGTGGCGTCGACCTCGACTCGATTGCTCAAGTGACCTCGGCCGTGTCCGCCATCTTGGACCAGCGCGAGGACCTCGCCCCGGCGGGCAGGTACATGCTCGAAGTGTCCAGCCCTGGCCTCGAGCGCCGGCTGCGCTACCCGGAGCACTTCGCCCGGTACGTCGGCACAGATGTCGTCATCAAGACGACGGAAGCCGTCAACGGCGAGCGCCGAGTGCGGGGCGTGCTGAAGGAAGCGACGGCCGATGAAGTTACAGTCCTGACCGATCTAGCGACCGGTGAGGCGGCCGAGGTGCACATCCCCTTGGGTTCTATCGAGCGTGCGAACACGGTCTTCACATGGGGCCCGCCTCCGAAGGGCGCCAAAACCGTCCCTAGCCGCAAAAGGGCGGCCAAGGTTGCCACGCGAATTGGCGTTCCGGACAACGAACCGATGGCGGAGGCCTCTGGGGAGGCTGGATGAAAGATAACCTCGCTTTTCTCGATGCACTGCAACAGATAGCCAAAGACAAGGGCATCAGCGTCGATGTCCTGCTCGACGCGCTCGCAAACGCGCTCGTTGCCGCTTACAAGCGGATGCCGGGCGCTGCAGAGGAAGCCGTGGTGACCATAGAGGCCGATTCCGGCGAGATCCGGGTCTATGGCCAGGAGCTGGACGAAGAGGGCGCCGTCATCAGGGAATGGGACGACACCCCCAAGGACTTCGGCCGGATAGCGGCACAGACCGCCAAGCAGGTGATTTTCCAGCGGATCCGTGAAGCCGAGCGCGACCTCAAGTACGAGGAGTACGCCGGCCGGGAAGGCGACATAGTCACTGGGATCATCCAGCAGAGCGACAACCGTTACACGCTTTTGGACCTGGGCAAGGTGGAAGCGCTGTTGCCGCAGGCGGAACAGGTGCCCTTCGAGCACTACGAGCACAACGCACGCCTCAAGGCCTACATCGTCGAAGTGCGCAAGACGAGCAAGGGCCCACAGATCGTCGTATCTCGGACGCACCCGGGCCTCATCAAGCGCCTGTTCGAACTCGAAGTGCCTGAGATCGCGAATGGCATCGTAGAAATCAAGGCCGCCGCGCGGGAGCCGGGTCACCGGACCAAGATCGCTGTGTGGTCGAACGACCCCAACGTCGATCCAGTTGGAGCCTGCGTCGGTGCTCGAGGAGCCCGGGTCCGCATGGTGACTACCGAGCTGCGCGGCGAGAAGGTGGACATCGTCCCTTACTCCGATGACTCACGCGAGTTCGTCATGCGAGCGCTGCAGCCAGCGAAGGTCAAAGATGTCGTCTTGGACGAGGAGTCGGGGACGGCCACGGTGATAGTCAACGACTACCAACTGTCCTTGGCCATCGGCAAGGAGGGCCAAAACGCGCGCCTCGCTGCCCGGCTAACCGGTTGGCGCATCGACATCAAAAGCGAGAGCCAGCTCGCCGAGGAGGAGGCCTACGCCGCTCAGGAGTGGGCCGAAGGCGAGTGGGTGCAGAACGAGGCCGGAGAGATGGTCTGGCAGCCGGCTGGCGGCGGTGAAGCACTCTCTGCTGAGGAATGGGAGGCCACGACCGCCGGCGGGAACGGTCCCCCCGAGGCGGAGTTCGAGGTCGACCTGGTTGGCGATGCCGGCACAGTCGTAGCTGACACGGTCTTAGAGGGCACAGTCTTAGATGGCACAGTCTTAGATGGCGCGGATGCGAGCACGCCGGAGCTGGTCGGGGATGTCCCAGCCGTAGTGCCGGCAGCCGCTTCGAGCGAAGCCGAAAGCAATACCCATGACCAAGAGGGGGCGGACGGCGCGGCTAGCGCCGTGGAAGGAGCGGGGTAGACGCCGTCCCCGCTCCGGACGTGTATCGGGTGCCGCGCCCGCACCCCCACCGGTACACTG
>Ga0182024_10012868_pt1 | contig 16466 bp, 10 predicted proteins | sample P32metaG_FD_120480 | JGI IMG/M metagenome (GOLD analysis project Ga0182024, IMG submission 120480) | Permafrost microbial communities from Stordalen Mire, Sweden - P3-2 metaG (Illumina Assembly) | ecosystem: Environmental > Terrestrial > Soil > Wetlands > Permafrost | place: Sweden: Stordalen... | reverse complement strand
TTCCGGTTAGCCGACGATCCGGCCAGTGACACCGGTTCGGGCTCGTGCGCTGCGCCAGCACAGGAGTGAACACGCCTGAGACGATGTTTCCTTATTCCCGAGCCGCGGCTGTATCAAGCAGCACAGTGAGAAATGCGGTTTTCTGCGAGAATTTTCTCGATCTCGAGATTGAGCCTTCCTACCTCAAAGATCTCACCAAGCTCACTCACGTCGCATCCCTGCAATTTCGCGGAAGTTTGTAAGCAGCTGTCCGCAGGGACTGAAAAGGAACTCGGAATTCCAATGCCCTCCGCATGGCTCATTGATATAGTTATCGCTTGCCCAAGCGCCGTGCCCAATTAATCATGGTCAAATTCGCCAGCTCAGGCTGAGAACGATCTACATGGAGCCTTGTCATTCGGCTGACGTTGTCGCAATCTACCAAGATAACGTGCGCAGTTGTAATTTCGCGGGCAGCGAGCGCTTCGCGTATGAAAGCTATCCGCATCTGTCCCTCAAAGAGTACTGGCGTGGGCAGACAGAACTGGACGAATTCGTGCTATCCCCGTGGGATTCCGGTGCCGAGTTGGCGGAAGCACAAAAAAGAACCCCAGAATCCAAACTAGCGACAAAACGAAGACGGTCGCGTTCACATTTGGCGGAGCCATTTTTTCCGCGGCTTCCTTCAGGAACGGCCAGTAGTCGTGCACCAGCTGAAGGCGCCCCAGCCAGTCCACTATCTCCCAAAATACACTCCAAGCGAAGCCTTCGCTACGGCAACAACCGGCGAAGAGATCTTCTTCATTTCAAATCCAGGGTTGGGATTGTGGACGCACCGCGGAAAATTGCTGGAACAAACGCACGATCATGCTCTCGAAAACCGGTCGAGCGAAACATGCCCGGGCCTAAAATAATGGTTTGGTCACACCCATAGCTTCACATGAATACGACAAACCATTGCAAGGCGGACATTGACAATAGCTTTTGGGAACCTGGAGACGAGTGGTCCGAGCCCTCGACCCACACAGACTCAAAATCATGTGTCAATCTTTCTAATGGCTTATTGTTCCGCTTTCATATGAGTTGTTCAGTGGCGCTGACGATGAAAACATTCTCGTTATGCTTCAAATCTGAAGGACAAGGAATCCCCCAGATGGAGTTATCGCTGGTCATATTCTTAACCTCACCAAGAAACGCGGGCGCTCTAGGCCAGCAGTAAAGATAAGAATCGAGAGATCCGATGCTCACACGACGAAGGTTTCTTGCCACCGCCGCCTGCACCATGGCTGCAGCACGTCTTCACGCGCAGGGCCAAAGCAAGGTCCGGGTTGCCCTCAGCATCCCCAGGGAAGCGACTGGTCCGCGCATGCCGATCGACTTTGTCGGCCTGTCGTACGAGGTGCAGCAACTTGCGGATCCCAGTTTCTTTTCGGCAAAGAACAGCAGCTTGATTCGCGAGTTCAAAGCACTCTCGTCAACTGGTGTTCTCCGCCTTGGCGGCAATACCAGCGAGTTCGCTTACTGGAAACCTAAGCCTGACTCTCCCGAACCAGAGCATCCTCAAGTGCGTGAGGTCGTGGGCGAGCCGAAGGCTCAGTACTACGCGGTGACAGTCGAGGCAGTCAGAAACCTGGCGGAGTTCCTCCAAGACGCTGGTTGGACTTGCGTGTACGGCATCGGGATGGGCACGAATACATCGGCACGCGCCGCCGAGGAAGCGGTCTTTGTAGCCGAGACGCTGGGCGACCGCCTCCAGTATTTCCAGATCGGAAACGAGGCGGATCTATTTGACCGGCACCTGCGCGATCCGAAGACATGGTCTGCCAAGACGTACCTGCAAGAATGGCTCTCGCTGTCGCGGGCTATCGCAGCTCGTGTGCCAGCAGCAAAGTTCGGCATGCCTGATGTTGCCGGCGCTGTGTCATGGCTGACTGAGATTGCTGATCAATGGCCTTCCATACAGGCCCCGCCCCGCGTAACCACCCTGACTCATCATTATTACTTTGGCGGCCCGGCGACGAACCCCGACGTCAACATTCCGAATCTGCTGAAGCCGGCGACGATGCAAAAGGTACAGAACACGGCGAGTATCGCATCGGCCGCAGCCAGCAAGATGTGTGCGCGCGTACGCATGACCGAAGGCAACACGTGCTATCGCGGAGGCAAGCCGGGTGTCTCCGATGTGTTTGCCGCTGCGCTTTGGTCGGCCGACTATTCGCTGTTGTTGGCCAGCAATGACTATTCCGGCGTCAATCTGCACGGTGGCACGGGCAAATCTGTGGCCAATTCCGTTGGCGGATCTCTGCCTGGCGACTCACTTCTCGAAGCGAAGGGCGAAACTCCCGAACAGATTGCCGCGCATCCGCATCCTTTCTATACACCTATCGGGACATTTGGCTCGGACTATGAGTTGGAGCCAGTTGCGTATGGGCTCAAGTTTGCGGGCTCGTTCAGCGGCGGAACACTGTTGAAGACCGAGCTTTCGACGAAGCTGCAGGCTACGGGAGTCAATGCGACGGCGTATGCCGCGAAACTGCCTACCGGGCACACATCCGTGATCATTCTGAACAAAGACGCGGCAGCAGACCTTGAGGTGGAACTCGACTTTGGTCAAGACGCGAGCGGAGTGGTGCAAACCGAGACATTACAGGCACCGGCACTAGACAGCCGCGAAGCGCACATCACAACGTCAACGAAGACCGAGTTGCTCAAGCAAGGCAAGTGCTCGTTTACTGTTCCCCATGCGACGGGCTTACGTGTGACACTGAGTTGAATCGCTGACAGGTTCCGTTTCATCTGCGAACCGGTTTGAAGTCGAAATAAGCTAGATTCATGTTTCCCTTTGTCAATATGTGCACGGTGAGAACATTTTTCCCTTTGCTCAGACGGACTTTGAAAAGTTGCGACGCGAGATTCCAATGGTGCCATTGACGCCAGGCAACCGGGTCTGCAGGATCATTTGTTGTGGTGATCTGCAGAGGTCCGGTCGCGTCCTTTCCATTCACCTCCACTGATATTGTGCCGCCGCGATTCGATGTGTAAAGGAAATCGGCCGCGTATGTTCCCGACCGTGCCACATCTATCGTAACGTTGAACCACTCTCCGGGTTCGGTCCAGCCGACATAAAGCAGGTCTGCAGGAGGCACGATCTTGTCGAAGGGGTTGTCGTCAATCGCTTCTGGTTTCCGGTTGAATTTCGTGTATGAAGTATCCACTCCCTCATGAATACGAAATTCATTCAGGTAGGTCCCGTCAGCCGGATTCAACTCTCCGCTGCCGTGATTCTTTGGATCGGTGTCGTGATACGCAACTCCCTCGCCGCCCAGGTCATAGTAGGCGCACAAGACCTTTCCCGGTATTTTTTGTGGACCGCCAGTATAGCGGCTGTCGTGATAAGGCAAGCCTTTATATTGGCTCAAGAATGATTGGGAAAACGAAATTGTCGGTGACATCAATGCGGCCAAGAAGCAAAAGGAAAACACTCGGCGACTCATTCTTCATCTCTCCTGAGCACCGATCGGTACCATGAATAAAAATCGGATGCTCTCAACAGACGGTGAAACCAACTGCACAAACGCGACCAGGAGTAGAAATAAAAAAGACAAAAGATTGACTGGCTTGCAAAGAGAAAAATATACTCGCATGATCGATCAGTTCCCAAGAAAATCGGTATTCTATTTCGGATGACTTGGAGCGATGGACATGAAAACGAATGACACACCACAAGATGCCGGCAACCAGAACCGCCGGGGTTTCCTTAAAATAGGGGCCGCATCGATAGCAGCTGGTCTGTCTGCAGGAGTAATCGCTGCCTCCGCGTCTGGCGAGGTGACGTCAACGGAAAACAGTCCAGCTGCGGCAAGGGCCATCCAAGACATGATGCCGACGCGTAATCTGGGTAAGACAGGATTTCGGGTCGGGATTTTTGGCCTCGGCGGCCAGGGAGCGCTGGAGAAGGCCAGTAACGAAAGCTTGGCCCTGCAGATGATCCAACGCGCGCTTGAGTTAGGAGTGAAGTATTTCGATACCTCCGCCATTTACGGCGGGCCTGACAGGTGGAGTGAACGTTATCTTGGAAAGGGTCTTAAGGGCAGCCGGGACCACGTTTTTATCGCAACCAAGACCAAAGAGCGAACCCGCGATGCCGCGCTTAAAAACCTCGACGTATCTCTCAAGCTTCTGGATACCGATCACATTGACACATGGCAACTGCATGATGTTGGAATTCAGGAAGACATTGACCAGATATTTGGCAAAGGGGGCGCCATAGAAGCCCTGGTTCAAGCGCGCGATCAGAAAATGGTGCGCCATCTGGGCGTCACCGGACGCTTCCGTCCCGAAGCACTCATGGAATGCATACACCGCTTTCCCTTTGACACCGTCCTGATGGGCGTCAACGCGGCCGACAAATACTATTACAGCTTTGAAAAGGATCTCCTTCCGCTGGCCGTCGAGAAACAGATGGGGATTATCGGGATGAAGGTGATGGCACGCGGCCGCATTCTTTCCAGTTGGACGCCGCCGCCTGTGGAAGAACAAAAACACTCATGGGAAGGCAGAGGCGCAATCACAACCACTCCGGGTACGCTGACCAAGCGGGAAACCTTCTACTACAATCTCTCGTTACCGATCAGCACTGCAATCATCGGATGTGACTCAGTCGAGCAGGTCGAGGAATGCGTGGAACTCGCCCGTTCCTTTACCCCGTTAAGTCAGGCCCAGATGGCTGCCATGGAAGCAAAAGTAGAACCTGTTGCCAAGCAGTCCCTATTTTTCCGACTCATGCCCCGCTGAGAATTCGAGCGCACGCCAATCGCATTCAACCATGCTGAGAATAGCGTTTCATTTCAGCAAGACTTTCGGCACGCTTACCGATCTTCTTCAGCTTCTTTCGGCTCCCTCGGTTGTGGCTAACTCTGAGAGCGGAAGTGGTCTGTCTAGGGCTACGTGTTGATAAATCCCCGTTACACTCAACGACCAGCGGTCAAAACGTGTAAAGGCCTTCCAAGAAGGCCGGTCGGAGTCAAGTGGGTTCTTTTGGTTTTTCGTTGGACAAGGTTTTTCTCCAGCCGAGTCGCCACTGTCGCCACTCTTCCATCCGCACTCTTCATTGAGCGATTTTGTTCGCTCGGTGCAAGTTGGGTTTTCTCGTTCCAGCCGGTGCTGCCACCTGATTGTCGACCTCCCGTCCCATTCTTAGAATGGAAGCTGGGCCAGGCCATAGACGCAGTCACCGGAACTCGGCGCTTGGGCTTTTACCTTTCCTTCCTCCGAGATGTTTTGCCTTTATGCTGGGCAAAAGCCGTCTATTTCGCATGCAATCGCCGCAACCACAGTGTCAGGACATGGCTCCAAGCAGCATCGCGGCCGCAATGCTGCCATTCAGGTTGGTTTTGCGATGCCCGGAGGCGCGGTGGATTTGCGAACCACTAATTCGGGCGTGATCAGAATTTCTGGAACATACCTCGTGCTCTCCTCGATTTGTTCCAGCAGTGTCCGTGCCGCGATCTCCCCCATTTTTTTCAACGGCTGTCTCACCGTTGTGAGCGGCGGAGTCATGTAAGCGGCGGTCTGAATGTCATCGAAGCCAACTACCGATATATCCTCCGGTACGCGAATACCTGACTCCTGAAAAGCACAGATCGCTCCGATAGCAGAGATGTCGTTGTAAGCAAATAAAGCGGTAAATGGCTGCTTGCGATCGAGCAATTGCTTCGCAAAAGGGTAGCCCAGACCGGGTGTCGGATCATCTCCCGCGAGCTCAACTACCAGTTCCTGGCGCATCCGAATACCTAACTTTGCGGAGACTTCGCAGATGGCATTCCAGCGCTCATTGGTATCCGCGCTTAGAGGCGAACCCTTCATGAACGCGATTCTTTCATGACCAAGATCCACGAGGTGACCCAAGGCCAGGGACGCGGCACAGCGGTGGTCCAGAATCAGATTTGTTACTCCCCTGATCTTTCGATGCCCGGCGACCGATACGGTTGGTAAAGGAGGTTCCTCTGTCAACGTAGTATCGACGGTGATGAAGCCCTCGACTCCTCGCTCTCGAAGCACAGTCGAATAGGACTCGAGCAGCCTCGTATCGTGACGGTGTGCCACTGTTAGAAAGCAGACATTTTGTTCCCGAAGGTAACGTTCAATGCCACTGATTATGAGAGAGCCATAGGCGTCGCCGATTTCTTGCAGAATCACTCCAACCATGTACGTACGATTGGCGCGCAGCGAACGCGCGAAAAAATTCGGCCGATAATCAAGAGCACGTGCTGCTTTCAGAATTCGTTTTTTTGTGTGGTCGGGTACGGAGCGTGCCGCCGAAGAATTGTTCAGAACGGCCGAAACAGTGCTCGCAGTGACGCCCACGAGTTCCGCCACTGACTTCAGCGTTGCGGCCGGCTTACGCTGCAAACCCGCCTTTGGCTTTAGAGGCTTCATCCTACCGAGGTTCTCGTGCAACTTGCCATCGTAATCCTTCCTCCACCGCCGTGACAGGAGATATCTAGTCAACGACCCCGCATTGTACATGAGCAACGAAGCAAAGCCTTAAAATTGCGTAGGCGATCAAACCCTGGAACGTGTCTGCCACAGCCCGCATTTGACTTGCACTATCCACGCTGGAACAACGATATTCTAAAAACTGCTGAATTGAGCAGAGTTTTCTGGTATTTGGGAAAAGAAACCTCTCCCTGTTTGGTACTGCCGTAAAATAACGTTATTCCACACATTTTCTGCTTGACAACGATCATCCTTCAGGAGCTTAATCGTCACGTTATAGGTGTAGGTAGTACAAATGAGTTAGTTCGGACGCTTGTATAACAACGTTATTCCAACGATAAATGCAGTCGAGGTCGTTCAGTGAATGATGGCCCGAGGCGTCAGCTATTATTCTGGCAATTAAGCAGAGATATCAATTTCACGACGAGCGAAGTCGGAAATTTTGGGAGAAACTCCATGATGCGTTTCGTCCGTTGCCTGTGTATGTTTACTTCCATTCTTCTCTTAGCCATCCCAACATTTTCACAAAGCAGAAACACTGGCGAAATTCGTGGCACTGTTTCAGCCGGAGGCGCCGTTGTGCTGGGTGCGACGGTCACAGTCACGAATATTGACACGGGGGAAACCAAGAACTTCGTCACCAACCAGGACGGCATTTACGACACGGTGTCGACCCCAGCGGGAAACTACAACATCAGTTTCTCCGCACAGGGTTTCAAGAAGCTTGTGCGTGGCCCTGTTACGCTGCAAGTGGACGTGATAACCGAGAACGCCACCCTGGACGTCGGTGCGGTAACGGAAACGGTGACCGTGACCGCGGAGGGCGCGCCGCTCCTCGAGACCGAAACCTCCCATATGGGCGCAATTCTTGATGCCAAAACCATCGGCGAGCTGCCCCAGATCGGCGCCGGAATCACCGGCAACGACTGGGCCAACTTCAACATCCTTCTCCCCGGCGCTGGGAGCGCTCCCTCGCAGCCCTCCTCGGAGGGCAGCGGTGCTTATAACGCTGGAGATGCCGTCTCTCTCAACGGGAACCTGCCTAATTACGCGAACTACCTCCAGGACGGGGGTGTAGTTCAATTGCCGGTGAGCAACAACGTCGACAACACGCTCTTTGAGGCCGTGCAGGAGGTTCAGATCACGACCTCCTCGTTCTCGGCGGAGTACGGCATCGGCGGCGCTGTGTTCAACCAGATCACCAAGAGCGGGACCAACGGCTTTCACGGGTCCGCTTACGAATACTGGCAGAACAATATTCTGAACGCATCCCCATATTTCGGGATTCCGAACGGCAGCGGTGGCTTTACTCCACAAAAGGCACCGTATATTCGTTACGACGAGTGGGGCGGCTCCGTCGGCGGGCCGATCATCAAGAATAAGCTGTTCTTCTACTTCGTCCGGGACAAGATCTATAACAACGGCGCGGCAAGTGCCTCGCTAGGCACAGTTCCGACACTGGCCGAGAGAGGTATGGGGACGGCTAATCCGGGTGCCTTCGATTTCTCGGGCGTTCCTTGCTCATCGTCATCGACCTCCCCGAACCCTTGCCCAATCTACGATCCCGCCACACGGACCACGGTGGGTGGGGCTGCTACCCAATTCCCCGGCAATGTGATACCCGGCAATAGGCTCGATCCCGTGGCGGCGAAGATTCTGGCTTCCTACCCGCTGCCTAACGCAGGGGCCCCGGGAGCCCTTACAAACAACTTCTCCACCATTCTGCCTGCTCCCAACCCGAATCTCAGATATTTTGGGCGCATTGACTACGATCTTTCTGCTAAGAACCGCATTTCCTTTTCGATTAGCCAGAAGGACAACCCCGGGGTCAATAAGGGCGGACCGTTTCCATGCCCACAAAACTGCTTTTCCGGAGACATAGACGGTTACAACGCGCAGGTCACCGACACTTGGGAGATCAGCCCGAAAATGGTGAACGAACTCCGCATGGCCTATACCAAGCAAGGCAACTGGTTCGTTCCCGATACCCTTGGGTTCAATGCGGCAACTTCGTTAGGTTTGCAATACGCGAAGGCGGACGTTTACCCGAACCTAACCGTCGCCGGCCCCGGCCAATGTTGTTCGACATTGCAACCCGGTACGAACGCCATCTATATCGAAGGCCTCTATGACCCGTCGGATGTTTTGACTCTGATCAAGGGCAAGCACATCCTGCACTTCGGGGTGGAGGTTCTGATGGGCGACGCCGACACCACGCCCTGGGGAAATATTACTGCGGGCAATTTCACCTTCAACGGGCTCTACACGGCGCAAAATGGTGCCGCAGCGGGCACCTCCGGAAGCGGCCTCGCTGATTTCCTGCTTGGTGACGTCCAAACCTGGAGCGCAACCAACCAGATAACGTCCTATGTGCGCTTGAAAAGTCCGCAACTCTTCGTTCAAGATGACTTCAAACTTCGCCCCAATCTCACCTTGAACCTGGGCTTGCGCTATGTCGCGACCACTGGCATGAGCGAACTGCACAATAGCCTAGGCGGCTTCGATCCGGACATCCCGCTCAACTGCCCTGCCTACGTTGGTGCGGCCACGCCAGCCAACCCCAACGGTACCCCTTGCACGGTGGGCGGCGTGGCCTACGGCACTCCGGGAGTGATACCCCTAAACGGCACCTCAGGCTCATTGTGGTTTGCTCCTCAAAACAACCGAAATACGCTGCAGAAGTCGATTTACGACATCTTCCTGCCTCGCGTCGGTTTTGCCTGGTCTATCAGGAACGACACGGTTGTCAGGGGCGGGTTCGGAATGTACTCGTACAACTACAGCGAAGATGACTACGGCAATGGAAACGGCTTTGGAGCCACCACAACCAGTACGGGTAGCGCCTCGGATCCGAACTCTGGAAAGGGCCCCACTCCACTGGTCACTCTCTCCGAGTCTGCCGCCAATGCTGCTCCCGTGCTGAACTACGTGGTGGGTTCTCCGAATGCGAAACAAGTCTCGCAGTATCTCAACATCGGTAACCCCTCCAATCAGACTTACGTCCCGTACAATGTTTCTCCCGGGCGAATCAATGAATATCAGTTGAGCGTAGAGCATCAGTTCGCCCACAGCTATATGGCGTCGATTGCCTATGTGGGCAGCCACGCTTCGAATCTGCAATTCCCCACGGACCTGAACCAGATAACCAGCGCGGCCGGTTTGGCCGCAAGCTCGGCCAATCTTGGATTCGTTCAAGCGGATCGTCCGTTCCCGGCTTGGGGACAACTTGGCGGAGATAATTACGTCGCCACGACGAACTACAACGCGCTGCAAGCCACCATCAACAAGCATTATTCCAACGGCTTGGTCTTCAGTTTCAACTATACCTGGTCGCATTTCCTGGATGAACAGGATTCCGGAGGATGGGGCAGCCGCGGAGGGACGCAATACTGGCAAATCGGCAACAATCCGTCCGCTAATTACGGCAACTCGAACTTCGACATCCCGAATGCGTACAAGGGCTACGCTTCTTACGAGTTACCCTTTGGCAAGGGGAAGAACTATCTGAACCACAACGCGGTAGAGAGCGCCGTGGTCGGCGGATGGAGTGTTTCCGGCACCATGCTCACCCAAAGCGGAAATCCATTCACTGTAACAAACCAAAACAACGAAAACTCGACAATCACCGGCTGCGGCAACGGCTGCAGTTGGTTTCCTGATGTCGTGGCCAGCACCCGCGTCGGCAATCCAAGTCCCAACGAATGGTTTAACACCGCAGCCTTTGCCAACGCGCCGGCACCGACCACCGCGAACCCCGACGTGTTGTTCGCGTTCGGCGACGAGGGTAGAAACTCGCTGCGCGGGCCGCGCCTCACGGTCGTTAACCTCTCCCTGGCTAAGAAGTTTAGCCTCGGAGAACGCGTTCACGTGGAATTGCGATCAGACTGGGTTAACGTGTTTAACCACCCGAGCTTCAACACTCCGGGCAATACCTTCGGGGGGAATAATTTCGGGGAGATAAACGAGGCAACCCAGGGCGGCGGTGTCACGGTCGCCCCTCGCAGCGGTCAACTCAGCGCTGTCGTGAGGTTCTGATCGAGTAGCCAATCAGGGAGAGGACGGCGGCATGCTGCCGTCCTTATCCCTTTGTCCATCCCTGTCTGGGGACGAACCAGATTCTTAACACGAGTCGTTCCACCGTACAATCGTGGCATGAGGACAAAAGAGGTCGTTGTCTTGTTTTGGGTGGTTCTCTGTCTTGGGTTGCGGCCGTGTTTCTCGCAATCTGAACCTAGCCGGCAGCAGCAAATCGAATCCCAAAGCCGCCAGGCCGCGGAATACTTGAAGCAGAACAGACCCGATCTGGCGGTGCCCGAATTTAGAGCCATTCTTGCGCTCGATCCGACCAACGTGGATGCCCACGGTAACTTAGGGGCAGTGCTGTTCTTTCAGGGGGCATATGCAGATGCACTTCCCCAGCTTCGGGCCGCAGTGAAATCGCGTCCCACGCTGTGGAAGACTCGCGCTCTTCTCGGCATCGCGGAAAAGCGCACCGGCGACCCTGATGCAGCCCGCCGCGATCTGGAGAAGGCATTTCCCAACCTGCAGGAAGAGAAGATTCGGATTCAGACAGGCCTGGAATTAATCGAAATCTATTCTGCAACCGACGACCTGGATAAGGCGGCCGCAACAATTGCAGTCCTCAGGAAGCTGGAACCTACGGATCCAGCGATCCTGTATTCCGCTTACCGGCTATATTCCGACTTGGCGGACGAGTCGCTGCTCAGCTTGTCGATCGTGGATCCGAAATCCGCGCGAATGCATCAGGCGATGGCGCACGAACTGGCCAAGCGCGGCAACAGTGGAGAAGCCATCGAGAACTATCGCGCCGCGATCAAGCTCGATCCGCATATCCCGGGAATTCATTTCGAGCTTGCGGAGATGCTCAACACCGTGGGAACGCCCGAGGGCCTTCAGGAAGCGGAGACCGAGTACAAGGCCGCGATTACAGCGAATCCCCAAGATGAGCAGTCCGAGTGCCGTCTCGGCGAAATCGCCTTACGCGCCAATGATCTGAAGTCCGCATCTGAGCACTACACGAGGGCCATCGAACTACAACCAAATGATCCGGAAGCGAACGTCGGACTAGCCAAGGTTCTGATGTCTTTCGATCAGCCCCAAAAAGCTGAGACGCTTCTGCGGCACGCGATCCAGGTGGATCCCACAAATCCCGTGGCTCATTTTCGCTTGAGCACGATTTATCGGCAAAGCGGACGACTGGCAGACGCCAAACGCGAAGTCGAGGAATACCAAAAGTACAACAAGATGAAAGAACAGTTACGTGAGTTGTACCACGACTTGCATCGGAGTCAAACCCGGGATGAAAATGACAGTCCGATGTAACAGTCCCAGGAATTGGGGTCTTCGTGCTCTGTATATTGTCTTGGGAATTTGTCTTGCGACTTCCTCCTTGTCGAGTCGTCAGCATGCCGAGTCGCCTGACGCCAAGTTGGGCACGATTCAAGTCGCGGCCAGCGGTTCGTTACCCCAGTTGGTCGACATTACCGACTCGACAGGGATCACGTTCGATCATCTCTCCAGTCCTGAGCAGAAATACATCGTTGAGTCGATGAGCGGAGGCGTTGCTCTCATTGACTACGACCGCGATGGCTGGCCCGATATATATTTCACGAACGCTCAGAGCGTGAATATGGCGCTTGCCGGAAAGAAGTCGCGCAGCGCCCTATACCATAACAATCGCGATGGAACCTTTACTGACGTCACCGATAAAGCTGGTGTCGGTTATCCGTGTTGGGCGATGGGTGCGACGGTCGGGGATTACAACAACGATGGCTGGCCGGACCTCCTGGTAACCTGCTTCGGCGGAGTGGTTCTTTATCGCAACAATGGAGATGGAACATTCACGGAAGTCACGAAAGAAGCTGGCCTGAGCAATGATTCGGGATGGGCCACCGGAGCGGCGTTCGGTGACTACGCTGGCGATGGTTGGCCGGACTTGTTCATATCGCACTATGTGAACTTAAATCTCAACGATCTTCCGGCCTTTGGGTCCAGTCCAACCTGCAAATTCCGTGGAATCGCCGTTCAATGTGGTCCTCGCGGATTAAAAAAATCTCTTTCGAACCTCTACCACAACAACGGCGACGGAACGTTCACGGATGTTTCCAAGCAAACCGGAATTTCCGATTCTCCACCTTCGTTCGGACTAACAGTGGTGTGGTCCGACTTTGATGGCAGTGGCCATTTGGATCTTTTCCAAGCGAATGATGCGGGCAGAAATTATCTCTACCAGAATGACGGCAAAGGTCACTTTACCGACATCGCATTCTCGGCGGGCGTTTCTGTCAGCCAGGATGGATATGAGCAAGCCAATATGGGCCTGGCGCTCGGCGACTACCAGCACAACGGTTTCCCGTCAATTGTGATCAGCCATTTCAGCGACGAATACGCCGCGGTATTCGAAAATCTTGGACAGATGAACTTCTCTGACGTTTCTTATCCCTCCGGAATCGCCCTCAGCACAACTCACTATGTAGGATGGGGGGATGCATTCCTTGACTTCGATAACGACGGCTGGATCGATCTTTTCATGGTGAACGGACATGTCTATCCGCAAGTAGATTCTGGAGAGGCGGGAGCCAGGTATCAGGAACCGGCGCTGCTATTTCTGAACCAGGGCAATGGAAAATTTAAGGACATCAGCAAATTGGTCGGGCCGGCCATCCAGGTTCCACGAGTCAGTCGTGGAGCAGCGGTGGGCGATCTGTTCAACGATGGAAAGACTGATATTGTCATTGAAAACCTCAAGGGCGAACCAACAATTCTACAGCCCCAAGGCGGCCCTCCTAACCACTGGATTGGCTTTGAATTGGCGGGTACAAAAAGCAACCGCCTCGCGCTGAACGCGCGGGTAAAGGTGACCGCGGGAAATCTGGTGCAGACCGGCGAAGTACGAAGTGGCGGCAGCTACTTATCGCAAAACGATCTTCGCCTTCATTTTGGCCTGGGCGCAAGGCAGACGGTGGACAAACTTGAAATTGTCTGGCCCACGGGTAGGACCGAAACGCTGACAAATCTATCTGCCGATCATCTTTACGAGATCAAGGAAGGCGCTGGGATCGTTTCTGCCGAAGCGGTGAGGCCCGGTCCTGCAAACCATTGAATCATTGTTTAGCTGTTATCGAGCCGTTCGCAAAATCGGAGGTCTGATGAAGCTGAGATTGGTCACTTTTTCGCTTTGCACCCTGCTGCTCTTCTCCTCGCGATCGAATGCGCAGCAGGAGCGGGAGGCACGGCTGTGGCTGACGACGTCCGATCGGACTGCCCTGGTGGCACCGCAGGCGACCCCGTTACGCTTTTCCTCGGAAGCGGGTAAGCTGCCGGTTCTTATCGTGGACGATACGCAGCACTTCCAGACAATGGACGGCTTTGGCTTTGCGCTGACGGGCGGAAGCGCGCAGTTGCTGATGCGCATGAGCGCTGCGCAACGAGCTGCTCTGCTGAAACAGTTGTTTACGACGGGAGGAGATGGGATCGGAGTGAGCGATTTGCGGGTGAGCATCGGCGCCTCCGATATGAATGAGCGCGTGTACTCGTACGATGACCTGCCAGCTGGCGAGACCGATGTGGAGATGACGAAGCTGAGCCTGGGGCCGGACCGCGCGGATGTGATTCCGGTGCTGAAGGAGATTCTGGCGATTCGGCCGGGGATCAAGATCCTGGGATCGCCGTGGTCTGCTCCGGCATGGATGAAGACGAACGACGATGTGAAGGGCGGCGAGCTCAAGCCGGAGTATTACGGCGCGTTCGCAAAGTATTTCGTAAAGTACATCGAGGCGATGCGAGCAGAGGGGATCGCGATTGACGCGATCACGGTCGAGAATGAGCCTCTGAATCCGAAGAATACGCCCAGCATGGTGATGTGTGCGCAGGAACAAGACACGTTCATTGCGAAAGACTTGGGGCCTGCCTTTGAGAAGGCCGGTATCCGGACGAAGATTCTGCTTTACGACCACAACCCAGATGTGGCCTCGTATCCGCTGTCGATTCTGGGCGATCCGGCAGCGAGCAAGTATGTTGATGGGACGGCGTTTCACCTGTACAGCGGCGAGGCGAGCGTGCTGACGCAGGTGCATGATGCATTTCCGAAGAAGAACCTGTATATGACGGAACAGTCGGTGACGGCGAGGCGCGGCGAAGGACCGCTAGGAATTGCCGAGCCGGTAAGGCGGGTGATGATTGGCGCAACGCGGAACTGGAGCCGCAATGTGCTGTTGTGGAATTTGGCGGCCGATCCGCAAAACGGGCCGCACACCAACAACGGAGGGTGCACCGGATGTTCCGGGGCGATCACCCTGGATGGCGATTCTGTAACTAAGAATGTTGCTTATTACGTAGTCCAGCATTTCTCGCAGTTCGTGCCGCCGGGCTCGGTGCGGGTGGCTTCGAGCGAAATGGAGCAGTTGGCCAGCGTCGCCTTTTTGACTTCGGAGGGGAAGGTGGTGTTGGTGGTTTCAAACACGGGAAATTTTCCGAAGCCCTTCGCGGTGAAGTACCACGGAAAGGTCTTCCAGACCGTGCTGCCCGCGGAATCTGTGGGGACCTATGTCTGGTAGGCGCGCGCTTCCGCTTCTAAGACGATTCGGCTTCACGCTGGTGCTGCTGGCAACGGCTCCGCCGGCGCTTGCGACGAAGGGTGCCAAGCCGCAGTTTGGACCCAATGTACTGATCTTCGATCCGTCGATGCCATCGCAGGCGATCCAGAAGCAGATCGATGCGGTGTATGCAACGCAGCAGCACAACGAGTTTGGGTCGCAGCGGAATGCGCTGCTGTTCCTGCCCGGAAACTATTCGGTAGACGTGCCGGTGGGCTTCTACACCGAGCTGATAGGGCTTGGCGCGTCGCCCGATGCGACTCGGATTGCGGGCAACGTGCATGCGGATGCGAACCACGAGCACAACAATGCAACGACGACCTTCTGGAGAGCCTGCGGAAGGTCTCTCGGTAGAGCCGGCGGGCGGTACGATGCAGTGGGCGGTCTCGCAGGCGGTGTCTCTGAGGCGCATGCATGTGCGTGGCGATCTGGTGCTGCACCAGCATCGCGGCTGGGCAAGCGGTGGTTGGATGTCGGATTCGCTTGTGGACGGGAATGTCGATTCCGGGAGCCAGCAGCAATGGATCTCGCGCAACTGCGATTGGAAGAGCTGGACGGGCGCGAACTGGAACATGGTGTTTGTCGGGGTGGTGCATCCGCCGGACGGCGCATGGCCTTCACCGCCGTACACAAACGTGGCGCAGACGCCAGTGGTACGCGAGAAGCCCTTCCTGCAGGTGAATGGCGCGGGCGAGTTCAGCGTGCGGGTTCCGGCGCTGCACAGCGACAGCGTCGGAATTACGTGGCGCAGCGGAGAAACGACGGGAGAGACGATTCCGATTGGACGGTTTTATATTGTGCACCCGAATGTGGATACGGCGGAGACGATCAACGCGCAGCTTGCCCGAGGCAAGAACCTGATCCTGACTCCGGGGATCTATGAATTGACCAATCCGATTCGCGTGACGCGGCCCCATACGGTGATACTGGGGCTGGGGTTTGCGACGCTGCGTCCTGTGAAGGGCACGGCGGCGATGACGACAACCGATGCGGACGGGATCGAGATTGCGGGGCTGCTCTTCGATGCGGGCCCGAGCGAGTCTCAGGTGCTACTGGAAGTCGGACCGGAAGGAAGCCAGGCGCGCCACGTGAAGGACCCGATCACGCTGCACGATGTTTTCTTTCGCGTAGGCGGCGCCGCAGTGGGCCGGGCCAAGGTGAATTTGAGAATCAACAGCAACGACACACTGGTGGACCATACCTGGATCTGGAGAGCCGACCACGGCGCCGGAGTGGGCTGGGAGCTGAATACCAGCGAAACCGGGCTGGTGGTGAATGGAAACGATGTCACCATCTACGGCTTGTTTGTGGAGCATCACCAGCAATTCCAGGTTCTGTGGAAGGGCAATGGCGGGAGGACGTATTTTTATCAGT
>Ga0182024_10012867_pt1 | contig 16467 bp, 18 predicted proteins | sample P32metaG_FD_120480 | JGI IMG/M metagenome (GOLD analysis project Ga0182024, IMG submission 120480) | Permafrost microbial communities from Stordalen Mire, Sweden - P3-2 metaG (Illumina Assembly) | ecosystem: Environmental > Terrestrial > Soil > Wetlands > Permafrost | place: Sweden: Stordalen... | reverse complement strand
GCGGGCCTTTGCGTGTGAACCGCTCGGTGACTTTCAGCTCCTTCCAAGCGCCGCGGAAAGCCTGGGCCTTGGGAAAGTTGGTGGTTTCCACCACCAACGTATCGCCGTCATAGCGGCCAATCGAGTCGCCGAACCAGGGGCGCAGGCCGTCGGTGCGATGCGCGGCTCCGATGTGGATCATGCGCACGTCGTGCACCATCTCGACCAGGATCGCGACGGCGTCCTTCGACTGCGCGAAGGCGTAATTGTTGTTATACAGTAGGGGCAGCATGACGGGGCCAGCGCTGTAGCCGAACGAGGTGATACAGCGCTCGCCAAGCGCGCGATCCTCGGGGTTGTCGGTCGGATTGCGGGTTGGTGTCGCGGAGCCTTCGCCTTCATCTCGCGTCCGCATGCCTGCGTTCTTGTAGCCGGCTTTGTAGGCCGGAATCCGGCCGTTCGGCGTGCTGGTGATGAACGAGCTGTGCGGCTGACCATCGACGCGGGCCACCGTAGTGGCGGAATCTTTCCACGCGCTGTTGTAGCCGCAATCAAGGCCGCCGGGACCTTGGCAATGCTTGCGGGTGGCGTCGGTCGCTGGCGCGTTCGGGTCGGTCGGTGCGTTGCCCTCGATATAGTGCTCAATGGCGGCGTATTCGAGTTGAGACGCCTGATCCGTAGTCAGGTCGATACTGTTCCCAAACTGGCTGGGACGTTCCAAGGGTGTGATGCTGACGTTGGTCCAGACTCCCTCCAGGTCGGGCTGACCATATGCGGTGCGCGGAACCTTGTAGTGCTTGTCCGCTGCTGCCTCCTCTGCCTTGGCCTTGGCAACCGTCGCCGCCTCCTTGACCGAGTTAGGATCCGGCACCTCAGCGGCGTGAACCAAAGCGAGCGACATGACGGGCAAGAGCGCGAGGGGCAGCAAACGTGAGTGCCGTTTCATCTTCGTAGTTTGAACTCAACCCTTGCGGGCGCCAAGCGACGCCACTACTCTCGATCCGCCGGAGCGACGCTCCGAGATCAATTCGTCCGCTGGCATCCAAGGACAGCCAAAATTTCGCGTGATTTTCCGGCGTTGAAACTGCAACCGTTTTTGGAACCGTGAGCCTCCGGGACCTGGAACCGTAAGCAGGTGTAGGCGGAAAAATTCTAGTGAAATCAGTGGTCGGGGTGACAGGATTTTAACCTGCGACTCCTACGTCCCGAACGCAGCTAACCTTTCACGTCGCCGGTTCACAGGTCAGAGCGCACGGATCGGCTAGACTCGTCGCGCCTATGAACTCATCACACCTTTGAACTCATCGCCGCCATCCGGTTCCTTCGTCGAAGGCGTCTATGGGGATAGCCACGGATCGCGGCGCTACAAGCTTTTCATTCCGTCCCGCCACGCGGGGAAGCCGTTGCCGTTGCTGGTGATGCTGCACGGCTGCCTACAAGATCCCGATAATTTCGCGCTCGGCACGCGAATGAATGCGATCGCCGGAGAGCAGCGCATCTTCGTTCTGTATCCCGAGCAATCCGAAGCGGCAAACCAGACTCGATGCTGGAATTGGTTCAACGCGGCCAATCAGCGGCGAGATCAGGGCGAGCCGTCGATCATCGCTGGGATGACGCGCGAGGTGATCCGTTCCTACAACATCGATGCGCGGCGCGTCTACATTGCAGGCATGTCGGCAGGCGGCGCCATGGCCGCCACCATGGCGGCGACTTATTCGGACCTGTACGCCGCCGTCGGAATTCATTCTGGGTTGCCCTATGGCGCAGCTCAGAATTTCTTAGCTGCGATTGCGGCGATGAAGAACGGAGCGGCGGTCGGCGCGCGGCTGCCATCCAAGAGCATTCCGCTGATCGTGTTCCATGGGGATCAGGACATCATGGTGAATTCGCGGAACGGCGAGCAACTAGTCTCCCAATGGCTGGGCGATAGTGTTCCGAACCGCAGACAGGAGACTTCGACGGCGCAGGCGAGTGAAGGCAATGGCCATGCGTTCACGCGTACGCTTTATTACGATGGCTCTGGCCACGCCGTGGCAGAGAATTGGCTGGTGCACGATGCCGGACATGCGTGGTCGGGCGGCGGCTCCGGCGGGAGCTTTGCAGATTCTGCGGGGCCCGATGCCAGCCGCGAGATGGTGCGGTTTTTCTCTGCTGTCACCCAAGATGGGGCAAGCACGGAGAGAGGCGGATTGCTCAAGCGCCTCAAGGAGCGGCTGCGCATCGCGGGAGACTCTAAAGCGGGTTAGCGCCGCGCTTGCAGCCAGGCGGTGACGGCCGCGGGAACGCTCTTGCGCGTCTTGCCGCCCACATACAGGCCGATATGTCCGGCATCAACTTCCAAGGACTGGTAATCCTGGCTGCCGATGTGCGCGCCAAGAGGAATGCTGGCGCTCGGCGGCACCAGATGATCCTTCGATGCATAAATATTGAGCACCGGCGCGGTGAGATTTTTCAGGCGCACCGGCCGACCGCCCAGCGTCAATTCGTCGCGAATGAGCCGATTTTCCTGAAAGAACCACTGGATGAATTCGCGAAACGCGGCGGCCGGCTGATCGGGGCTGTCGAATATCCATTTTTCCATGCGCATGAAATTCTCGAGCTGCACTCGATCTCCCTGCATCTTCAGCAGATTGACGTATTTCTGTTGAGTGAGGCGGAAGGGCATCAAGGACAAATACACCAGGTTCAGAAAATCTCCCGAAACATTTCCCGATTGTGTCAGCAGATCGACATCGATGTGTTGCGCCCACTTTGACAGCAGGTTTTCGGGGGTTTTGAAATCGACCGGCGTGACCATGGTGATCAGCTGGGCAATTTGCTTAGGCTCGAGCGCTGCGTAGCACAGGCTCATGGTCCCGCCCTGGCAGACCCCCAGCAATGTGAGCGAATCAATCACGTGTTCTCGGAGTACGAATTCGATGCAGCGGCGCAGGTACCCATCGACGTACGCTTCGTAGCCTAAAAACCGGTCGGCGCCGTCGGGATATCCCCAATCGAGAAGATACTCATCGAGTCCGGAAAGCAGCAGTTCGCGGATGAAGGAGCGGTCCGGCTGCAGATCGAGCAAATAAGGTCGATTGACCATTGCGTAGCAAATGAGCACGGGCTTCAAGTTTGCGGAGCGGGCAAGTGCTGAATACCGGTACAGGCGAATCTTGTCCTCGCTGAGCACGCAGTGCTTTTCGGAGGTGCCGACTTCGACGTCGCCCATCCCCAGCATGGTGCGCAACACCGCTCGCCCGCTTTCTTGCATCGCCGCCGCACTTTGCAGCATTTCCGCCAGGGACTCGGTGGAGGCGTTCATTTTTTGGTGCGCTTGCGCGGTTTTCGCGGTGGTTTGGAAGCCTTCGCCGCGCCCGATGCGGCGGAGCTCGATGCAGCGGCACCTGATGCGGCAGAGCTCGCCGCGGCGGCGCGAATCGCCGTAGTGAGGGCGCGAACTTGACGGTGCAGGTTGTCGACTTCCGCTCTGCTCGGCAAGTCCAGATGCCGGGCAATTTGTTCGGTCAATTTTCCGCGCTCAACTTTGAAGGCGCTCGAAATATTGCACAGCTCGGCGAGCAGGCGCGCGAAGCGCTCGCTGTGCGCGGCTTGCGCATACGTACCTTCAGCGCAGTCGATCCACGCATCGTAGAGCTCCGCGGGTGTTTTACTGGCCGACGGCGCCTCGTCAAAGCGCTTTTTCAAGACATGAAAAGCGTCCTGCATGATCGTGGCGTTGTGCTGCGCGAATTCGGCATAGCGCTGTTGAAATTGCTTGCTTAGATCGAGGAGCCGCGCGGCGGTCTCCTGATACTCGCGCGACAAGCCCAAAGCCGGTGTGCCGGGGAACATCTGCTCGGGGTTGAATCCCCCCATTCCCATTCCGTCCAAGAAATTCTTCCAAGGAGCGAGAAGCGGGGAAGCCATGGAGGGAGGCACCGCTGCGGTCGACTGATCGACCAACCGGGCAAACATTTCTTGAAACGCACCGGCTTGATCGACCCAGGCCTTCAGAAATCCGCCACTCATGGGGTGGGCGCTCGAAAAGGGTCCTGGAGCGCTCATCTAAGTCTCTATGCGATGCATTATTTTCATCAGTTTTACGGGTCAAATCCCAGTTTCAAACGATTGTGCGTTGCATACTTATGGCGCTATGCTTAGGGCGGCTGGCAGTCGCTTAAAGCATCGCGATTAACAATATGTCAAACGAACGCCTCATCAAAAAGTACGCGAATCGGCGCCTATACGATTCGACCGAAAGCCGTCATGTCACCCTCGAAGACATCCGCAAAATGATCGTCTCGGGCGCAAAAGTAAAGGTGGTCGACGACAAGTCCGGCGAGGATCTGACCCGCGCGGTGCTGCTGCAAGTGATTGCCGAGAAAGACCAATACGGCACGCCGGTCTTAAGCACCGAACTGCTGGAAGCCATCATTCGCTTTTATGGAAATCCGGTCCAGGAGATGCTGACCAAATACATGGAGCAAAGCGTTGGCACGCTGGTTCGCCAGCAGGAGACCATGCGCGCTGAGATGACCAAGGCTCTCGCCGGTCCGATGGCGCCCCTGGCCGAGTTCGCCCGCCAAAACATGGATCAATGGTCAAAGATCCAGGCCTCCATGATGTCCGCTTTTGGCGGTGCGAAACCGGAGCCGCCTGCGCCCGATACAGAACAAGAACCTAGAACTAAGTGAGCCAGCATGAAGATCAAAGATAAAACCATTGTTATCACCGGCGCCGGCCGCGGCATCGGACGCGCACTTGCCGTCCGCTTTGCCACCCAGGGAGCGCACATCGCGCTGTTGGATATGAACGCGACAGATCTTGCGGCGGCCGCGCAGCAGTGCACCGAACTTGGCGTTCGCGCCAAGACGTACACCGTCGATGTATCGCGCGAACCCGACATCGCGGCCGCCCTCAATGCGGTGGTGAGCGACTTTGGATCCTTGGATGTGATCATCAACAATGCCGGCATCGTCAAGGATGCACTGCTGATCAAGGTGAAGGATGGGGAAGTCGTCGGCAAGATGTCGCTGGAGCAATGGCGGGCGGTGATCGATGTAAACCTCACCGGCGTATTCTTATGCGCGCGCGAAGCCGCCGAACGCATGATAAAACTCGCCAAGGGCGGGGTGATCATCAACATCTCCAGCATTTCGCGGCATGGAAATGCCGGTCAGTCGAACTATTCGGCCGCAAAATCCGGCGTGGCATCCATGACGGTGGTGTGGGCAAAGGAACTCGCGCGCTTTGGAATACGCGTGGGCAGTATCGCGCCCGGGTTTACGCATACCGACATTCTTGCGTCGATGAAGCCGGAGGTGCTGGAGAAAGTTATCGCGCCGGTGCCGCTCAAACGTTTGGGCCAGCCGGACGAGATCGCGCACGCCGCTCAGTTCATCATCGAAAACGATTTCTTCACCGGGCGTTGTCTAGATCTGGACGGCGGCCTGCGCCTGTAGTCGATCAGTCGCGATAGGTGCCGCAGGCTTCACGCTATACGCGGAAGGCTTTGCGTCTTGGATTGCTGCTAGGAGAATCCGAGCGACCCACCGCACGCGCGCCACGGAGCAAGCCAGCAGATCGTCTGTGACTGTCATCAGGTCGTTCGCTGTGCCTAAGTCTTTGAGGCCCAGCTGACCCGCGACCAATTTTTCCACCGCCTCCGCTTCGTACTCGCAAACCGTGCGATCGAGTTGTTCCCCGGCTCGGTGCGCCAGGAAATGAGTCAGTTCGTGGATCAGCGTCAGCAACTGCTGTTCCTTGCTCAGGCCGCTGCGCAGAATGATCTGATTCTCGTCCATGCAGCCCACCACCCAGGGGCTCAAGGGGGTGCGAAATACCGAGACGCCATGCAGGGTGGAAAATTCTTCGAGCTGATCGATGAGGTGCTGCAGCTGCATGGGCTTGATCCTCTCAGATCCAGAAGGGCCGGACAACTTGGCGCGGATTGGCAGTAATGTCTACTGCAACGCGTTAATTTTGGTGATCTATGTTGTTATGCAATATTATGTATGAAAATAATAAATATGAAAATCAATAATATACGCAGAATCTGGCGCTAGGAGTGCCCTAGCTAGAATGTTTTTGCATTGCATACTTTTTTCTGTATAATGTGCCCATCAAGTTAATTGTTGCCCATTTAAAGGAGCCCACCATGACCCAGCCCACATTTGATTTCAGCACCCTGTTCGACACCTACAAGACCGCCATGGCGCCCGTTTTTCGCGCGCAGCAGGAAGGCTTGAAGACCCTGGAGCGTCTCGCCCACTACCAGTTTGCGGTCGCCGGCGACTACCTGGAATGGAGCCTGGCGCAGGCCAAGGCGAGCGTCGGTCCGAAGTCGGCTGCCGAATTGATCGGCCAGCAGACCTCGCTGAATGTGTCCTTGAGCGACAAGCTGCGCGCCCGCGCGCAAGAGTTCAGCAAGATTGCGACGGAGACCCAAGGGGCCGTGACGCAGTGGTTGGACGAAACCAGCGCAAAGGCTGCCGAGAAGGCGAAGAAAGCCGCTTAACACTCAAGTTTAGCGTGTTGAAGAAAAGGGCGACCAGCGGTCGCCCTTTTTTTTACAGACACATCCGCGCGTGCCATCATGAATGCCGGGGGACAGGTACATGGCTGAATCTGCGCAAAGTTCGACTGATCAACGTTCGAGCGCTGAAGAACAATTGAGCCGCGAAATGCGTGCGCAATTGGCCGCGATCACCGGCGGTCTGGCGCCGGACGACTATGCTCAGGCGTGGTGGGATTGGTACCTCAACGTCGCTCAAGCGCCGCAAAAGCAAACCGACATCGCGCACACGGCTTTCAAAGCCATGATGGATAACTTCTCCTTCGCCATGCAGGCCTCGACCGGCAAAGCACTGGCGCCGGCCTCCGACGACGCGCGGTTCACATCCGACGCTTGGAAGCAGTGGCCCTTCAACATGATGGCGCGCGGCTATCTCAACTGGGCCAAGGTCATGCAGCAGGCGACTACGGATGTTCCGGGCCTTGCGCCGCGCAGCGCCGATCTGATCGGATTCTCCACGCGGCAAATGTTGGATGCGACCTCTCCTGCCAATCACTTGATGTCGAACCCGGAACTATTGGAATTGACCCGCGAGCAGTCCGGGCAAAACCTGGTGAGCGGTTTTCAGAATTGGCTCGAGGATGTGACCCGGACTTTGAAACACGATCAGCCGGTCGGCACCGAGAATTTCAAGGTCGGCGTCAACGTGGCGGTCACGCCGGGCAAGGTCATCTTCCGCAACGAGCTCATCGAGCTCATTCAGTACACGCCCGCAACAGGCACCGTGCATCCCGAGCCGGTGCTCATCGTCCCGGCGTGGATCATGAAGTATTACATTCTGGACTTATCGCCGCAAAATTCCTTTGTGCGCTATCTCGTTGAGAAAGGCCACACGGTTTTTGTGATCTCATGGAAAAACCCCAATGAGACCGACCGCAGCTTAGGGATAGATGACTACCACGACAAGGGCATCCGCGCCGCCGTCGATGCGGTCAACGCGATCGTGCCCGATACAAAAATCCATGCGGTGGGCTATTGCATTGGCGGTACGCTGCTGTCGATCGCCGCTGCCGCGATGGCAAGAGACGGCGACCATCGCTTGGCGTCCCTGACCTTATTGGCGGCGCAGATGGATTTCAGCGAGCCCGGCGAATTGTCGTTCTTCATCAGTCCGAGCCAATTGGCCATGCTCGAGGCCGTGATGCACAAGGCCGGCGTGTTGAGCAGCGACAAGATGGGCGCGGCATTCGGATTGCTGCGTTCCAACGATCTGCTCTGGACGCCGGCGATCAATACCTACGTCAAGGGCAAACGCGAGAAGCTCAATGACCTCATGGCCTGGAACAGCGATGGCACGCGCATGCCCTGGCGCATGCACAGCGAATACTTGCAGCAGCTGTATCTGCAGAACGATCTGGCAAACGGTCGATTCAAAGTCAACGGGCGGCCCATAGACCTTAAGTCCATTGCTCTGCCCATGGTGGTGTTCGGCACGGAAACCGATCATGTCGCACCTTGGAAATCGACGTATAAGGCGCGCGGGTTGACCCGATCGAGCGATTACACCTATGTACTCACGAACGGCGGGCACAATGCCGGCATCGTTTGTGGTCCCGTGCATCCGCGACGGCGCTTTCGCGAACTGACTTGGAAGGATGCGACCACAAGTTGCGCGCCGGCCGAATGGCTCGATAAGGCCACTTTGCATCAAGGCTCATGGTGGCAGTGGTGGCAGCAATGGCTCGCCGCACATTCCGGAGAACAAAATGCGCCGCCGCCGAGCGTCGGCAACCCGGCAAAAGGCTACAAGGTCCTCGGCGATGCGCCGGGTGAATACGTGTTGCAGCGATAGCACATCCTAGGGGGCGATCATGGCGACCAAGCAAGAGAGAATTGCGTACGTAACCGGAGGAATGGGCGGCATCGGTTCCGCGATTTGCGACCGATTGTGCACCGAGGGCTATACCGTCATTGCAGGTTGCGGCCCCAATTCAACGCGTAAGGAACGGTGGATCGCCGAGATGCGCGCCAAGGGCTTCAACGTGCATTGCTCAGAGGGCAATGTCGCCGATTGGGGTTCCACAACGGCGGCATTCCAGAAAGCCCGTGCTGAAGTGGGCGAAATCGACATTTTGGTGAACAACGCCGGCATCACGCGCGACGGCACCTTTCGCAAGCTCACCAAGGATTCCTGGGACGCGGTGATCAACACCAACCTGAATTCATTATTCAATGTCACCAAGCAAGTCATCGACGGTATGGTGGATCGGGGTTGGGGCCGGATCATCAACATCTCATCCGTCAACGGTCAAAAAGGTCAATTTGGGCAGACGAATTACTCGACCGCGAAGGCGGGCATCCATGGATTTTCCATGGCGCTCGCACAAGAAGTTGCCTCTCGGGGCGTCACGGTCAATTCCGTCTCGCCAGGCTATATTGGTACGGACATGGTGCGGGCCGTGAAGCCTGAGGTCATGGAAAAGATCGTTTCATCGATTCCGGTGAGAAGGCTCGGCGACCCCGGAGAAATTGCCTCGATCGTTGCCTGGCTCGCCTCGGATGAATCAGCGTTCGCGACCGGCGCCGATTTTTCCGTGAACGGCGGCTTGCACATGGGTTAGCGCCAGGATGGGCGTTAAGGCAGGCGTACACAATTCTCTTGCGTCGACACTGGCACCCCGACGGCATCCCGAGCGAAAACTCGATGACAGCCCGAGAGAGAACGTGAAAAATTTCTTTAATGAAATCAGTGGTCGGGGTGACAGGATTTGAACCTGCGACTCCTACATCCCGAACGTTGATGGCGAGCGAACGGGGCGAACGCGATCCCATGGTGTCGTACGAGGAATTTTACGCTCATGCGCGTCTAGCGTATGACATCCAGGGCGCCGGCCACAACGCGCACGTCGAGGATCCGCGTGCCGTGCTCGGGCTCATCCAGGTGCTTCTCGGTGCCGACTAATCCGTCGAGGGACGCCGAGGGGGCACGCGCACTGGCTTGCACATTCGATCCACAGCGGCTGACCGCCGACTTCTACGAGAGCCCGTATGCGACGTATGCCGCGCTCCGCGCGTGGGACCCTGTGCACCGCTGCGCCGATGGCAGTTACTTCCTCACGCGTTACGCGGATCTCGATCAAGTGTACCGTGACCGGGTACGGTTCAGCTCCGACAAGCGTGCTGTGTTCGGTCCGGTGTTCGGCGTGACTTCGCCGCTCTACTCGCATCACACGACGAGCCTGGTATTCAACGACGCGCCATACCACACTCGCGTGCGGCGGCCCATAGTCGATGCGCTTAGTCCCTCTGTGGTGCGTGGACTCGAGGCGAGTGTCACGAGCTTGGTCGACGCGCTGCTCGAGCGCCTGCGGGACCTGCGCAAGTTCGATCTGATCGAGGACTTCGCCGCTCGCATACCCGTGGAGGTAATTGGCAACCTGCTGCGCGTGCCGCATGAGGACCGCGGTCCGCTGCGCGGGTGGTCACTGGCCATCCTAGGCGCCCTCGAGGCCACTACCACGGCGGCACAGCGGCAGCATGGCAACGAGGCGGTCAGCGAGTTCACGCGCTACCTGCGCGAACTGATCGGTGAGCGGCGCCGGCACCCCGGGCCGGACACGGACCTGCTCACGGGCCTATTGCGGGAGAAGGAATTGTCGGAGGACGAGCTGCTGCAGAACTGCATATTCCTGTTGAATGCGGGGCACGAAACAACCACCAACATCATTGGCAACGGCCTGCACCTGTTGCTGCGCACACCGGCTGCGGCGCAACGCCTGCGCGAGGATCCGCCGCTCGCAGGTTCCGCAATCGAGGAGTGCCTACGTCTGGAGAGCCCCAACCAGCTCGGAAACCGGTTGGTCAGCGAACCGGTCACGATCGGCGGTGTCGCGCTGGAGGCAGGTACCTATCTCACTTTGTGCATCGGCGCAGCCAATCGTGATCCGGAGGAGTTTGCGCAGCCAGATCTGTTCGATATCACCCGCAAGCCCAATCGGCATCTTGCGTTTGCGGCCGGCGCACACGCGTGCGTCGGCATGGGAGTAGCGCGCTTGGAGGCACAGGTCGCGCTGCTGCGAATGTTGCAGAAGCTGCCCGAGCTGCGCTTGCGCGGCGAGGGGCAGCGTGGCGCGCGGGCACGTTTTCGGGGCTTTGTTTCCCTGCCGGCCGAAATCTAATAAATTGGTCGTAGGTTCGACCCCTACACGGGCCACCACATTTCAACCTGACCGACATTGAACCTTTTAAGGGATGGCTAAATCCGCAATCAAACGGAATGGACATTCTCGAAGCGGGGGAGGGATCGACGATGCAGAGAATCCCGATGTTGAGAGATGACGCTGGCAAGGGCGGCGGCGGCCGGCGCAACGAGCCCAAGAACGTGCTGGGCGATCGACTCGAAGTCTGCTCCTTGAGCCCGATGACAGGTTTTTTTCGCGACGGATGCTGCGACACGAGCCGCGATGACATCGGCAGCCACACCGTGTGCGCGGTCATGACCGCGGGATTTCTTGAGTATTCGAAGTCCTGCGGCAATGACCTCTCGACGCCGGTCCCGGAATTCGGCTTTCCGGGACTTAAGCCCGGTGATCGCTGGTGTCTGTGCGCACCTCGGTGGCAGGAAGCGCTGCAAGCGGGGCGTGCGCCGCGCGTGGTCTTGCGCGCTACACATGAAGGTGCCTTGAGCTTCTGCTCGCTCGCGGACCTCAAGCGCTTAGCAGTCGACCTCGATTGACTCGCCGCACCCGCCGCCCAGGATTGGCGCTGCTCGCCGGTGACTTTGTCACAGCCGCCACTGATCAGACCGCGCAATCATGGTTTGAATTACAGGTGTACTTGGAGACGACTTTGACGACGACATACCGCTCTAGAATCCTGCGCGATCAGCCCGTTTCCAGAGCCAGTGTCTTGATGTCGTTGAACATTACGGGGGCATCGAGGGCTGGCACGCCGTGACGTTGGGATCAACCGGTCCGTATCCCGCGAGCGACAGCTGGTTGCTCGCCGGAGGAGTGTTGATCGAGGATGCGCATCTTTGCCTTCTCGTACTCCCCTGCAGATAGCACCCCGATTTCCTTGAGGCGGAGATGCTCGCGCATTTCGTCGCGGAGGTGCTCTGCCTTCGTGCATCGGCGCGCTCCCGCAGCGAGTCGAATGTGCGCTGCGAGCTTTGCCATGAAACTGCGAAAGTCACGGAATGTTCCAAGGCCGCCGGTGCATTCCAACAATCTCGCCGCCCCGTGGGTACTTAACAGATTCACTTTCTCAGTGGTCCTGTATATGGCAACGAGCGTCACGAATGCCCACACCCCGATCAAAGTGATACAAACCGAAAGCCAATGGCGCTGCCACGACGTCGTTGCTGAGGGGTCAATCCGCGAAGCCATCCCTAACGCAACGGCTATGAATACTAGCGAGAAGGTGATCCATCGCCATGAGATGTGCCTCAACTTGCGAGGCGCATCGGCAAACCGCAGATCAAGAACGTACTCGCGCAGCGTATTGCGTGAGCGAGAGCGCACGGAAAGATAGTAGTAGTCAATGATCTCAAGCTGCATGACGCTTCTGCGCAGGCGGCTGCGGAACTCGATTCGCGCGTGGACCGTGCGCGCGTCTCGAAGGTCCGGCACCTGGCGCGATTCCGACTCGAGCAGGATATGTTCAGTTTTTGGCATACGAGCGACGCTCGCGTACTTTTCTCTTGCTTGATCTTAATCATGCATCGCCACTGATTTCCGAGAACTGCGTGCAAACTTGTGACAAGTCCTACGTCCCGAACGTACGGGATCCAATGGAAAGTGGGCGATTGGCCCGTCCGCCCAGGAATTCACGAGATTCTGTAACTTCGAGGCTTCCCATGAGATGTGACATCCTATAGGATGTCTACCAATATGGGTGTACCGCGAGTTGTGGTGGACACGTCTGTGATTGTGGCCGGACTTCGCAGCCAACTAGGCGCGAGCAATCGTATTCTCAAGCTCGTTGCCGAGCGGCGGCTCGTACCCCTTGTGACGACGGCCTTGTTTCTTGAATATGAGGACGTTCTCAATCGGCCGGAGCAGCGATTGGCGACGGGCATGGCGAAGGAAGACATACTGGGTTTTCTGGCTGCCTTGGCGAGCGCTGCGGAGGCCGTCGATGTTCACTTTATGTGGCGGCCGCGATTGGCCGATCCCGCTGACGAGCTAGTGCTGGAGGCGGCGGTGAATGCTGAGGCCTCAGCCATTGTCACGCACAATGTACGCGACTTTTTGCCGGCAACACGCGACTTCGCAATCGAAGTGATTACACCGAGCGTCACGCTCGAGAGGATGAGGAAATGAGCAAGAACACCTATCCCTTGAAGCTTCCCACGTCAGTGAAGAAGGCAGCCGCAGAATTGGCCGCCACTGACGGCGTATCGTTGAACCAATTCATCGCGGCGGCTGTAGCGGAGAAGGTAGGTTCCTTGCGCGCCGCGGATGACTTCCTGCGCGAACGCGCTGGAAAGGCGAAGCCGAAGGACATGCTCAAGTATCTGCGCCGCGCACCGAAGGTTGCACCGAACGCTGATGACATGCTGTAGGGCTGCGATTGCGATCCTTTCCGAGGGGTCGGTCTACGAAATGACCAAAGCGGCCTGGGCTGTCGCCCAGTCTTGTGCGGGACCTCGTTTCGCGTGGCATCACAGTTAATGCGATACAACCGGTTGTCCCACAGACAAAAACCAGAGCGAAGCACTTCGCTCGATTGTGTACCGGCCAAATGAAACCCTTCTCGGCGGCCAAATGAAACCCTGGGCACCGGCCAATTGAAACGTCAATAAAAGCCAACGGCATTCAGGAAGCGTATCTAGGCGGGCGGTCTGTTTGCGGCGGTTGGATGTATCAGTCGCGCAAGGATGCTGACGCCTCGGCGGATCTGAGCTACGGTCGGGTGTCCGAAATTAAGTCTCATGAAGTTCCCGTAATTCCGCTGGGCTGAAAATATTGGGCCAGGCGCGATGCTCACCCCAACGGTGAGCGCGCGCCGGTACAATTCAAGAACATCTACGGACTCGGGCATCTCAACCCACAGCATATAACCACCGTCTGGCCGCGTCATCCGGCAATCGGACGGGAATTCATAACTGACGGCTCGCATCATTTCCTGACAACGAACTGACAAGGTCTGACGTAAGCGGCGCAGATGCTGCTCAAAGCCGCCCCTTTTTAAGTACCGCACGATCGCCTCCTGACAGACGGGCGCAGTTGTAAGCGAGCTCATCAGCTTACTTTCCCAGACCTCGCGCATGTACCGGCCGGGCGCGGCCCAGCCAATACGGTAACCGGGTGCCAAGCACTTGGAAAACGAGCCGCAATGAAGCACCCACCCGCCCCTATCGAATGACTTCACGGATCGAGGCCGGTACACTCCGAAATAAAGTTCCGCGTAAGCCGCATCCTCAATCACGGGAACCTTGTATCGCTCTGCCAAACGGGCTAGCGCGCGCCTGCGCTCTTCCGGCATGAAGGCTCCCAACGGATTCTGATAGGCTGGAATAACGACGCAAGCTTTAATAGACCCTTTCTCCAACGCACGCTCCAATGACTCCAGATTGATTCCCTTTCGAGCGTCTGTCGCAATCTCCGTCGCTCTTAGCCCCATCCATTCGAGCATCTGCAGAATTGGAAAGAATGTAGGGGTTTCAATTGCAACCGCATCTCCTGGCCTTGTTACCGCACGCAAACACAGAGAAATGGCTTCGAGAGCTCCAGTCGTGATCACAATTCCATCGGCCGCCACAACCGAGCCGGTATCCAGATAGCGTAGGGCGATCAGACGCCGCAGCTCCGGATTTCCGGGTGGTAGGTCTTCAAATATCGCCGCAGGTTTGAGTGCTCTTGCCGCCGCCGCGCCCGCACTGCTCATCTCAATGGGAAATAACTCCGGGTTGACGAACGCAGATCCGAATTGTATGACTGCACCGTCCTTTATAGCTTCGAAGACTTCGAATATAAGGTCGTTCACGTCTACTGTGGTGGGATTGCGCATCGCCTTGAATTGCGTCGGCTCTGCGAGACGCTTCGGACCCCTTCCACACACAAAGTATCCTGAACGCGCGCGGGACTCGATAAGGCCGCGCGCTTCGAGGTCTTGGTACGCGCGAATCACGGTGCCTGGACTCACGTGATGCTTATGCGTCGCACTCCGAACTGACGGGACACGGTCGCCGACGCGCAGCAAGCGCTTCTCGATCAGCGTAGCCAATTCGTCGGCGATCTCCTGAAATCTGTGCATGTGCAGCGCCTCACACGCCGGCCTGTGCTAGCCACAATACTTGTAATGTGTCTTTTCGGCCTCGCGACGCAGTTCCATATTAGCCCCGTTCAACCGAAACGGGTACGCGTGTCATTCTGATAAATCCGCCCCCACAATGCCTATGGGTGGCAGCTGGTCGCGCTTCCTAAGGTACTACTTGGATTTGGGACCGGGTTCTTCGTTTCGTTCGGCATACGAAAGCCGCTCTAAAGACTATTGACGTCGAACGCTAGCGAGTCACAGTGCCCCAACCCTCCAGGGGCGATGGCATTCATCACGGCACCCAGGAATGGTGCGGACCGGGTAGGGTCGAACTCCGGACAACTCGTGATCATATGCTCACCGCCGACGGTGTCCGCGCATTGCGGCGCGTGGGTCGTGAACACCGATATAAAATCGCGGCTCTGTTATATTACCTGGCAGGCGAAGCTTGCGCACGTATGCCTAGGCAATCAACACTCCGTCTGATCAAACGCTGGAAGCGGTAGGAACATAGTAGGGAGGATTGCATGAGCGACTTTCTTCAGCAGATTATACCCCCACACTTTTGGATATTTGTTGTGTTGGCAGGCTTAGTGCTACACGTTGTCGCGAATTACCTGCAACGGCTGTTGGACAAGAGCCTGAGTTCCGGCTCGGTGATTCTGCGTCTGCGCGGAGTATCGAAACGCAGCCGAGAGAAGCGGGCGGCGCGCGTGCAGCAGATATCGGATTGGATCGATGGCAACGGCAACAGACCTGCACTTGCATTAGTCGAAGCGAATTTTTTCTGTCTCCTGGGATTTCTATTGCTGCTAAACGCATTCGTTGGATTTGTCGCTGTTATCGTAACAAAACCGTCAAGGCCATTCGCGCCGATTCTGGAAGCACTAACTCTAGCAATGATTTGCCTTTTCGGATTTCTTTGTATGACTACAGGTATCCGCATTCGCGCGGTATTGCTGCAACATCCAAAAGGTCTGTCTGGACTTCACCGAAGTAACGCAGCTCCGCGGCTGCACGTATAATCGACAACCGGCAGCGAATTAAGTGCCGATGCGATGTGGCTGGCGTCAAAACTGGGAACGCGCCGCTTAGCCAATGCGCCCCGTGCGGTACAACGCCCGCGCTGTCTTTTCAACCATCGGCCAATACCCGTCAAGCATCGCACGGGCCCGCTGCTCGGCAATCAGCATCGCATGGTCGGGACTGCGATAAAGCTGCAAGCGGTGCAGCCGTTGCGCCTCACGCTGCGCACGGCGCGAATCAGAGTCCTCATACGGCGCGCCATCCTTCAACACGTCGAGAACATCACGCTTCGCATAACGCGCCTCACTCAGCGGGCCAGCCAGCGTAACCGCCAAATCCGTCCACGCGTGCAAGTGCCGCTGCTTGAGGTACTTCGTCAGCCCCTGTAGCCCATCAGCGTACACGTCGCCGAGTTCTACACTCGCCACGTCATATCCGCACAGCATCGCTGCCACGCAATGTCCGGCTTCGTGAAAAGCGCAGACTAGGCGTTCGTCGCGACGAAGTCCGTGAGCCATCATATGCGCCTATTCGTCGTGCCGTTTCCGGTTCGTGCGAGGCACGTAGTTTCCGGCGATCAGCTCCGGAAGATGAAGCGTGCATCCCAGCAGCGCGATAGAAAACTTGCAGCCAACGAGGACGTATCCGCTGGTGAAATGTTACTCATCTCTCCAGACCGAATGCGCAATGCTCAAATAGCGTGG
>Ga0182024_10012866_pt1 | contig 16468 bp, 14 predicted proteins | sample P32metaG_FD_120480 | JGI IMG/M metagenome (GOLD analysis project Ga0182024, IMG submission 120480) | Permafrost microbial communities from Stordalen Mire, Sweden - P3-2 metaG (Illumina Assembly) | ecosystem: Environmental > Terrestrial > Soil > Wetlands > Permafrost | place: Sweden: Stordalen... | reverse complement strand
GATCGCATAGCGCCCAATCTGGTCATACGCGGGGAAGCTAAAGCCGTTGCGGCGGCCATAGACGTTGAAGGCGATGTCGTAGCCGGCCTCTTTTACGACCTCCCGGATATGGGGGTCGTTGGAACCGCTGCCGTAGGGATAAGCGAATGCGTCAACTTTGATGCCGAGGTGCTGCTCGAGGATTTTCTTGGAATCGACGATCTCCTTGTGGAGCCATCCCTCGCGGCCGAGGCTCTGGATATCCTTCATGACCTTCGCCCGTGTGGGGGCATCGACGCCGACGCCGGGCGAGGTAAGACGGGAATGGTAATAGGTGTGGGACTCAATATCGACGCCGGCATCGCGCAGCTCCTCGAGTTGGTCCCACGAGAGCGATTTGCCGCCTGAGTTAATGTAGTCGATGTAAATGAACATCGTGAAGGGGTAGCCGTACTTCTTGAGGATGGGCCAGGCGGTATCGTAGCCGGAAAGGTAGCCGTCATCGATGGTGATGATGCAGCTCTTGGCAGGGATATTCTTCCCGCCGTGACGCCAGGCAATGAAATCCTGCATGGGGATGACGGTGAAGCCATCGTCCTTGAGCTGGCCCATCTCCTTGTCGAACTCCTCCGGGGTGATGGCGAGGGTGTCAGTGGGACGCGGTTTCTCCTCGAAACGGTGATAGAGGAGGACGATGACGGAGGCGGATTTATTGATGGCGGTCGCGGGAGGCGGCGTGGCCATCGCGACCTCGGGAGCCGGAGTGGGAGTGGCGGCGGGAGCGGGCGCCGGGGTGGGCGAGGCTTGGGCAGCGGGGCTGGAGTGCCTGAAGTGGCGCATTATGCCGCGACATACGGCGGCTATTTTCTGGCATCCGCAGAGTGGGAGAATGCCGATGAGAGCGAGAGTCACCAGAGCTCTTTTCATGACCGGAGATAAATGTGTAGGCCTCATTGAAGGGAGGTGGAAGATACAGAAAAACAGCGTGGATCAAAGGCCGAGTTTCTCGAAGGTGGCATCAATGTGGCGGAAGTGGTGATCGATGGAGCAGAGGCGGTCAATATCTTCGCGAGAGAGGACCGCGGCGATTGCCGGCTCCGCGGCGAGATTCTCCTGGAGCGAGATTCCTTCGCTCTGCCATGTCTTCATGGCGGCGCGCTGGACGGCCTCGTACGCGGTCTTGCGCTCGAGGCCGCGGCGGGTGAGCTCGAGGAGGATGGTCTGGCTGTGGTAGAGGCCCTTGGTGAGATCGAGATTGCGCTTCATGTTCTCCGGATAGACCAGAAGGCGATCTACAAGGCCGGCGAGCGTGACGAGCATGTAATCGAGCAGGGTGCACGAGTCCGGTAAGATGATGCGCTCGACGCTCGAGTGGGAGATGTCGCGCTCGTGCCAGAGGGGGACGTTTTCAAGGGCGGCGAGGGCATTGCCGCGGATGACGCGGGCGAGGCCGCTGAGGCGCTCGCCGGTGATCGGGTTGCGCTTGTGGGGCATGGCTGAGCTCCCTTTTTGGCCCGCGGCGAAGAACTCCTCGACCTCGAGGACCTCCGTGCGCTGGAGATGGCGGAACTCCGTGGCCCAACGATCAATGCTCGATGCAATCAGCGCGAGGACTGTCATGAACTCGGCGTGGCGATCCCGCTGGATGATCTGCGTGGAAAGGGCGGCGGGCCTCAGGCCGAGACGCTCGCAGACGGCGGATTCGACGGCGGGATCGAGGTGGGCGTGAGTGCCGACGGCGCCGGAGAGTTTGCCGACACGGATGCGCTCGCGCATCTGGAGGAGGCGCTGGGTGGCGCGAGCAAACTCGTCATACATCAGGGCGAGTTTGAGGCCGAAGGTGATCGGCTCGGCATGGATGCCGTGGCTGCGGCCAATCATCGGGACATATTTGAACTCGCGGGCGCGTTTGGCGATTGCCGAACGGAGATGGTTCAGATCGTCGAGGATGAGGGCGCAGGAGTCGTTAAGCTGGACGGCGAGAGTCGTGTCCAGGATGTCCGAGGAGGTGAGCCCCTGATGCATCCAGCGGGCGGCGGGGCCGACGGAAGCGGCGACGTTTTCAAGGAAGGCGATGACGTCGTGATTCGTACGGCGCTCGATCTCCGCGATCTCGGGGATGGAGAATGTGGCGCGCTCGCGGATGGCGGCGGCGTCTTCCCTGGGGATTTGACCGAGTGCGGCGAGTTGCTCGCAAGCGAGAATCTCGATCTCAAGCCAGATTTCGTATTTGCGCTGCTCTGACCAGAGCTGGCGCATTTTGGGAAGCGAATATCGATCAATCACAGACCGGAGAGAATTCGCGAACTCTCCGGCCTTTGGAAAGGATTAAACGCGCTCAAATGGCGCGGAAGAGGTTAGCCGCGGGCGCTAACTTTGTGACCACGGCCGAGAAGGCGGACCTGGCCGCTCTCAAGGAGATCGGCTACCGCGGCGGCGGCTTCACGGGAATTGCGGCTGCAACTGGAAACGGCGAGGATGAGATCGCCGAGAGAGAGCTGAGACCGGTGGACTTTGCGGATGTGTTTTTTCATAAGGGCAACTCGGGTTTAGATTGGGACGCTTTACCGTTTTAGCAATTGGCGTGCCATGCACGAGCCCAAGCGGGTGTTACGAGGAGTTAGACTGCATTGCTGGCAAAAAGTTCACTGAAAAATCGCCCGGGAGGTGACAAAAAGTGTCTCGATGTGTCGGAAAGCTGACACACTGGCTGAAACCTATTGTCCCAGTGTCCCCAGTTCCTTAAGGCTCGCCTGGGCGAAAAGATATTCGGTGTCCCGCTTCCGGTCCGTGGCGAGGCATTTTTGGAAATCGGAGGCAGCCGCCGATTTGTCGCCGGCGAGGAGGTGCTTTGTCCCCGCATAAAACAATGCGCTGCATTCGGCGGACGTGTTGTATTTCGCCTCCTCGGATGCCGCGGCCGCGAGGAGGCCGGGCTCGTCCAGGCTGCCGACGAGGTATTGGCCGACAGCGTCGACCCAGGTGTTGGGGACGGGATTGCGGTGCTGGCTGAGCCAGGCGGAGAGCTCCGCCGTGGCCGCATCCGCCTCCCCGCGCTGGCTGCGTACGAACCAGATGTAGAGGCAACTGTGATCGGCGGGGCTTTTGGAGAGCTTGAGACCCTGGCGAAGATCGGTGAGAGCATCTGTCCAATTGCCCATGAGGGCCTCGGCGATGCCACGGCCTTTGTAGGGGAAGGCGGATTTGGGAGCCAATTGAATGGATTTGTCGTAATCGGCGATGGCGCCTGCCAGATCGCCCTTATCGACGGCGATTTTGCCAAGGTTGTGCCATGCGCTGGCGTGATTCGGATCGAGCGCGAGGACCTGCTTGTAATCCGCGGTGGCACCGTCCAGATCGCCAATGGCCTCCCGGGCAATCCCTCGGTTATTGTAGGGATCGGGAGACTTTGGTTCGAGTTGGATCGCGCGGTCGTAATCAAGGATGGCCCCGCTGTGGTCGTACTTTTCGTTTTTGGCGACGCCGCGGTTGTCGTAATCGACGATGTCCTTTGGATCTAGTTCCAGGGCGGTGTTGTAGTCCGCGATGGCTCCGTCATAATCGCCCTTATCGTTCCTGGCCTGGCCGCGGCGATTGTATGCGATGGACCATTTCGGACGGATTGCGATGGCGTGGCTGAAGTCCGCGATGCTTGCGTCAATATCGCCTTTGAGGCGGGTGGCGTCACCGTGGTAGAGATAGGCCCAGGCGTTGTCCGGCTTGACCTTGATGGCCTGGCTGAAATCGGCGAGGGCTGCGTCGATATTGCCCTTGAACTGCACGGCTACGCCGCGATCCACGTAGCCGCCGGAGTTTTTGGGGTTCAACTCGATGCCACGGGTATAGTCCGCAATGGCGCCGTCCACGTCGCTGTTGGAGTTTTTGGCGAGGCCGCGCTCTATGTAAGCTTGGGACCATTTCGGGCTGAGGGCGATGGCCTGGCTAAAATCGGCTATGGCGCCGAGGTGATCGTTGCCGGCCTCCTTTGCGTTGCCACGGTAGTAGAAAGCGTCGGACCATTTCGGGTATAGCTTGATCGCCTGGTCGAAATCGGCAATGGCCCCGGCGGAGTCGCCTTTGGTTTGCCTGGCAAGGCCGCGATCGTAGTAGGGCCAGGGATTTTGAGGCTCCAGAGCAAGGGCGGCTTCGAAGTCTGAGATGGCGCCGATATTATCTCGATTGGCGTATTTGGCAAGGCCGCGGTCAATGAATGCGCCGGTGAACCGGCGGTTCAATTCGATGGCCTGGCCGATATCGATGATGGCGCCGGGAAGGTCGCCCTGGGCCTGTTTGGCGAGGCCGCGTGCATCGTAGGGGAGTGGGTCATCCGCGTCAACCTGGAGGGCGGCGTTGTAGTCTGCGACGGCGCCAGAGGGGTCGCCTTTGGCTTTCCGGGCGATGCCGCGATTGTAATGTGCCCAGAACTCGACGAAGGGGCCATAGCCGGCGACGGTGGCGTCCAGGGGTTGGACGTACGGTTGGGTTTGAGGGTTGAGATCGAGGGCCTGGGTATAATCGGCAATGGCTGCGTCAAGATCGCCCTTGAGGTGATGAGCGTAGCCGCGCTGGAAGAAGGCGCAGGCGTGTTTGGGATCGAGCGCAATGCCGCGGTTGAGATCGGCGATGGCGCCGTCGAAGTCCTTGGTGGCGATCCTGGCGACGGCACGGGTGCAGTAGGCGCTGACGAATTGGGGATCGATTCTTAAAGCGAGGTTGTATTCGGCGATGCTGCCTGCGGGGTCGGCGTGTTGCCGATACTCGCCGATGAGTACGAGGAGGTACGGGGAAACGAACCTGAAGGTCTCGCATCCGATGAATGCCAGGAACAGCACAACCAGCAGGCAGATGGAGAGGATTTTGTATTTTCTCATCGTGGCCGCGGCAGATTGAGAAGAGGGCTGCTATGGGGAAAGGCGCTCAATGCGCCATGCGGCGGCTTCCCGGACGTAACGGAGCCGGTCGTGAAGGCGGCCCGGGCCCCCTTGCCAGAACTCGATGGCGGCGGGGGCAAGCCAGTAGCCACCCCAATAGTCCGGGAGAGGGACCTCGCGGCCGGCGTATTGGGCGGCTACGGCGTCGAGCTTCTGCTCAAGGGACTCGCGGGATGGGACAATCTGGCTCTGGTTGGAGGCCCATGCGCCTAACTGGCTCGCCAGGGGACGGGTGTGGAAGTAGTTGTCCGCTTCCTCACGGGAGGCTTTCCGGACGACGCCCTCGATGGCAACCTGGCGCTCGAGTTCCGGCCAGAAGAGATTCAGGCCGGCGCGCGGGTTTGCTCCGAGGTCAGCGGCTTTGCGGCTGCCGTAATTGGTGAAGAAGAGGAATCCGTCGGGGCCGACGCCTTTGAGGAGGACGATGCGGGCGGAGGGCTGGCCATCGGCGTTGACAGTGGCCAGGCTCATGGCGTTGGGGGCCGTGAGGCGGGATTCAACAGCCTCGGCGAGCCAGCGATTGAACTGGAGGAAGGGATCGGGATCGAGGTCGCGGCGGCGAAGGTGACGCTGGGAGTATTCTTCGCGGAGAGCGGCTACGTCGAGAGGGATTGGGTTCAAGGCCGAGAGCAGCCGGCTATTCGCGAACGGAATCAGCGCGAAGCTGGTTGTAGGTAATGGGGTGGCCGAGACGGGCGGCTACGCGATCTGCCTCGATATCGGTCTTTAAGTCGCGACCGAAAACGCGGAGATAGGCACGAGAGACTTCCTCGGGGGTAAACTCCGAGAGGCGGGGGTCGTTGAGAAAGGTGCGGATGCTGCCGGCGTAAGCGTTGCCGGTGATCTGGCCGGCACGCCAATGGGCGAGGGCCAAAGAATAGCGGTTGTAGCAGTTATCGGCATATTGCTCGATGGGGAGGCGGGCGGCGGCGGCATCAGCCGAGAGGCGCTGCGTGACGACCGCGCCGTCGATACGCAGGGTATCGCCGATAATGGACATGCCGACATCGCGATAGGGGCTGTACCCGTCTTTGAGAACGAGGAAGGCATCGGCCTTTCGCGGGGAGTTGAAATCAGGGTCTTGATCCTGGCTCATGGTCTCCAGCAAATGCTGGATGGGAGCGGGCTGGGGCGGGAGGGATTCGAGAGAGGCGCGGATAAAGTCGGTCCTGGCGCGGCGCTGGTTGTCGGTGAAGGCGGGGTTTTCGGGCTGGCTGATGTAATCCGAGGCGATCTCCCAGACTACGCGCTGGATGGCGTCGTCGGCGGGGGCAGGCTGATCAGTGGATGGGGTGCGGAGCAGGAACTCGGCGATTTGCTGGGGGAAGAGGCAACTGAGGATCTGGTACTTGTCCGGAGCCTGGGAACGGATGGTGTCGAGTTTTTCGATTTGCTCGGTGGTGAGACGGTTGCCGAGGTCTTGTGTGGGGTATTGAGTATCGAGGCGGAGACTAACGTCGCGGCCTGAATCGGTGCGCATCTGGACATCGAGCGGGCCGGCCTGACGGAAGTTCTGGACGGAGGGTGGGACCGTCTGCTGGGCGGCAGAAGTGAGGGCAGACGCCAGAACAGCGGCGAGGGCCGGGAGAGCGAAACCGGGAGTCGTCACGATGCCGAAGGGTTGTACAGGGAAGATTTGGAAATCGAAATCAGAAACTCAAAGGAATTTAAGAAATATTAACGTGAATGCATTCTGCGCAGCAATGCAAACGACCTTGCGGAGAGGGCCGGTGAGGGCATTATCTTGCGTATGGAGACCCGCAGTATCGAAGCGATCGTAGAGGCCCTGAATGACGGGAGGGTTGAGTACCTGATCGTTGGCGGCCTTGCGGTCAATGCGCACGGGTATGAACGTCTGACGCGCGACCTGGACCTCGTCATTGGCCTTGAAAGCGCCAATATCTCGCGAGGATTGCGCGCATTAATGGCGATTGGGTACGCGCCGTCGATTCCGGTTACTGCGGAAGAGTTTGCGGATGCCGCCAACCGCGAGATGTGGCGCCGCGACAAGAACATGCTCGTGCTCAAGCTATGGAGCGACGCGCATCGGCGGACGCCCATAGACGTCTTCGTTTATGAGCCGTTCGATTTCAGCGCGGAATTCGCGCGCGCGGCCAGAATGGAAGTGGCGGAAGGGCTTGCCGCTCCGTTTGTAACGCGAGAGACGCTCATTGAGATGAAACGGCTGGCCAGCCGGCCGCAGGATTTAGCAGATATCGCCGCGCTTGAAGAGGTGGCGGGACTGAGGGAGAATCCTCCAGATGACGAACAATGAGCAGAGCGCATTCTACGCCCATCCGGGATGGGAGTATTGCACTGCCGAGGGAGCCCGTAGACAGGTGCTGGAGCAAGGTCTGAGGAGCACGCTCCGCGAAAAGCTTGAGTGGCTGGAAGAGGCGGAGACACTGACGATCCGGCTCAGGGCAAATCACCAGCGCGCCGGCGGAACCAAAGCCAGCAATCAATAATTCGATCCGCGGTGGGGTAGCCGGACGCCTCCGGGCCGTGTAATGAATGGGTCCGAATTTTCTTTGTTCCTCATGGACCGAGTGGGGAGGTTTTGTTAACACGAGGCTCCATGGCATATACAGACCTCACTCCGCCGACGGGCGACAAGATCACAACTCTCAACGGGAAATTGCAGGTGCCGGATCATCCGGTGGTGCCGTTTATCCGCGGGGATGGGACGGGGCGGGATATCTGGGCGGCCAGCGTGCGGGTGTTCGACGCGGCGGTGGAGAAGGCTTATGGAGGGAAGCGGAAGGTGAGTTGGTTTGAGGTGTTTGCGGGGGAGGCGGCGAAGAACCAATTCGATAACTGGCTGCCGGATGACACGGTCGAAGCGTTCAAGGAGTTCCTTGTCGGAATCAAGGGGCCGCTGACTACGCCGGTGGGCGGCGGGATACGGTCGCTGAACGTGGCTCTGCGGCAGATGCTCGACCTTTATGTGTGCCTGCGGCCGGTGCAGTGGTTTACCGGGGTGCCATCGCCGGTGAAGCGGCCTGAGAAGGTGAATATGGTGATTTTCCGGGAGAATACGGAGGATATCTACGCCGGCATCGAGTACGCAGCGGGGACGCTTGAGGCGCAGAAGGTACTCGATTTTATCGAGAAGGAGTTTCCAAAGGATTTTAAGAAAATCCGGTTCGGGACGAAGGCGGCCGCGGAGGGATTCTGGAAAGCCGTGGGAGTGCCGAATTTCCCGGCGGATGTGAAGGTGGGAATCGGGATCAAGGCGGTGAGCTATAGCGGGACGGTGCGTCTGGTGCACAGCGCGATTGCGTATGCGATCAAGGTTGGGCGGAAGAGTGTGACGCTCGTCCACAAGGGGAATATCATGAAGTTTACGGAGGGAGCGTTCCGGGACTGGGGGTACCAGACGGCGAAGGAGTTTTTCGGCGCGGTGGAGATCGATGGAGGGCCGTGGTGCAAGATACCGGAAGGGAAGCCGGGGGCGGGGATCGTGATCAAGGACGCGATTGCGGACATAACGCTGCAGCAGGTGCTGACGCGGCCGGATGACTTTGACGTGATCGCCACGCTAAACCTGAACGGGGATTACCTTTCCGACGCGCTTGCGGCGCAGGTGGGGGGCATCGGGATCGCGCCGGGTGGGAATATCAATTACATCACGGGACATGCGATCTTCGAGGCGACGCATGGGACGGCGCCAAAGTACGCGGACCTGGACAAGGTGAATCCGGGCTCGGTGGTCCTCTCCGGGGAGATGATGTTCCGCTACATGGGGTGGACGGAAGTTGCGGATATGATCCTGAAGGGCCTGAACGGGGCAATCGCGAGCAAGCGGGTGACTTATGATTTTGCGCGACAGATGGAAGGGGCGGAGGAAATCAAGTGCTCGGAGTTTGGAGACAATATCATCGCGCACATGCAGAGGCTGTCCGAAAAGTAGGCGAGGGCCGCGCGCGAGTCTGCCGGGCCGAATGGCAAGGCGGACGCGAAGGAAAATCCCCGCAGTGGGCTTTGACTGAGCGGCCAACGCCGCCATGCGGCCCGGCAGGCTCGCGCCCGAACGGTTGGGTGGCTTTTGGCGTTGGCCCGCGTTGCTCGCCCGGGCCAAGACCGCTGGGGGTATTGGCGCCGTGCTCGCGCCTTGGCCAACGCCAAAATCCATCCCAACGCGACCCTCGACTACTTTTCGGACAGCCTCTAGGGTGACTTTATGTCTAGATTGCCCCACGGCTGGACGCCGCCGACCCCGTGGCAAATGCGGGTGTTTTGGGCTGCGCTGACGGCGACATCCCTGGCGACGATTGCGGGGCTGGTGGTCTATTTGCTTTTGCGGGTGGGAGCGGTGCTGGCGTTTTTGCAGCCGCTGCTGGTGCCCGTGGCGGTGGCAGCGATCATGGCTTACCTGCTGGATCCGGTGGTGGAGTTCCTGGTGGAGCGGGGAATCCTGAGGACGCGCGCGGTGCTATTCGTGTTTGGGTTTGCCCTGCTGGCGCTGGTGGGAATCCTGGTTTGGGTTTTGCCGCAGCTTTACCATCAGAGCATTCAACTGGCGACGGACATGCCGGGATTTGTCCAACGGGGGCAGGATCAGGTCATGGACTTCGCGAAAAAATATCAGACGAAATACGCGGACAACGCGGTAGTGCAGAAGGGGATCGAGCAAGTGCAGAAATGGACGAATATCCAATTGCCGGCGCTCCCGGACCGGATTCTGTCATTCGTTATAGGCAGCGTGGAAGGGTTTCTGGGGGCGTTCGGGTTTTTGCTGGGGTTGATCGTGGTGCCAATCTATCTGTTTTTCTTCCTGCGCGACGCCGCGACGATCTCGCGGCGGTGGAGCGATTATCTGCCGTTGAGAAATTCTGAATTCAAGAATGAGGTGGTCTCGTGCCTGACGGAGATCAACAGTTATCTGATCGCGTTTTTTCGCGGGCAGATACTGGTGACGATGATCGATGGCGCGATCCTGGGACTGGTGCTGCTGTGGCCAATCAAGCTGCCATTCGCGCTATTGATAGGGCTGATGGTGGCGATCCTGCAACTGGTGCCGTACATGGGAATCCTGATTTGCTGGATACCGGCGGTCCTGATTTCGCTTTCGTTCCACGATTGGCAGCATCCGGTGGCCGTGTCGGCCGCGTTTTTGGTTGTCTCGAACCTGGACGGTTTTCTTATCGCGCCGCGGATCGTGGGGGATGCGGTGGGATTGCATCCGGTGACGGTGATTGTGTCGGTGTTTTTGTGGACGCTGGTGTTCGGCGGATTGCTGGGAGCGCTGCTGGCGGTACCGCTGACGGCGACGCTGAAGGTGCTGCTGAAACGATATGTGTGGGAGCGGACAATCATCAAGAAGCAGGTCAGCGTGCCGGTGATGGAGGGAGGGAGTGTGGTAATCGAGGTGCCGGAGTGAGGGGCAGTTTTATCCACAGGTTCACACAGCCTTCGACGGGCTCAGGCCCTGCGGGATTTGCGCAGATTCAATGATGACAGAATTGGAGCCCAATGGTTAGCGCAAAAAAACCCTTGGTGGTAAAGACGACAAGTGTCCGGCTTGTTTTGATGGCAGTGGCGGCCGGGGCGGGGCTGCTGGGATTTATATTTTGGGGGATTTTCCACATGTCGCAAGAGGTTTCGGGGCATTCCGTGCTCACGGGGAAGATCGTCGGGAAGCATTTCCAGCCGCAGGTGGAGCAGCAGATCACGGTGGGCCAGGGGGGGCTGGATGAAAAGAATCTGGACGGAATCTACACGATGGATGTACGGACAGGGGATGGACATAATTATACGGTTTTCGTCGAGAAGCCGGTGTATGAGTCGCACCAGGTGGGGGATGACCTGACCTTCCTGCCGCCCCCGGCGAAGATTCCCGCAACGGGCGCCCCGTGAACGGAGCCTAAAATCCCCAATTTGCGCCGCCACGGCGGCGTCGAAAATCGAACAGAATCTGCAGAAGCACTGTCGGACAGGCAATCAAGCGCAATGACCACACAAGAATTATCGGATCACGTAAAACAGAACGGGCAGTGGATAAAAGCAGTCCAGGATGAGATGGCGAGGGTGGTGGTGGGGCAGAGGTATTTGATCGACGGACTGCTGACGGGGCTGCTGGCAAACGGGCACATCCTGCTGGAAGGGGTGCCTGGGCTGGCGAAGACGTTGACGGTGAAGACGCTGGCTGCTTGCGTGAAGACGGGTTTTCAGAGGATTCAGTTTACACCGGACTTGCTGCCGGCGGACCTGATCGGGACTCTCATATACAATCCGCGGACAGGGGAATTCACGACGAAGCGGGGGCCGCTGTTTTCCAACCTGATCCTTGCGGACGAAATCAACCGCGCGCCGGCGAAGGTGCAGAGCGCGCTGCTGGAGGCGATGCAGGAGCGGCAGGTGACGCTGGGGGAGACGACGTACAAGCTGGCGGACCCGTTTCTGGTGCTGGCGACGCAGAATCCGCTGGAACAGGAGGGGGTGTATCAATTGCCGGAGGCGCAACTGGACAGGTTTTTGCTGAAGCTAAAGGTGGGGTATCCGACGAAGCCGGAGGAGCGGCAGATCCTGGACCTGATGGGGACTTCGTCGCCGAAGCTGGATGTAACGGCGGTGGTGGGGCCTGAGGAAATCATCCGGTGCCGGGAGATCGTGAACGACATTTATATCGACGACCGGGTGAAGGATTACATCGTGGATGTGGTGTGGGCGAGCCGGGAGCCGAACAAGTACAAGCTGCAACTGGACGGTTTTATCCGGTACGGCGGATCGCCGCGGGCGACGATTGCGCTGACGCTGGCGGCGAAGGCGCGGGCCTTCCTGCAAGGCCGCGGATACGTCACGCCGCAGGACGTGAAATCAGCGGGGCCGGATGTGCTGCGGCATCGCATCATCGTGAGCTACGAGGCGGAGGCGGAGAGCGTGACGAGCGAGACCGTGGTGGAACGGATTTTTGCGGGGCTGCCGGTGCCGTGATTTAATAGTTGTGCAATGGAACCACGACGCGATGCGCGGGAGATACTGAAGAAGATCAGGCATGTCGAGCTGAAGACGCGCGGGCTGGTGGCTGCGACGTTCGCGGGGCAGTACAGGAGCGTGTTCAAGGGGCGGGGGATGAATTTTGAGGAGGTGCGCGAGTACGCGCCGGGGGACGAAGTGCGAACGATTGACTGGAATGTGACGGCGCGTTTTGGGGAGATGCACGGGAACGCGTTCGTGAAGAAGTTCACGGAGGAGCGCGAGCTGACCGTGATGCTGATGGTTGATGTGAGCGCGTCAGGGAAATTTGGGGGGATCGAGTTAAGCAAGCGGGAGCTGGCGGCGGAGGTGGCGTCGGTGCTGGCGTTCAGCGCGATACGGAATAATGACAAAGTGGGGCTGCTGCTTTTCTCGGATCACGTGGAGCTTTTCATTCCCCCGAAAAAGGGACGGCCGCACACGCTGCGGGTGATACGGGAGATTTTGTTCTTTGATCCGGCCGGACGCGGGACCAAGCCAGGGCCGGCGCTGGATTACCTGAATCGCGTGGTGACGCGGCGGTCGGTGGTTTTCGTGATTTCGGATTTTCAGACCGGGGATTTTACCAAGGAACTGGCGGTGACATCGCGGCGGCACGACGTTGTGGCGATCCCGGTGATCGATCCGCGCGAGCGGGACCTGCCGGACATCGGGCTGGTGACGCTGGAGGATGCGGAGACGGGGGAGCAGATCCAGGTTAACACATCGAGCAGCGCAACGCGGGATGCGTACGCGCACCTCGCGGACAAGCGGCGCGCGGAGCTTGAGAAGATGCTGCGCCGGCATGGGATCGACAGCATCGAGTTGCAAACGGACTCGGATTATATCCCGGCGCTGCGGGGGTTTTTCCGGACGCGGGAAAGGAGGCTTGCACGGCTGTGAGGGCGAGACTATTGAGCAGTGCGGTGGCGCTAATGGGGATGGCGAGTGTGGCGCGGGCACAATTGAGGATGGATATGCCCGGGGCATCGCCGACGCCGCCGATCCGCGATATCAAGCCGCCGCTGGACGTGTTCCCCTATCCGATGTGGATGGTGGCGACGGCGGCGGCGGTGGGACTCGTGTTACTGGGGCTGGTGGTGGCGGGAATCGTGCGGGCGGCGCGGAACCGGCCGAAAGCGCCGCCGCCGACGGCGCGCGACATCGCGCTGCGGAAGCTGAGGGAGGCGGAGGCCGATATAACGCGGAGGGATCCGTATGCGTTCAGCATCCAGGTGTCGGACATTTTGCGGCAATATATCTCCGCGCAATATCACCTGCACGCGCCGGAGCAGACGTCGCAGGAGTTTCTCGAGGAGGCGGCGCGGTCGCCGCATTTTACGGGTGGAGACAAGACGCTGCTGGGGGAGTTTTTGGAGCGGTGCGATTTGATAAAATTTGCGCATGTGGATGCGACTGTGGATGACAGCAGAGGGCTCCTGGGGCAGGCGGTGAAGTTCGTGAACGGGGGTGCGGGATGAGCCAAATTCTTCGGATGTTTACGGGGATCAATTTGCAGTTTTCGCATCCGTGGGTGTTGCTGGGATTGCTGGCGGTGCCTGTGCTGGCGTGGATGCGCGGCGGGTGGGGCGGCGCGCCGGCGGTGGAGTTTTCCTCGACGGAATTGCTTAGGACGCTGGGGCGTGTGGCGGAGTCGAAGGCGGGGAATTTCATGACGAGTTTGTTTTTCCTGGGGATGGCGGCGCTGATCACGGGGCTGGCGGGGCCGCAACGGCTATCGCGGACAACGACGCAGGCGCAGGCGAGCGGGATCGATATCATGATCCTGCTCGATGTGTCGGGATCGATGCTGACGGAGGATTATTTTATGGATGGGCAGAGGACGAACCGGCAGGAAGCGGTGAAATCGGTGACCAAGGAATTCATCGAAGGGCGGCCGGATGACCGGATCGGGATGATCGCGTTTGCGAGCCGGCCGTACCTTGTGAGCCCGCTGACGCTGGATCACGACTGGCTGCTGGAAAACCTCGACCGTGTGCACATCGGGCAGGTGGAGGATGGGACGGCGATTGGATCGGCGATTGCGTCGGGATTGAACCGCCTGAAGGATCCGAATTCGAAGAGCAAGGTCCTGATTCTGTTGACTGACGGGGTCAACAATTGCGGGAAGGTGACGCCGGAGACGGCGGCGGAGGCCTCGAAGGCGCTGGGGATACGGCTGTACGCGATCGGGGCGGGGACGAATGGGATCGCGCCGGTCCCGGTGTACCAGGATAACACGGAGACGCCGCGCCTGGATCCATACGGGAAGCCGATGTACATCGATGTGCCGGTGCAATTCGACGAGACGCAATTGAAACGCGTGGCGCGGATTGCCGGCGGGAATTTTTACCGGGCGGCGGATATGAAATCGATGGAGGATATTTTTTCAGAGATCGACAAGCTGGAGAAATCGACGGTGAAGTATAAGAAATACCAGGAGTACACGGAGCTGTACCCGATGTTCGTCTCGGTGGGGCTGGCGCTGGTGGCGATCGAGATGATGCTGAGCCAGACTGTGGCAAGGAGGCTGCCATGAGTTTCGGAGCGCCAGAATGGTTTTGGGGATTTCTGATTCTGCCGGCGCTGGCGGTGTTTTTCCTGAGGAATGAGGCGACGCGCGAGGGATTGCTGAGGAAGCTGGTAGCGGCGCGGCTGCTGGGACAACTGGCGTCAAGCACGAGCACGCCGAGGCGGAGGTGGAAATTTTTGCTGGCGCTGCTGGGGCTGGCGTGCGTGATCCTCACGCTGACGCAGCCGCGAGTCGGCTATGAGGTGATCGAGACGCACCGGCGCGGGCTGGATCTGATGATCGCGGTGGATACGTCCAAGAGCATGCTCTCGACCGATGCGCTGCCGGACCGGCTGACTCGGGCAAAGTATGCGGCGCAGGACTTGATTGACTCGCTCGAGGGAGACCGGACGGGGCTGATCGCGTTTGCAGGGACCTCGTTCGTGCAGGCGCCGCTGACGATTGATTACTCGGCGGTGGAGGCGGCTCTGCAGGACCTGGATACGACGACAATCCCGCGAGGCGGGACGAATATCGCGTCGGCGATCCGGGAGGCGGCGGATGCGTTTGGGAAGGGAGAGGGGCTGTACCGTGCGCTGGTGCTCTTTACGGATGGGGAGGAGCTTGAGGATGACGCGGTGCAGGCGGCGAAGGATGTGAAGGGACAGTTCAGGATATTCACTGTGGGAGTGGGCACGCCGCAGGGATCGCTGATACCGGTACCGGGAGCGAATGGAGGCACGGATTTCATGAAGGATGCCAATGGGGAATTTGTGAAATCGCGGCTGGATGAGGGGAAACTGAAGGAGATCGCGGATGCGACGGGGGGCTTTTACATTCACCTGGACAATGGGCCGGCGGCGGCAAAGGCGATTATCGACGAGGGGCTGCGGAAGATGCAGGAGCATGAATACCAGACGCGTGAGGAGCGGCCGATCGACCGTTATCAATGGCCGCTGGCCGCGGGGATATTGCTGCTTCTGACATCGATGGCGATTCGGGAGCAGCGGTCGCCAATCCGGAAGCGGTCGACGCCAAGGGCAAAGAAGCGGCCGGCGGCGCCCGTGCCGGCAATGGCGGCGATAGCCCTGGCACTGCTGGTGCCGGCGCGGGCGTGGTCAATGAATGAAGGGCTGAGCCTGTACGATCAGAAGGATTACAAAGGGGCATACGATGTTTTTGGAAACCAATTGCAACATAATCCCGGGGCTGACGGGCTTGAGTTTGACCAGGGGGCGTCCGCTTACAAGGAGGGGGATTATGACAAGGCGCTGGAGGCGTTTGGGAAGGTGCTTGGGAGCAAGGATCAGGGACTGCGCGGACAGGCGGAATACAACCTGGGGAATACCCTGGTGGAACGGGGGGCGCTGCAGCAGGACAAGGACGAAAAGGTCAAGGAATGGACCGAGGCCCTGAAGCATTACGACGAGGCGCTGAAGGTGGATCCTAAGAATGTGGACGCCCAGTACAATGAGGATGCTGTCAAGAAGATGATCGAGGATTTGAAGAAGCAGCCGCCTCCTCAACAGCAGCAACAGCAGAATCAACAACAGCAAAGCCAGCAACAAAACCAGCAACAAAACCAGCAGCACAATCAGCAGCAGCAGCAAAATCAACAACAACAGAATCAACAGGCGCAGAATCAGCAGCAGCAGAATCAGCAAGGCCAGCAAAACCAGCAAAACCAGCAACAACAGAACCAGCAAGGCCAGCAGCAACAGCAAAACCAGCAGCAGGCCCAAAACCAGCAACAACAGAACCAGCAAGCGCAAGGCCAGCAGAACCAACAGCAGAACCAACAAGGGCAGGGCCAACAAAACCAGCAGCAGCAGGCCGGCTCACACGGGCAACAGGATCAGCAGCAAGGCGGGCAGCAAAAACAGGATGAACAAAATCAGGCTTCAAACAATCAAAACCAGGGTATGAATGGCTCTCCCACCCCGACTCCCGGCCCCGGCGTGCTGAAGGAACAATCCCAGCAAAATCAGCAGGCTGACGCGCAGGCCGCGGCCAGGGCTGCCATCGAGACGGGGACCAACCAGGAGATGACACCGTCCCAGGCGCAAGCTCTGATTGATTCCCTGCGCGG
>Ga0182024_10012865_pt1 | contig 16469 bp, 13 predicted proteins | sample P32metaG_FD_120480 | JGI IMG/M metagenome (GOLD analysis project Ga0182024, IMG submission 120480) | Permafrost microbial communities from Stordalen Mire, Sweden - P3-2 metaG (Illumina Assembly) | ecosystem: Environmental > Terrestrial > Soil > Wetlands > Permafrost | place: Sweden: Stordalen... | reverse complement strand
CGGCCGCCTTCGACGAGATGGCCCGGGTGACCCGCGGCGGCGGTCGGATTTCGCTGCTGGAGGTGGCTGAGCCGCGATCCGGGCTCTGGCGCACGGGGTTTCGAATTTGGTTTCGTCGAGTCGTGCCTTTCTTTGGCGGGCTGGTGTCGGACCGGGCGGCCTACCACTATCTGCCCCAATCGACCGCGTATTTACCCTCGTCCGAGGAGATCGCGGGCATGCTCAACGCCGCCGGTTTCAGCGCGGTCAACCACCGGCGAATAATGGGCGGGCTCAGTCAACAGTTCATCGCGACGAGGTCGCGATGAGGTTCGTTCGTGAAGCGATCACCCCCGTTGAATGGGATCGATTGCGCACCCTGGGCGCTCGCCACGGCTGGCTGGTCGAAACGAGGGACGTACTTCGAAGTGGCTTTGGCGGCGCGGCCCTTTCCATTTCCTTAGGCGGGGGGTTGGACCAGCACACCGACGCGTTGTCCGAGCTCCAGCAACACGACCTAACGGGCGTCGCCGGCCCGCCGGGAACGGGCATCGTGGCCTTTGGCACGTTGCCCTTTGATCGCACCGCACCAGCCCAGCTTGACGTGCCGCGCTTCGTGATCACCCAAACCAAGGATGGCGGAGCGTGGTTGACGTCACCGGAAGGCTCGCCGGACTTTAAGGAGTCCTTGGTAGGCCAGCTGGCTCCCGCCCAGGAAACGCAGAGCCTGCGATCTCTCATTTATCAGCCAACGCCCGACGAGTACGCCCACAACGTGGCGCTCGCCGTCGAGATACTTCGCCGCAAGGAGATCGCCAAGGTCGTGCTGGCCCGGGCCGTGCTCGGCACGGTGCCTGAACCGCTCGACGGCGCAGCGGTCGCGGCCCGCCTTCGCCTGCGTGAGCCCATCTGCACCATTTACAGCTTGCCCACCCTGGGTGGACGCCGTTACGTAGGGGCCAGTCCCGAACTGCTGGTGCGACGAGTGGGCGGAACGTTCGAGTGCAACCCACAGGCCGGCACGATTGCCCTACCCGCCAACGAAGCGCCCGACGACTACCAGACCTGGTTGTTGGGCAGTACCAAGAATCTCCACGAACACGGCGTGCTGGTCGACGACCTCGTCCAGCAGCTCTCGACCAGTTACGACGAAATACACGCCGATCCCAATCCCTCCATCGTGACGCTGCGCACCATTGCCCACCTCGGCACCTGGGTCTCCGGTCTTCGCCACGACGCGGCGAGCGCTCCCGACGCGCTGGAACTGCTCCGGCTACTTCATCCCACGGCCGCCGTCGGCGGCATTCCGCGCAATGACGCCTACGAGCTCATCGTGCGCCTCGAGCAGCACGACCGGGGACATTACGCCGGCCCACTCGGATGGATCGACGCCAACGGTGACGGTGAGTGGTGGATTGGCATTCGCGGCGTCATCATCAACGGCACGGCCTTCGAAGCGTGGGCCGGAGCGGGTATCGTCAGCGAATCCGATCCCATTGCCGAACGTGAAGAAACGAAGGACAAATTGGCGGCCGTGCTGTCGTCGGTATTGGTCGAACGCGTCTAGAGGTTTCGACGTTGGAGCGGACGTTCCGCCGACCACTTGGTGACGAGCCACAGGGCTTCTACGACAATGGCCCTCGACATCTTGGACTCACCGTGCGCCCGGTCGGTGAAGGAAATCGGCACTTCAATAATGCTGGCGCCGCCCCGCCTCGCCCGGTGGGTCATTTCGATCTGGAAGCCGTATCCGTCGGCGGTCACGGACTGGTAGTGGATCTTCTCCAAGGCGCTCTTGGAGTACACGCGGTATCCGGAGGTCGAATCGGCGACGTTGAGGCCTAGCATTACGTTGGCGTACTGGTTGCCGCCGCGCGAGAGCAGCTTGCGCGAGAGTGACCACTTAGGAATGACGCCGCCTCTGATATAGCGCGAGCCAATGACCACCTCGTGGGTGATGGCCGCCACCAGCATGGAAGGCAGTGCGCGCGGATCGTGGGAAAAGTCGCAGTCGATCTCGACGAAGAGCTCAAAATCCTGTTCCAGGCCCCAGGTGAATCCGGCGCGGTAGGCCCCGCCGAGACCGCTCTTGACCGGCCGACTCAGCAAGTGGATCTGACCCAACTCTTCGCTTAACGCCTGCGCCCTTTTCGCCGTGCCGTCGGGGCTGGCGTCGTCTACCACCAGCACGTCGACGCTGGGAATCACTTCACGCAGCGTGCGAAGCATCGATTCGATATTCAGTATCTCGTTATAGGTAGGCAAAATCACGAGAGTTCGCATCCGAGAATACTAGTTATCCATTTAGACTGGAATTTCCAGGTTCCGCCCTTTGGTCACTAGAACGTGAAACGCTTAAGGAAGCCTTATGCCCGAGCCCGCCCCCAAGAAACGATTTTCGATGCCGCGCGAGATTCGCATCATTCTCAGTGTGGGCAGTCTGATCTTCGTCTTCGAATACCTGGTGCTGCCCCAGTTCCTCTCGGCGCACAAGTCACTGCACAAGTCATTGCACCTGCTCGCTTCGCTCAACCCCCTCATCGTCATCGCGGCCATTCTCTGCGAAGTGGCGGCCATCTACGCCTACGTCGAGCTCACCCGCACGGTGCTGTATCCCTACGCGCCCAATCGCTACAACACCATGCGCGTCAACCTGGCCGGCTTGGCAATTAGCCACGTGGTGCCCGGCGGCACGGCCCCGGCCGGCGCGCTGGCCTACCGCTTCTACAACCAGTTCGGGGTGCCCAAGGAGACGAACGCCTTTGGACTGGCCGCCCAGGGTGCCGGATCGGCGGTGGTGCTCAACATCATCTTCTGGATGGCCCTGGTGATTTCGATCCCCTTGCAGGGGTTTAACCCGGCGTACGGCTTTGCGGCGCTCGTCGGTGTGTTTCTCCTCACGGCGTTCTTCGGGACCATATTGCTCATCACCCGTGGCCAGCGCCACGCCGATACGTGGTTGCGGGCCGCGGCCCGGCACGTTCCGGCCCTGAACCCCGATACGGTGTCGTCGCTCTTGAGTAAGGTGGCGGCGCGCATCATGCTGTTGGTCGCCAATCGGCGCAACCTCTGGTCGGCCTTTACCTGGGCCGCCCTCAACTGGATTTTGGACGCGGCGTGCTTGTGGGTATTTATCCTGGCTTTTGGTCACACCATTTCACCGATTGACCTGCTGGTCGCCTACGGCCTCGCCAACATCTTGGCCGCCATACCAATAACTCCGGGGGGACTCGGCATCATTGAGGGCGTGCTCATTACGACGTTGGTCGGATTCGGCGTGCCGCACGCCCAGGCCATCCTGGCGGTGCTGTCCTACCGACTGGTCAACTTCTGGATTCCTATTCCGGTGGGCGGCGCTGCGTACGCCAGCTTGCGCTGGCGACGGCGCCCGCTCGCTATTGCTGAGACACCAGACGGGAGCGACTGAGTTCCAGGCGCTTAAATTCGGCCTGCGCCGAAAAGTTGTTGACCGGCTGTAGCCGACGCCAACGGCGATCGGTGCCGAGCACCCAGGTGAACATGTCGTCACTCCAGGTAATCTCGAAAGCCTCCACCAGCTCGGTCTGCAACCGGGGATCGTCGATGGGCACCGCGACTTCAACGCGGCGGTCGAGGTTGCGTTCCATCAAATCAGCCGAGCCAATGTAGACCGAGAAATCGCGTTCATTGGGCCGACCAAAGATGAAGATCCTCGAGTGCTCCAAGAACTCGCCCACCAGACTGTGCACGGTGATGTTCTCCGAAAGTCCGGCCACGCCCGGTCGCAGGCAACACAGCGTACGCACCTCCAGGCGAATCTCGACGCCGGCGGCACTGGCTTCGTAGAGCGCGTCAATCACGGTCGGATCGGTGAGGCCATTGACCTTGAAGGAAATCTTGCCGTTCGCCCCCAGGTCACGCTGTCCGTTGATCAACTCAACAATGCGCGTGCGGGTCATGGTCGGCGAGACAATGATCTTGGTGTAGTTACCGTGACGGGCGAAGCCGGTGAGAAAGTTAAAGAGCTCACCGATGTCGTGCGTGATGCCGGGGTCGCTGGTAAGCAGGCCAAAGTCCTCGTAGTTACGGGCCGTCTTGGAGTTGTAGTTACCGGTCGCGATGTGGGCGTAGCGGGTAGTGGTCTCGCCTTCGCTACGCACCACCAGCGCCGTCTTGGAGTGGGTCTTAAAGCCCACGATGCCGTAGACCACGTGCACGCCGGCGTCTTCTAGGGCCTTGGCCCACTCAATATTGGCCGCTTCGTCAAACCGGGCTTTTAGCTCCACCAGGGCCACTACCTGTTTTCCCCGTTCGGCCGCCCGGATGAGCGATCCCACCACCGGCGAGTCGCCGGACGTCCGATAGAGCGTCTGCTTGATGCCCACCACCCGGGGGTCGTCGGCGGCCTGGGCGATGAACATCTCCACCGAGTCGGTGAAGGACTCGTAGGGATGGTGCAGCAGGATGTCGGCCTCACGGATCGCCGCGAAGATGTCACCCACGTGATCGCCGTCTAGCAGTCGTTTGGGCGTCACCGGCGACCACCCTTCGCCCTTCAAGTCCGGGCGATCGATGGCGTAGATGCTCCACAGGTCGTGCAGCCCGAGCGGGGCGTCGGTCACGTACAGATTGGACGGATCCAGTTCGAACTGTTCGACCAGCAGGTCCAGGAAATCCCGCGACATCCCGCTTTGAATCTCGACTCGCAAGGCTTCGCCGAAGCGCCGGCGGCGAAGCTCGATCTCTAAGGCGACCAGCAAGTCGTCAGCCTCGTCCTCGTCGAGCGCCAGGTCGGCGTTCCTGGTTACCCGGAAAAGGTCGGACTGGAAAATCGTCATGCCCGGGAAGAGCTGGCCGAGATTGGCCATGATCAGATCTTCGAGCAGACACCATCGACGTTCACTGGCCTGGAGAAATCGGGGCAGCGAGTTGGGCACCTTCACCCGGGCGCTGCGCTCTTCGCCGGTGGTGCCGTCGAGCACCGTGACCGCAATATTGAGCGACAGGTTCGAAATCATGGGAAAAGGGTGTCCGGGATCGACCGCCAAGGGCGTCAGGACGGGATAGACGTTTTCGTTGAAGTACTTGGTGAGGTGCTCGCGTTCGCTCTCGTTAAGTTCGCTGTAGCGCACCACGGCGATGCCGGCGCCGGCCAGTTCAGGAAGCAGGACGTCGAGAACCAAGCGGTCCTGGCGCTCGACCAACGACAGCACCCGTTCACGAATCGCCACCAATTGCTGGCGCGGTCGAATCCCGTCGACCGAAGGCGTCTGGACGCCGGCGGCGACCTTATCTTCAAGACTCACCACGCGAACTTGAAAGAACTCGTCAACCATGTCGGCGAAGATGGCCACGAACTTGAAACGCTCGAGGATGGGCAGTTGCTGATCCTCACCGAGATCGAGCAGTCGCGAACCAAATTCCAATCTCGACAACTCACGACTGGAGAACCGCTCCGGTCCAAAAGATAGAAGATCAATAGCCACGGTTTGGGTGCCTTTTTCCAATTCTGAGAAGTACTTTCTACCATCGTACGACTACTGTTGATTCGTGGCGAGCGATGCAGGTTTGAGACAGCGCCTGGCCGAACGACTCTCCCAGCGCGCGCCACGGCCCAGCCGGTCGGCCGAACTCATGCTCATGTTCTTGGCCTGGCTCATTACCACGGCCTTCTACGTTCTGGCCTCGCTGGGCGCGCAAAATCACCTGCCCCAGCGACTCTGGGTGTTCTTGACCTTCATCGTGGTGATCTCGCTCGCCATGCACGTTGCCATTCGTTTCTTCGCGCCGTACGCCTCGCAGATCCTCTTGCCGGTCGCAACCCTGCTCAACGGCATTGGCTACGTCGAGATCGCGCGTTGGGACCCGCCCCTGGCGGGCAACCAGGCCCTGTGGTTCCTGCTCAGCGCGTTAGCCGTAGTGCTCATTCTCATGTTCGTGCGCCACGTGCGCGACCTCGACCGATATCGCTACCTCACCTTGAGTGCGGCCATCCTGCTGCTCTTGATGCCCCTCATTCCCCACGTCGGCGAAGATATTGGTGGCGCTCGCCTCTGGGTGAAGTTAGGCCCGCTTTCCTTCCAGCCGGTCGAGATCGGCAAGATCCTACTGGCCTTCTTTTTCGCCTCGTACTTCGCCGCTAATCGAGAGTTGCTCTCCACTCCCACCGTGCGAATTGCGCGCAAACTCATCGTGCCGCCCAAGACGCTCATTCCCATTGTCTTTGCCTGGGGATGCGCGTTGGCGATCCTTGGGGCCGAAAACGACATTGGCTTTGCACTGCTGCTCTTCGCTCTCTTCATGTCCATGCTGTGGGTCACCACCGGGCTCAAGACCTACGTGGTGCTCGGCATCGGACTCTTCGCTGGAGGCGGCGTGGTGGCGGCCAACTACTTCACCCAGGTCCACTCTCGGATCAGTGATTGGCTCGATCCTTGGTCGGCAGTCAACTTCGCGCACTCGTCGCAAATTGCCTTCGGCTGGTTCTCGTTGGCGGCCGGCGGCGTCATCGGCACGGGACTCGGGCTCGGTCCCAGTTGGTCCGGCAACATCCCGGACCTCACGTCGGACATGATTTTTGCCGCGGTGGGTGAGGAGCTGGGGTTCATCGGCATCATTCTGGTGCTATGTCTCTTCGTGGCCTTCGTCGGTGAAGGCTTCCGCATTGCTCAGCGCGCCCACTCGGACTTCGTGCGTCTGGCCGCCGTGGCGCTCACCGCCATCGTAGGTTTCCAGGCCTTCTTCATCATGGCGGGCGTGCTGCGGATCCTGCCCTTTACGGGCATGGTGCTCCCCTTCATGGCCTACGGTGGCAGTTCGCTCTTCTCGAACTACGTCATCGTCGCCATCCTGCTACGTATCTCCGATGAGAACCAACAAGTGCTTCGCGGTGGAGAAATACGAACCGTGCAGTTCTCCGAAAAAATGAAGGAAATGCCAATTCAGTCCCGGAACTGACGAGGGCTGTAGCGCACACGGTCTCGAGAGAATCCCGACGGGAATCGCTCTCCCACCCGGTTCAACGGGCCGCGCGAAGTCGTGACCGCGCTGCGCCCTTCTCCCGTTCAACGCTCTTTCAACTTCCTAGTTTGTGCTGAGCCCGACCACCCGGCATCGATGTTTCGACGATCCACCGACGGCGGTGCAAGGGGCATCGACGTGGTGACTGAACATCGCTCTGTACGGCTTCGTGTTCGCCAACCCTTTAGGGCCCTTTCCGTCCATACAGAGACCCCATTGTTTCGGTTTACGAAACAATGAAATTCGTATGTTTCTGAAAACAAAACATGATGGCTACGATGGTTCCGTGAAGGCAACGCCACTTCCTCACTCCCGGGTGCGCGGATCAGAAACCGGGCAACCATTGATGGCCGCGCTTGACCTGCTCGGACGGCGATGGTCGCTGCGCGTGTTGTGGGAACTTCGCTCGGGCCCGGTAGGCGCACGATCGCTACTGGAAAAGTGTGAAGGCCTCTCCTCGAGCGTGCTGTACGAACGGTTGAGGGAACTGAGCGAGGCAGACCTGATCACCAAGTCGGATGACAACAAGTACGAGCTGACCGCGCTGGGAGCCTCATTGGGAATGGCCATCAATCCCCTCGACCGCTGGGCGATAAATTGGGCCCGCCGCGTCGAAGAGAAATAGGAACGTCCAGCCGGCGGCTTCAATGGTAAAAACTCTGCAGCACTTCTTCGGCGCAGAGAATCGGTGCCGCCACTGGCTGGCGAATGGCCAGGATGACACCGTCACTAGTACGACAGTCCAGCTGTGCGCGTCCGCGGGCCGTCATCACATCCAATTCCGAATAAAACACCCCATTCTCGTGACGCAGGATGCGCACCGCAATGATGTCGGCCTGCAGCTGGGCGATGATGGACGTGGTGAGTTCATGTGTGCTCGGACGTAGGCCCACCGCCCCGATCAACGCGTTGTGCAGCGACTGGGCCTCGGCTAGCGCCACGGTGATCGAGATATTGCGGTAGGGCGAATCCTCTTCCATCAGGTGAATCTGCGGCGACGGGTTGCCCAAGTCAAACCGAACCGAACCGACCGTCATCACGCGGAACTGGACGTCGTCGGGGCCGGAGGACATAGCGGACGCCGATAGTCCCGGGGAGTCAGAAATCGGCACGCTCTCGCCCATCGCGTCCACCTCAATTACCCGTTCGGCGCGACACCGAGAGGACCGCTCCGCCACCCGCGAAAAAAACCAGCGCCGCCGAACCACCGTAGCTGAGCAGCGGCAGGGGTATTCCGGTCACCGGCATGATGCCCATGGTCATGCCGATGTTCTCGAAGCAGCTGAAGGCGAAAAAGATGAACACGCCAATGCAGATGAGCCGACCCATGGTGTCCTTGGCGTTACGCCCGATCACGAACATCCGGTAGCCGACGAAGGCCAACAACAAGATAACCAGGGTCGAACCAATGAAGCCCAATTGCTCACCAATCGCGGTGAAAATGAAGTCGGTATGCTGCTCGGGTACGTAGCCGAGCACCGTCTGCATCCCTTGAAAGAGTCCGGACCCGTGAATGCCGCCGGCACCAATGGCACTCTTGGCATTGTTGACTTCGTAGATCAACGCCTGGAGCTTGGGGTTGGTCGAGCTTTGGTTGAAGAATGAGGTGAAACGTTCGATTTGATACTTGTGCAAGAGGTCCAAATAGACCGCCGACACCAAACCAATGGAACCAGTCACGGCCAAGAGCGTCATGAAACGTGGCGGCACGCCGGCGATGACCATCATGGCCGACACCGTGATAACGACGATGACGGCGGTGCCTAGGTCGGGCTGCGCGGTGATCATGAGCAGCGGAGTCCCTCCCATCAACAGCAGGCGACAGACGTCGTACATCGTCAAGCCTTCCGGCCGACGCTGGCAGTAGGTCGCCACGGCCAGGATGATAAAGAGCACGGTGAATTCGCTGGGCTGAATCTGAATGAAACCCAGGCTGTACCAACGTTGCGCGCCGAGGGCGCTTTTACCGAGAAAGAAGACGCCGGCCAGTCCCAGCAGACCGCACACGTAGAGCGGCGTGGCGACACTTTCAAATCGTCGGTAGTCAATGCGCGAGATGACCAGCATGACCACGATGCCGATGATCACGAAGAGCGATTGACGTTCAAAGTAGTAATGGGGATTGAATCCCTCGTCCAACAGCGCCTGTCTTGTGGCGCTGTAGTCCATGACTGCGCCAAAAAGACCCAGGGCGATCAAGCCACCGGCCAGGCCCAGATCGAGCGAATCCCTGGAACGAACCCGAGGCGAAAAGGCACTGAGCGTGTCGGTCATTGGATGGCCCTCAGTAGTTCGGCGCCGTCAATGCTGCAATCCCACCACCACATCATCTGGAGCGCTGCTTGATAGGCCAACATTCCCAGTCCGTTCGTCGTGCGACATCCTGCATCTTCGTACAGGCTACGCCACGGCGTCATCGGCGGTTCGTAGGCAATATCCACCGCCAAAGTGGCTTCACCCACCCCTCGGAGCACCTCACCGGGTAACTCGCGCGACGAAGCCGGAGTGGCGTTGACCACCAGATCAACGTGTCCCGACTGGTCAAAGTGATCATGCACGTTTTCGTAGCGACCAGTCAGCGAGTCCACGTTCGCCAGTGAGCGGCCCAACACCGTCACCGACTCCACCCCCGCGTGCACCAACGCGTCAACAATGGCGTGCGCCGCTCCCCCGGCTCCCAACATGACGACCCGACGTTCTGGGAACGAGAACGAGAACTCCGCCTCCACCGCGTTTAGGAATCCCTGTCCGTCGGTGTTGGCTCCTAGAATTTTTCCCTCTCGCGTCAGCAGCGAGTTGACCACGCCGGTGCGCGTCGCGACGACGTCGAGCGAGTCGCACACTTGGGCCGCGGCGGCCTTGAGCGGCATAGTGACCGACAGCGCGTCGAAGCGATCAATCATGAACCGGCGAAGGTTCGATGAATCGCTGTCACGTCCTTCGACGCGCTGCGACGAACCCTCCAGGCCGCTCAACGCCAGTCCGGCCCGGTGCAGTTGCGGCGACAGCGAGTGTTCAATGGGAAAGCCGACCACGCCCAGGCGCCACCTCATTCGATACCCCGCGATTGGGCTTCCTTTTCGTTGGCCAGCTGTTGGGCGAAGGTCGTCGAAAACGCTTCCTTGCCGTTCTTGTTGATCACCGTAAAGTAGAGCCAGCTTCCCGTCGGTGCGTGCAGCACGGCGTTAATGGAGAACTTCGAGACCGTGCAGATGGGCGTCGGCGTCAGGCCAAGGTTCAGATAGGTGTTGTAGGGCTCGGGCGTCTGCAACATCGCCGGGGTCACTGTCCCACCATCCTTGTGCAGGTAATACAACACGGTGGCGTCCATTTGCAGCGGACCGCCGCGTTGCAGCCGGTTATAGATCACCCGAGCCACCTGGGGCATATTGCTCGGGTAATAGCCCTCTTTTTCCACGATCGAGGCCGCCGTAATCAGTTGATAGGCGTCCAGTCCATTGAGTTTCGTTGAGGGAGTGAGGCCGAGGGCGGTGGCCTTTCGCTCAAACCTGGTGACCATCTTGCGGGCGAAGGACATGGGCGTGTCGCTCTTGGTCAGCAGATACTCGCCCGGTCCAATGAGCCCCTCCAGTGAGCCGTTGGGATGGTACGGGCTCGTCTCGGCCAGCGTGGCCGCGTCCTTGACAAAACTATTGGCGAAGCTATTGCCGGCGTCCGAGGCAATGGACACGGCCACTTCGTTGAGCGTCAAACCAGGCGACACGGAAACCACCTCGACGTTGGGTCCCTTGGACAAGATTGACGACACTTCGGCGAATGATGAATTTTGGCGGAATTGGTAGGAACCGGCCGACACCGTCGGGCCGCCGAAGATCGTGGTGTCGATCCGGTAGGCGAACGGGGATTCAATGACGCCCTTGGCGTGCATTTCGCTCGCCACGGTCGCCAGGGAGTCGCCGGGATGCACGGTGACGATCACTTCGCGTCCGGAACCCGAAAGCGGATGCACCTGCCAGGCGAACCAGAGGCCCGCCACCACCACCAGTACGATCACCAGGCCGAGAACCCGACCGAGTGGCTTAGTCAGCAGAAAGGCCATCTAGATAGTGTTGCAGCATGATGACGGCTGCCGCGCTGTCAATTTGGGCACGCTGATTCCTCTCGTTCATGCCCGCTCCCGAGAGGAACTTCTGGGCCTGCACCGTGGTCAGGCGTTCTTCCCACTGGATCACCGTGGCGTGATGCACCCTGTCACGGATGGCTCGATACAGTTCATCGGCCTGCTCGGTACTGTCCGTCTCGTTGCCCGAGAGCGCGACCGGACGACCGACCACGATGAGACCGACCGCGTCGTCTTCCACCAATTGGGCGATTTTTCCCATCAATGATTCGTCCACGACGAACGCCGGACGGGGAAAGGCCATCGTCTGTTCGGTGTCGGTTATGGCAATGCCGCAACGGCGACTTCCCGGATCGATGCCGAGGATGCGAGCCACGGCGCCTACAACTGGTGTGCTGCCACGAGCACACGATCAATGCCGTCGACGTCACGTCCGCCGGCCAACGCCAGGCGCGCTGAACCGCCGCCGCCACCGCCCACCAGGCCGGCCAAGTCCTTCACGGTCTTTTGGGCGTCGAGCGATTCGTCCGACGCGACCACCAGGGCGACCTTGTCGTCCGTCGCGCCCACCAGCACTACCACCCGGCGTCCCCGGCGTTGCAGGTCCTGGGCCAGCGTGCGCAACGCTTCGCCGGGATAGCCGTCCACTCGCGCGATCAGCACGTCGTCGTTGCCCTGCGCGTCCAACTGCTCGGCGAAGGTAGAAAGCTGCGCCTGGCGCAACGAGGCAATCTCCTTTTCAACGTCACGCTGACGCTCCACCAGGCGCTCGAGCGAGGGCACCACCTCGTCCAGCGACGTCTTGAGCAACGTGGCCACCGATCCCAGCGCCGCTTCCATCTCATGGCTGCGACGATAGGCCGCCAGCGCGCTGACCGCTTCGATGCGGCGGGTATTGGATCCAATAGACGCTTCGCTCACCAGTTGAATCTGACCAATGTCGCCGAGGCGGTCCACGTGGGTGCCGCCGCAAAACTCCAGGCTGTGGGGTCCGGCCCTCACCACGCGAACCCGGTCGCCGTACTTGTCGCCGAAGAACATCACCGCCCCCATGGTCTGCGCTTTCTGTTTGGTGGTTTGAATGGTCTCTACCTCTTCGTTGGCCACCACGTCGCTGTTAACCAGGGTGAGGATTTCGTTTTCTTCCTCGCTGGTGAGGCCGGCTCCGTGCGAGAAGTCAAAGCGTAATCGGTCGGGCCCCACGAAGGAACCCTGCTGGCGCACGTGGTCACCGAGGACCGCGCGAAGACCCGAATGCAGCAAGTGCGTGGCGGTGTGGTTGCGCCGGGTCGACTCGCGCCGTTCAGGGTTAATGGTGGCGACGGCTGCCTGTCCCGGCAGGACGTCACCAGTCAATCGTCCGCGGTGGGCGAAGAGTCCGCCCGCCACGTTCTGGGTGTCGAGGACTTCGAATCGACCGGTTTCGCTGACCACGGTGCCGGTGTCGCCAACCTGACCTCCCGACTCGGCGTAAAAGGGCGTCGCGTCAAGAAAGAGTTCGCTGATGCCGTCTTCACCAGTCAGCAGCGCCAACACCGTCGTTTCGATGCTGTAGCGGGTGATGTCGCGACCGACAAACTCCGTCGCGCCGTGACGTTCGACCAGTTCTCGGTAGTGCGCATCATCGGCCACGTTGAGCGCCTTGGCCGATGACCGAGCCCGCTCGCGTTGAACCTTCATTGCTTCGTCGAAGGCGCCTCTATCGACACTCAAGCCCGATTCGCCCACGATCTCTTCGGTCAGTTCGATCGGGAAACCGTGGGTGTCGTGCAATTTAAAGGCCACGTCACCGGGAAACACCACGTACTTGAGCCCTAACACTTCATCACGAGCGCTTTCGAGCAGCGAGAGGCCGGTGCGCAGGGTGCGCGCGAAACCGGCCTCCTCTCTCTCGAGCACCGAGACAATGAGGTCGCGGTCCTTGACCAGCACCGGATAGGCCCCGCCCATCTTCTCGATGGTGGCGTCCACCAACGAGGCCGCCATCGGGACTTCTGATCCGGCTCGCCGGGCCGCCAAAAGGGCCCGACGGATGATGCGGCGCAGCACGTAGCCCCGTCCTTCATTGGACGGCAACACACCGTCGGACACCAGCATGGTCATGGCTCGGCCGTGTTCGGCGATGCGACGAATCGCGATGTCGGTCTCCTCGTCACGGCCGAGGGACGCCTTCACCGCTCGCGAAGCCGTCTCAATCAGTGGAGCGAAGAGGTCGGTGAAAAAGACCGACTCCTCACCGTTGAGGATCGAGAGCGTCCGTTCGAAACCGGCGCCGGTGTCAATGTTCTTCTTGGGCAGTTCGCTCAACGAACCGTCCGACGCCTTGTCGAACTGCGTGAAAACCAGGTTCCAGAACTCCATAAAACGGTCATCGCCGCCGAAGGCCGGACCACCGTCGGCCCCGAAGGCCGGTCCTTTGTCGAAGAAGATCTCGGAACTCGGACCGCAGGGACCGGTTTCGCCCATGCTCCAGAAGTTGTCGTCGTCGAGGCGTTGGATCCGCTCGGGGCGCACTCCGATCATGTCGCGCCACAGCTCTTCGGCCTGTTGATCGCTGGTGTGCACCGTCACCCAGAGCTGTTCGGGGTCGAGCCCGAAGCCTTCGGTGATGAGGCCCCAGGCGTACTTGATGGCCCCCTCTTTGAAGTAGTCGCCGAAGGAAAAGTTGCCCATCATCTCGAAGAAGGTCAGGTGACGCTGGGTGGTGCCGATGATGTCGATGTCGACCGCCCGGAAGCACTTTTGGATCGACACCGCGCGCTTGTACGGTGCGCTGTCGGTATCGAGGAAATACGGCTTGAAGGGCACCATGCCCGCCACGGTGAAGAGCAGTGACGGATCGTGAGGAATCAGGCTGGCCGACGGGACTATCGTGTGGCCGTTTTCGGCGAAGTAATCGAGAAAAATCGATCGTAATTGGGCCGCTTCCACCCGTTTACTCTACCGTTGGATCAGGGCCATTAGGGTCTTGGCCTTCTCTCCTTGCTCGCCACTGCTCTACGATGGCCTGTTCTCGTCCGTAGGTCGAGGGGTCGAAAAACACCGAACCGACCAACCCATCGGGAAGGTATTGCTGGTCAACCCAACCCTCGGCAAAATCGTGCGGGTAGTCGTAGGTGAGACCGAAACCAATTTCGCTGGCGCCGCGGTAGTGATTGTCGCGCAGGTGATCGGGCACGTCGTTCAGTCCGCCCGACTGCACGGCGTGGGTCACGGCGCCGAGCGCCCGGGTGATTGAATTGCTCTTGGGCAGCAGGGCCAACGTCACCGTGGCGTGCGCGAGGGTGAGACGGGCCTCGGGCAGACCCACGAACTCAACGGCTCGCGCGGCCGCTTCGGCCACCAAGAGTCCCATGGGGTCGGCCAGTCCCACGTCCTCGCTCGCCAGAATGACCAAGCGGCGGGCGAGAAAACGGGCACTCTCGCCACTCTCGAGCAACGTCACCAGCCAGTAGAGCGCGGCGTCGGGGTCCGAACCGCGCACCGACTTGATCAGTGCGCTCACCTGGTCGTAGTGGGTGTCGCGCGACTGATGATAGAGACGGCCGTCGCGCGCTTGGGCCACGTGACTGACCTGCACCATGGCGTCGTCGCCCCCGTCGGCCCGGGCCAAAATGATGGCGGTGTCGAGCGTGGTCAGCGCCGCGCGCGCGTCACCGTCGGCCGACGAGGTGATTGCCTCGATCGCTTCGTCCGAGATCGTGGCCTTTCGAAGTTGCAGTCCGCGATGAACCAGCGAGGCCAGGTCCTGCTCGTTGAGCGTGTGCAGGCGCCACAGCGTCGAGCGACTCATCAGCGCGGCGTTCACTTCGAAGTAGGGATTCTCGGTGGTGGCCCCGATCAAGACGATCTCACCCGTCTCGGTCGCCGGCAATAAGAGGTCCTGCTGGGACTTATTGAAACGGTGCACCTCGTCGATGAACAGCACCGTACGCTGGCCCTGTTCACCGAGCCGGTCGTGGGCGCGGCTGAGCGCTTCACGCACGTCCTTCACGCCACCGTTGACCGCCGACAGGCTCTCGCTGGCGTAGCCGGCCGAACGGGCCATGATGCGCGCCAGCGTGGTCTTGCCGGTGCCGGCCGGACCCCACAGGATCATCGAGGTCAGCTGCTTGGCGTCCACGAACCGGCGCAGCGGCCCGTCGGGACCGACCAGGTGACTTTGGCCCACCAGCTCGTCGAGCGTGCGAGGGCGCAGTAGTTCGGCCAGCGGGGCCGCCTGCTTCAGGCGCTGGGCGACGGCGTCATCGAAGAGTGACGTGGTTCACGAACCTTTGGCGGTCTTTAGGTGCAGATCGCGGATCTGGCGCGCCGAGATGCTCTTGGGAGCCCCGGTCATGAGGTCACTGCCGGACTGCGTCTTGGGAAAGGCAATGACTTCGCGAATATTCTCTTCGCCGGCGAAGATGGCCACCAATCGGTCGATCCCGAACGCGAAACCGGCGTGCGGCGGTGCGCCGTACTTGAAGGCTCCCAGCAGAAAGCCAAACCGACTTTCGGCCTCTTCGTCGCTGATGCCCAAAGCGTTGAAGACGCTCGACTGAATGTCGGCGCGATGGATCCGCACCGATCCGCTGCCCAACTCCCAGCCGTTGAGCACCAGGTCGTAGGCCTGGGAACGTACCTTCAAGGGTTCGCTCGAGAGCAGTTCCAGGTCATCGGGGTGGGGCATAGTGAAAGGATGGTGGGCCGCCATGAGGTTGCCGTCTTCGTCGATGCCTTCGAACATCGGAAACTCGGTGACCCAGACATAGTGATGCGGACCTTCGCCCACGGGCGTAGAGCCGACCGTGACCCGCAGGGCACCCAGGACCTTGCAGGCTTGCACGTACTCGTCGGCTACGCACAGCACGATGTCGCCCACTTGGGCGCCGTCGACGTTGGTCAGGGCCAACGTTTCGCTCTCGTTCAAGAACCGCGCCAAGGGCGAGTCGAGGCCTTCATCGGTGATGCGAAACCAGGCCAGGCCTTTGGCGCCCAGTTCCTTGGCGAGATCGACCAACTGGTCGAGACGGCTGCGAGAAAGCTCGGCGCCGCCGGGCACCCGCAGGGCTTTGACCGTCGGTGCGGCGAAGGCCTTCACGTCGGTCGCGGCGAATACCTCCGACAGGTCACAAAGCACCATGCCAAAACGCAGGTCCGGCTTATCGGTGCCGTAGAGATCGAGGGCCCGCGTCCAGGTCATTGATTCAATGGGGCCGGGACGCACACCGGTGGCCGCTTCGGCGGCGTCGAGCACCGCGCGCGAGACAAAACCCATTATGTCGTCCTGGGTGACGAAGCTGGCCTCCATGTCGAGCTGGGTGAATTCGAACTGGCGATCGGCCCGCAGGTCCTCGTCGCGTAGGCAACGAGCGATCTGAAAGTAGCGATCGAAACCGCCCACCATCAAGAGCTGCTTGGCGATCTG
>Ga0182024_10012864_pt1 | contig 16471 bp, 15 predicted proteins | sample P32metaG_FD_120480 | JGI IMG/M metagenome (GOLD analysis project Ga0182024, IMG submission 120480) | Permafrost microbial communities from Stordalen Mire, Sweden - P3-2 metaG (Illumina Assembly) | ecosystem: Environmental > Terrestrial > Soil > Wetlands > Permafrost | place: Sweden: Stordalen... | reverse complement strand
GCACGGGTTCGAAGCCGATGCCCGAGCAGGCTGCGAGCAGGCGGGCGCCGAGTGCTTGCTCGTCAAGCCGGGCGAGTTCGATTCGATGCTCGCCGACCCAAGACCGCGTCCCGGATAAGTGCCGTACCGGACGAGGCCACAATCGCGAGCGCTGCGTAGAGTCCGCGCGCGGGTAACTCATCACGGGCTCGTCGACCCGCCTGACACGTCTCCGACAACGGCCGGCCATCTCGCGACGGCAGTTCGGCACGTCCGCTCCCCCGCCAGGCCTTCTCGACGTTCTGCCGGCAGGACTGTCGGTGTGCTGGCCGAGGGTTCTCGTTCCGGCGCCCGCCGGACGTCAGGTCATGTTCGCAAGGGTCGCCGAGCGGCGGGTCTGTCCGCCGCTGTCCTCGGTTGTCCGTCGGCTACTGCTACCCTTACTGCTACCCTCGGGCCCTCACGAGGGGCGGGCGAGCTCTCCTGTAGGGGCTCTGACCAGCACTTTTACTGTCGGGCTGGCGGGATTCGAACCCGCGACCTCTTGACCCCCAGTTACCGCCCAAACGTTTCGCTACATCTCAATCGGTCCCACCGACATTCTGTGGCCAGGGCTTTCGCGAACGACCTTCTTGCGGTTGTCTCCCCTTGTCTCACTACATTTCTTAGGTAAAAACTTAGGTAGATGTCTGCGGCCGTCACCCGCGATACCGATGTGCGCGACCAGCGCGCTCCGCAATCTCTTCCAGGCGAACCTCATCGGCGGCCATCGGACTTCCGATGTTCATCGTCAATCAAGAAGCGAGCGGAACGAGCCCGGTCAACCACTCCGCCTTCGAACCACGCATGCACGCCGAGCCATACCAACGCGGCATCGACGCCGTCGACATCGACGATCTCCCGCGCCCGTTCGACGAGGTAGCCGAGCATCGGGTTTCCCCTCGCCGGCCAAGGTGCAGCCGGTTGCTCACTTTGGCGGACAACCGCGACCAATGTCTGCTCCGCGAGATAGGCATGGATCTCCGCGAGCCACTTCTCGAGCGCGACGCTCGCGGACGCATCGTCACCCGGGAATCGACCATGGATGACGTTGTTGTCGTTGCCCACCGCACCTCCACTCCGATCGTCTGCTACCCCGCGGACGCGACGCTATGCGAACGCACCGGAGAGTCGAGGTGGCTGTCGCCCTTCGCAGCCACGACAGCTTGATCGCAAAACACGGGCGAGTAGATTTGCAGCCCAGAATGGCAACGGTCGTGAGAGCGCGAGGCGAACCTTACGTCGTGTTGGAGGCGAGGTGAAGCTCGATCCGCACGCGGTCGGGGCGACACGCGCGAGCATCGGACCTCTAACTCTTCTGAGCCGTGTTCGCCGAGCGCCGCACAGGTCCGTTCCCGCCACCAGGAAGAACTTGTTCGCCGGCATATGTGATCAATCGTTGTCTTACTGCAGTTTGGCGGTAGCCATCAGCCATCCGACAGATGTCGCGTCGAACTTTCGTCGGACCATGGATCCTGGGTTTTCCAGTACGGCGTTACAGCGGGACGGCTTGTTGGGGTCGAGCAGCGCGCGTTGTACGGCGTCACCCGCATCGATCGCGTGTTCCGAGTGCAGCGCGGTCGCACGACCTCGTCGAGTTGCTCGCGATATTAGTGGAGCGCGCCTTGCAGGTTGCCGACGGGCTTATGTGAGCGTGTCGTTGAAGGGGGTCACCAGCTCGGCCAGTGGCGTTCGGCGGGGCGGCCTCGTTGTAGACCGGGAAATCCGTCATGGTCCAGCCGTGTAGCGCCTCGGGATAGATCTCGCAACGGTGATCCACATTTGCGTCGCTGAGCGCCCGCTCGAGCCGCGCTGCCATCTCGGGAGGGTAGGAGTCGTCGTGGTCAGCATCGGCGAAATGGATTCGAGAGGCGATCCGAGACGTGAGACGCTGCGGGCTGAGATCGGAGTCGGTGGCCAGGGTGCCGCCGTGGAAGCTCGCTGCCGCGGGATACGGTCCGGATAGGTTCCGGCCGCGGTCAACGACATCGCCCCAACCGAGCAAGCCCACGACTGCGGTGACACGTCCATGTATCGCAGCAGCAAAAGCGTTGAACATCATGGTCTTGTCGGGGTACCCCACGGACGCAGTAGTCCTGTTCGAGGCGACCAAGCAGACGGCATCTATGTCACCTTCTCGGCGGAGCTGCTCGAAAGCGATCCCGTACTTGTCCACATAGCTCGCCCGCTGAAGATTGCGTCGGACAACATCGGGACATTGGGAGGGCAAATGGTCGGTGGTCTTCAAGCGTCACGAAGGCAGGACACCACCTCAACTATCCGGGCGTAGAGATCCGCCCGATCGCACCAAGCCCATCCTCTGGCGGCAAGACCGTGCCAGGTGGAGGGACTGCGATTCCCGGCACGGTGAACCACATCGCCCCGTCGGGCCCGGCTGTGATGTCATCCAGCCCATTAAACGGGACCGAATCGACGAGGTAGTTGGTCACGGTGCCGGTGATGGTGATCCGACCAATCGACTGGCCCTCGTTGACGAACCAGAGCGCGCCATCAGTGCCCGCGGTGATCGCAGTCGGGAGCGAGATGCTGGGGTCGGTGTAGGTGGTGATGGCGCCGTCGGTCGTGACCTGACCGATCAAACTGAGAGGCCGTCCCGTGATGTCGAGGGTGTTGGCGGTGAACCAGAGGGCGCCGTCAGGCCCGGCGGTGATGGAGGTGAGCTGCGGGGACGAACCAGGAAAGGAGTTCGTCGGCGTAGGGAAGGCATAGTCAGTGACCGTGCCGGTCGTGGTGATTCGACCGATAGAGGAGTAGTTGTTGGTGAACCACAAAGCTCCGTCAGGCCCTGAACTAATGGACGTTGCTTCGCCGATGCCGGGGTTGCCGGGGACCGGAGGCACGGTGAAAGTGGTGACAGTGCCGTCAGTAGAGATTCGCCCGATCGAATAGGTGTCGAAGTCGGTAAACCAGAGGGCACCGTCCGAGCCCGCCGTGATGGAATCCGGCCTGAGAATGCTGGGGTCCGTGTAGTTCGTGACGACGCCGCTAGTCGTGATCCGACCAATCGAGTTATTGCCGTAGTTCGTGAACCACAAGGCACCGTCGGGACCCGTGACGATGCCGCTCGGGTCAGAGATGCTGGGGTCGGTGTAGTTCGTGATTACTCCGGCGGTCGTGATCCGACCGATCGAGTTGTCGTCGTCGTTCGTGAACCACAAGGCACCGTCGGGACCCGCCGTGATGGCGTTCGGCCCGGAAACGCTGGGATCTGTGTAGATCGTTACGCCTGGTGCGGTTGGGCAGGTCGAGGAGTTCGGCGCAGGAACCGCGGCGGTACCGGCGGTGGTCGTCGTCGCTGTGGTTGTGGTTGTGGTTGTGGAGCAGCCTGGGGCGGTCGTCGTGGTAGTCGCGGTCGTGGTCGTCGTAGATATCGTGGGCGTCACGGGTGAAGTCGGTGCTGACCACGGACCATTTCCTGCGGAGTTACTCGCCAGGACCTCGAAGATGTACGCCGTACCGTTCACGAGTCCGTTCACAGTGAGACCAGAGGCGCTCGTAGCCCCGACCCTCACCCACGACTTCCCGTTGTTGCGCGAGTACCGAACGAGGTAGCTCATAATCGGAGACCCGCCAGCAAACGGCGTTGACCAACTCACAGAGACACTGACGTTCCCCGCGACTCCGCTAACCCCGGTCGGTGGCCCCGGAGGAACCGCGTTGGCGATCTTGCCGACTTGCTTGCCGACCTTCGCGGCCAGTCCGTTGTTCGCGTACGCGGTATGAATCGCCACGATATTGGCGGCCGTGGCTATTAGCGCGACGGGATTGCCGGAAAGCACAGATTCCGCAAGGGCTGCTACGTCCTCGGCTGATGGGGCGCATACAGGGTCGTTGCGGCTGCACACACTGACGGACCGATCCCAGACCGAACTCGGCATGTCCTTTGCGCTCACACCTGCAATCGCTGCGAGACGACTGTTTGCTGTCAGCCCGTTGACGTTCGTCGGCGCATTCCCGATGTTGTAGGAGTCCGTGCCGATCCGGCCGGGATCCGCGATCAGCCCGATGCCGACGATGCGGTTGAGAATGTTGGGAGGTAGGAGCTGCACGACCTGGTGCACGACCAGGGCGCCTTGGGAGTAGCCGAAGAGCACAATCGGCTGAAGTGGACAGATCGCCGCACGTTGTGTGAGCTCGTCGGTCAGAAGTCCTATTCCCGTATTGATGCTGGCGAAAAAGGTCTCGAGCGTCGAGGTCACTGCCGCTGACGGATAATTGAGCGCCACAACAGTGTTTGGCTGTGAGTCCTGGCTCTCGAACGCGTTTACCGCGGCAGCGACGGTGCTACCAAGGCCCCCATCCTGCGATTCCGTTTCTCCACTCCCCCGCAGTCCGATCACCAATGTGTTACCGGGCGCAGGACACGAATCCGACGCCGTCACCGCTCCCAACGGAACGAGCAATGCCGCCGACATGACGGTAAGCGCAACGCACACACCGACAGTGAGAACCCTCCGCACGCGTCCACGCCTGCCGAACAACGCACCTGTACCAGTGGTCAAGCTGCGTGATCGCACCCCTTACCTCCCACCCGCCACACCGGCGATTACGAAGTCCACGACTTGAGACTTACCAGCGCAAAGTAGAACGGTCCAGACAGGAAGTCGCCAACAGACGCGAGCGGAATCTTTCAACACTGTTCACCCTGACGCCGGTTATGTGAGGTAGTCCGCTGACCAGTCAACCGAAGAACTCCGTCCCAAGGAACGAGTTGCGACCTACCTCACGGCCAACTCCTCGAGAGGCCACGAGACGGGTGCCTTCTGCGAGAGCTCCCGTCTCGGGCGACTGCGCTCCGACTCCTGCAGCGTTTCGGGCCGCAACTGTGAATCGATACGTCTCGCCGGTCTGCAGACCCGTGATGATCTCGGTGGTCTTCGTCGAGCTGAATGTGTCTACTGGTTGAGCGGCTGACCCGACGTGTGGCATCACGACGTAGCCGGTGACCTGCGTCCCGCCGTCACTGACCGGCGCGTGCCATGACACTTTGGCCCGACCGTTCCCGATCGCGATCGCAACGACGTCCTGCGGTGCGCTTGAACCGGTCGTGATGCGTCCGATCGTGTTGCCCTGCGCGTTGGTGAACCACAGTGCGCCATCGGGCCCGACCGTGAGATCGGTCGGAAGGGAAATACTCGGGTCCGTGTAGTCGGTGATCTTCCCCGCGGTCGTGATGCGACCGATCGAGTCGTTCTCGGGGTTCGTGAACCACAGGGCACCGTCGGCGCCGGTCGTGATGTTTTCTGGGTACGAGATGCTGGAACTGGTGTAGTTCGTAACCTTTCCCGTCGTAGTGATGCGTCCGATCGAGCCGCCGCCGGTGTTCGGGTTGGCGGTCGTGAACCACAAGGCGCCGTCCGGTCCAGTCGTGATGCCGAACGGACCCGAGATACTCGGGCCGGTGTAGTCCGTGATCTTGCCGGTCGTCGTGATCCGACCGATCGAGCCACCACCATTTGGGAAGTTGGGGATGAACCCGTTGTTCGTGAACCACAAGGCGCCGTCAGGCCCAAGAGTGATGTCTTCAGGGCCTGAGATCTTGGGGCTGGTGTAGTCGCTGATGCTTCCCGTCGTGGTGATACGTCCGATCGAGTTGTTCCCGACGTTGGTGAACCACAAGGCCCCGTCGGGTCCTGCGGTGATGTCGTTGGGTCCTGCGATGCCGTGCCCGCGGTAGTAGGTGATCTTCCCAGTCGGGGTGATCCGCCCGATCGAATCGCCGCCGGCGTTCGTGAACCACATTGCGCCGTCAGACCCTGCAGCGATGTCTTCGGCGTTCGAGATCCCGGTGCCGGGGAACGTGGAGACCTTCCCGGCGGTCGTGATCCGGCCGATCGAACCTCGAACGAAGTCGTTCGTGAACCACAACGCGTCGTCAGCGCTCACCGTGATGCCAAAAGGTTCCCGGATCCCGGTCCCGACAAAGCTGCTCACGACCGGACCGCCAGCGCCAGCAGCACTTGCCGTCCCGGCCGGGAGCGTTGCTGTGACGGCAGCAAGCGAGGCTGCGGTCAACGTGACGAGTAGCGCATCCCGTGCTCCACGGTTCCGAAACGACATCGATGCTCCTCTGAATGGGGTCGCGGTGTTGCTCCCCTTCGAACGTGACGAGTTAGCCGAGGTGTGTGACGAAGATGAGGGGTGAGCGCCGCACCTGGCGGGCGAGCAGTAGCGAGGCGAGCACGATTCCGACGATGCTGCCAAGGGCAATGGCGACGGCGCGCGACCAGATTGGGTTCAAAGCAAGTGTTGTCCCGACCGCGACGACGACTGCGGTGAGGGCCGCGGTGGGATATTGGAAGCTGTCGAGCAGCGCGACCTCGACGGCGAGGGTGGTGATCGCGAACAACAGCATCACCAACTCCAGCGCATTCTTGAGTTCGGGACGGAACCCTTTGGACACGCTGAGACTGAGGATGACGATCAGCGCGACCACCCACGCGAAGGCCAACCGGACCGCGGCACCGCCGAAGACATCGTGTGCGATTCCTCGTGCGGTGTCGGCCGCGTTGTCGTCGAGTGCGGTCTGCGAGAACACCCGTGGCGCGAACTTCCATAGTTCGTTGAGGTGACTCGCGGCCCAAGTGGAGCCGATCAGCGCCATCAAGAGCGGGATCGCTGCGTAATACAGCGCGTAGCGCTCTCTTGGCGCGAACCGCACGGTGTTGAATGCCCAGTTCGGCGGAAGAAGCCAGATCATTAGCCCGAAACCCGCTGCCGCGACGATAGAGAACATCGCGCGAGACCATGAACACGGTCGCAGGTTCGACGGCGCGGTCGTGGCCACGGCCACGATCGTGAGGGCGGCGACCGCGCATACGGTCGCGCAGACCGTAATCGTGATGACCTCAGGATGATTGAACGCCGTAAAGATCCTGGCCAGGACAATGATCGCCGCGACGCTCACGTAAACCGGCGTCCACCCCCGTTCCGCGATCACGATCCCCCCGATCCAGATCGCCAGGAGCGCAGCCGCCATCGTGTGACCACGGGAGAGGATCGTCGCGAAACCCGCCGCGGCGACCACGCACGCAACGAGGCCGACCGGATAGCGGCGGATGATGCCCAAACGAACCTCGCCGGTCAGGTAGCGGCGGAACAGCAGCCCTTGCAACGCGAACCCGACAACCATCGCGGCTCGCCACGCACTCACGGTGCTCGCACCGAGGGCGGCGAGCAACGCGATGAATGCCAGCAGTGCTACCAGCCGAGCGGTCGCGGTGTCGGGCGAGTCCACCAGCCGATAGACCACGGCCGGCAGACGGCCACGTTCGCGCGCCGAAACCCGCGACGCCTTGACCGCCGCCCGTCCCAGACCAAGCGCCCGCTCGGACGTGATGCCGGCCGACGCCTCTAACACGACCGCTGCTTCGAGTGCGTCCGTCGGGGAACGCCGTAACTGTCCCCGCACGATCGCAAGTGCATGCTCAGTACGCATATCAGTCACGCTGCAACCTCGCGTTCGCACAAGCCCAACCGACAACAACCCGCATTCAGCCCGGCCCGCCTACGCAGCATCATTAACACAGCACCAGGGTCGTGTCAGGCGCGATAACACTGCACGACCTCTGGACCTACACAGGGGTCGGATCGCCCGGCACATATCACTCATCTTGACGCTGCCGAAGGGCGCACGACGTAGGTGGTAAACGGTGCCTGACCGGTCCCTCGGCCGATCGGATCGGAAACGCTGACCTGTACGCCCGCGCCGTCGGGGACGGACACGGTCGTGGTCGACATGTCGTGGGTGCTGGTGTGGGGCGATTCAGTGATGCTCGCTCTTGTGCGCGCAGGCCGTGATCGTGATCCTGATACCGGGCGCTGCCGTGTGGGTCGGCATTGGTGAGGTCGACGCACGTTCGCTACGACCATCGTTCGATCAGCGGTGCGCCGGGGAAAGTGTCGGAGTTCTTGGCCGCATCGCCGACCGCAAAGCATCCCTGGGTCGAAAAGCACGACACATTGCCCAAGAGGGCATCACCGGCACCGGGCGGGTTCGGGCTGGCGTCGATCACCCACTTGGTTCCGTTCCACTGCTCGACCAGCGTTGTCGTGGTCGACGCGGTCGACGAGTCACCAACCGCGAAGCAACTGTTCGACGCAGGGCACGACACATTGAACAGTTCGGCTTGAGAGGTCGGATTTGGGGTCGTGCTGGCCGTCCAGCGACTGCCGTTCCAATGCTCCGCGAAGGTGTGTTTGGTCGACGGGTCGAAGTAGCGGCCCACCGCGAAGCAACTGGTTGGGCCAGGGCACGAAACGCCCGAAAGTTCCGTGTCGGAAGTAATGTTCGGGCTCGGGATGATTGTCCAGCGGGCGCCGTTCCAGTACTGCACGAACGTGTAGAACCCTCCAGGCCGATAGGCGGCGCTGACGACAAAACAGCCTGACGGACTGGGACATGACACCCCGCCCGGACCGTCGTCGGACCATGAGCCGACCGTCGGGTTGGGGAGAGCCCTAATCGTCCATTTTGCGCCGTTCCATCGTTCGACCACACCACTGGCGCTGTTGTCGGTCTTGGTGTCGAGCCCGATGGCGAGACAACTGCTCGGATTCGGGCACGAAATGCCGGTGAGGACCACGTTGCCGGTCCCGCCGTAGGGAGGGCTGGACATGACCGACCAGATCTTGCCGTTCCAATGCTCGATAAAGCTTTGATCGGTATCGGCTTTCGTGAGGACACCGCCGACCGCATAGCAACTGTTCGCACGCGGACACGACACCGCGTTCAACCACGTGCCGAGCGTTCCAGCCGGGCCGGGACTCGCGACGAGAGACCATCGGGCGCCGTTCCAGTGTTCGATATCGGAGAGGCTCGAGAACGCTCCCGCGTCTTGAGTGTCATATCCGACAGCCCAACAGCTCGCGGCGCTTGGACACGACACGCCAACCACAGTGACATCTACTGAAACGCCGCTTGGAACAATCGACCAACCCAGAGCGGCACCGGCCGGTGACACAACCGCAACCAGGCTCGCGCCAACCAGACCGATCGCGACAACCAGCCGGGCTGGCGCGCATTTCACAACATGACCGATCGCTACGCGACGCACGTGACCTCCAAGATTGATCCGTATGCTCCCAAGACATGAACAGCACGAGCGAACATCACAACAACACGCAATCGTGCTCGACAACCAGGCCCACAGACTTACAAAACGAGGTCGCCCACGATTGACGCGGCCAGACCAAGATGTAGTTCGTGCGCTAGCAGGACAGCAGCCCCACCGGGTTTGCCGAGTTTTCGACCGTAATGTCCGTCACCGTCTCGGTCGGTTCACTCCCGATCCAGATTTCGATCTGAGCCGGCGTCGCAGTTCCCACGTATCCTCCCATATTGCCGAGCCGAATGCTGTCGGGAAGGCACGATGCCTGCCCGGATGGCTGCTGGCCTTCGCGCTGCGCTGCCTCAATTGATGTCATGCCGACCGTCGTACCTTCCGCCGTTTCGTATCGGCTCGAGACCGTCTGAAAGCCGGCGAGGGTTTGCGTCTTCACGTTCAGGTAGTAGACGGTCCCGCAATACGGTCCCAGCACCTGCGGTTCGACGACGAGCGGGATGGCGCCAGGAATGACCGAACAGTCGTAACCGAGCGCGATGTAGTTCGGCAATCCCACGTCAATGTTTCCGACCGCGGTCGCTTCGGGTGTACCGATATCCGCGGCGAGATCGGCCTCGGTTGACACACCGAGCTGGAGGGGGCCGATCTGACCGCCAACGGCGAGCACTCCGCCTTCGAGTGGTGGCTGATCAACGGGTGGACATGAGAACGCAATGCCCGATGCCTGACCGCCGCCCGGTGCGTTGCCGAACGAGATCGTCGCGCCGGACTCGGTGACAAGCCGATAGCCCTGCCCATGCGGATTCGAGAAGATCGCAGTAACCGGATCACACGCAGACGCGTTGAACCTGCCGAACGAGTGTGCGTCACCGAACGCATAGACCTGGCCGTCAGCGCCCGCGATCCAGTAACCAGCATGCGATGGGGTCGTCGCCATCCCGACGACGTCCGACACCTGCACACCCCGACCAGGAAGGCTGCCGACGAAGTGGGCGTCACCGAAGTCGAAGATCCCACCGTCGCGAGCGACCAGCCGGTAACCCCTACCTGATGCACTCGTTGTCATGCCGACGATCGGCTGACGCAAGATGAGATTACCGGTCGACCCATAGAAGCGAGCATCACCGAAGCTGAACACACCACCGTCACTGGCAACGAGCCAGTACCCCTTACCGCTCTTCGTCGGAGCCAACGAGACGACCGGCTGGTTCAGATGCGCGGCACCCATGCTCCCGTAGTACCGGGCGTGGCCGAACGCGAACACGCCCCCATCCGCGCCCGCGACCCAATAGCCACGACCACCCGGTCTCATGGCGCCACCAACAATCGGAGCGTTCAACGACAGGCCCCAGGGACTGCCATACGGTCCGCCATACTCGTCGGCCTTGCTGCTTCCGAACACGAGGCCGTCCGCGTACACCATCCAGAACCCCGTCCCGTTCGATGTCGCAAACCCTCCGACAGGAAGGTGCAGCGGTGGCGTCGCTGCACCCGCCGACAGCGGCGATGTCCCGACCGTCATCAACGCAGCGACTGCGACGGCCACGACAGTTCCGACTCGGTAATACCGGCTCATCTTGGCCTCCAACACAGAACTGTCGCGGTCTCGCTCACCGTAGCGATCACACGTGATCTCCGCTCCGGAGTGTGCCTGTCGTGAATATCGCCGACCGACGGGCCGAGGGATGGGTGGTCAACTTGTGCAATCGTCGGTTGGGTGCACTGGCAGTTCGACGAAAGCTGTGGCGACGTGCGCCATGCGGTTGCGTGGAAGCGGCACTGAATGCGGCCGCCGAATGCCACGGCCATTAGATGTACTGCCGGGTTCGGGTTCACCAACGTGATCGGCACGGTGCTTGACACCGCCTCAAGGACACGAAGGCCCGAGATCGCGATCCACACGACTGCGGAGCAGTCGATCACCATGCCTTGATGACGAGCCACCTGCTCGCTGACGTCGCTGGCGAACTCGGCGAGGTTTTTGGCGTCGATCCTCGATGGGGGCCTGAAGACTGGAACGATCATGTCGCTTCGCTTTCTATGGAGAAAGACTCGGGAACGGTCAACGCGCAGTCGGGCGCCAAACGTCAAGAATCCTGCGAGGAGCGGAGCAAACGATGAGCTGCTCCGCCCCTCGCCTTCATCAGATGCGCTATCGGTGCAGCACGCGCCGTTGCGTGCTGCGAGCGCAGACGTTCACCCTTCGCGGCTTACGCAGTCACCCCGACCGGCTGGATTACCAGCGGCCGGCGTTGTAGTGGGGCAGCCACCAGTACACGGTCGCCCAGACGCCGTGGTTGTTCGCTGATCCCCAACCGTTGCTCCAAGAGCTGAGCAGGCTGCCGGCAGCGTCGCACAGCCAGCCAAAAACGCCGTAGTAGTACTCGCACACCTGTTCCGCTCCCCAGATCGCACCGCGAGCCATATCTCCGTAGCTTGCGACGACCCAGAAGTCACTTCCGGTGATGCCGTACGAGAGGTCCTCTTGAGCGACATTCGTGGGGCCGGCAGAAACCGGTTCAGTCGCAGGGGCGTCGGCACCTACGGCGCCCGAGACATCGGGCTGGTCGGGCCGTGGGCCGGCCCCAACCTCCGCGACGCCGGAGAACGCGGCCCGCATCTTCTCGACGATTTGCTCTCGTTCAAAGGGCGTCGCCGTCTCGTTGTGCCATTGCTTCAGCTCGGCTGAGGTCAGATGGATCGATCCCGACGCGCGCAACGATGTGGCGCCGGGCGTTTGCGTCACCGTGGCGCCGCCAGCCGCTATTGCTACCGCAACGAGGATCGAGACCCCGACGACCGCGAGATGGCTGCGGGACCTTACTTTCTTCGCGTCATGCCAGATTGCCTTGTGTCTCATCGTGCCTCTCCTGTTCGTCGGCCTTCGATAACGACCGAGTGGCTTCTGATGCAATCGCCTGTCTGTGGCGACCACGGTCTCTGTCGCTCGTTCAACGGAGAAGTTCAAGTTGGTGTGACACGAACCGGGATGGACGGCGCGCAGCGAGTCGGCGAGCTGACCTCGACCGATCGTGCGCGAAAGGCGGCGTCAGTGAGTTCGGCTGACGCCCTGTCGGTCCGCTTCGGCTCTCCGGTAGCTCGGCACGAGACTGAGACCGCAAATCAGCGCTCTCGTCTCGGGGCGGGGCGTCACTTGCGTACCCGATTTGGCGGATGTCAGGGTTGCGCGCGTGGCGTGGTCATACGAGGCATTTGAGGATTGGTTTCTCGGCTTCGCGTACTCGACCGAAGGAACGAGCCTCGTTCATCGCGCTGCCGGGCGGCTCGGGTTGGCGCCAGCCATCGCCGACGACCTTCGCCAGGAGTGGGTGCTCGCCGTACGTCGCACGGTCGCGGGCCGTGCACGAGGATCCGATCGGCTCATCGAGTTCGTCGACGCCGACACCTCGGCGAGCTACGTGACGCGGGCATTGCAGAACAAGGCGATCGATCTGTTGCGCAAAGATCGCAGCACACCCGAACCGATCGATCCCGGCCGACCCTCCATGGCAGCGAACTGGAGTGACGCAACGCCACATGAGCTGCGAGCGGTCTCACCGAGCGCTGAGGCACTCGTCACTGAACGCGATTGGTGCGAAACCGCTCGTCAGCAGATCACAAACGATCTGCACGGGAACGTACTGCGCTGTCCGGGCTGTCCGGCCCCACGGGTGGCTCAGATCGCCTTGTACGCGATCAATGTGTGGTGTGACCGTCCGACCCACGAGTCTCTACCATCTTGGACAGCCGAGATCCAGGGCGGAACCCAGGAACTCGATCAGCTCATCTATCAAGCGTTGCTCCAGATTTTCCCCGAGCAGGTCCAGCGCAGCGCAGACGGACGATTGGCCGCGAACGTGCGGAAAATGAAACAACGGTGCGGGGACTGCGTCCGAGACCTCCTCCGAGATATTGCGCGGCGATGTCACACCTTGACGACCGGCGACGTTGTTTCAGATGTGGACGGACTCGACCATGGCTGACACACCGTCACCTCGGCGTGTCGAGTTCGACCACGACCTCGACACCTGGACCATCGATCTCGATCCCCCTGGACCAGGCGGAACCGCGACACTCCAGATGTCGCCCGGGCTCCGACTCCTTGTCGACGTTGCCGAACCCGACCGGATCGGTGCAATCCTCACGAGCGACGGGATCGGCGACAGCATCGCCACCGAAGACCGGGCTGCTGTCGCTGCGATATTCGGACGTGCCGCCCTCGACGAACTCCCGACTGCAAGCGCTCCCGGGCGGTCACGACGCAGCCCAAACGGACCTGAGGACCTCTCCGAAATCCGTGACCATCTCGGACGACTGGCCATCGCCGAAGACCTCGCGATCGAAACCACTGACCAAGTAGTCGGAGCGGTCGCCGGAGCCGAAGCTGCATTGCACGCCGAAATCCTCCGAGACAACTGGCATCTCACCAGAGACCGTCCAACCTCAACGACGGCCGCAGCGCAACGCCTGATCGCCTTGCATGCGAGCATCGCAGAGCGCATCACGCCCGACGCTCGCGACAATTTGAACCGCCTGCTCGTCGAGATCGCTTCCTTCACGCCGACCCCTACCGCCGACCAACTTCGGGCTCTGAGCCGAAACAGCGAGCCTCGCGCCGCCGACACCAAAGCTGCGGTCGGATCATGGCGCCCAACCGAGTTACCGGTCGGCCGACTCGATTTTGACAAGCGCACCGACTCGCCCGCTGCGGGACAGATCCGACTCGATCGACGCCTCTTTTCGCCAGCCTTACTCGATCCCGCCGTTCCTGCCGAAGTCACGTGGGTTCGGGCTACCGGCGACCTCATCGTGCGCTGCCGTGTCACACGCGGTGCTTACCTCGTCGCTCTCGCGAGCCATTGGGTCCGTGCCTACCGACCCGACACCCGGACCGTGCTCGCCCTCGCGCCCCTTGAGCCAATCCAACCAACCGGCGATGAACAATGGGCCGAAGCACGTCTGCATATCGGTGACCACGACGTCATCTCGCTTATCGTCGATGTCACCGACGCACCCAAACAACGACCGCCCAGCGTGCTCCGCCGCACCATCGAGGAAGCGACCAGCATCGGTAGCAATGCCGCACACCTCGAACGCCTCACCGCCCTAGCAGCAATCGATGCATGGGAAACGTGCGCACACACATGGCACGAAGCCAACGACACGGATAGACAGGCCCTCGCGCTCGCCCGAGCCGAAAACCTTGCTCTGACCGCTAGACATGAAGACCAAGCCGCAGCATTGCGAAACCAGTACGCCAACCTTCACGCGACTTGGGCGGCCACGCGCCTCGAGCCCCGACCGCCCGCCGCACCGCTCGTCGCCGACCTGCTCGTACCCGCACAATGACGACTCGCCGCGCACGCCTTGTGTGCCGTCGTCGCCGAGCCTTTTGCTTTGGTTGGTGAGTGGCAATGGCTGAGCGTTTGGTTGGTGGTCGGTTTGAGTTGTTGGATGTGGTCGGGTCGGGCGCGTTCGGGTTGGTGTGGCGCGCGTACGACTGGAAGCACCGCAAGCTGGTCGCGGTCAAGATCTTCGCGTCGCAGAGCAGCGAACCAGAACTCATCCACCGGTTCGTGCAAGAACAAGGCTTTCGGCTCTCACACCCAAACGTGCTCGCACCACTCGACTTCTTCTCCGACAGCGAACGAGCCGCCCTGGTCATGGACCTCGCCGAAGGCGGCAGCCTCGAAGAACTCCTTGCTGGCGGACGGCCCACCCTCTCCACGGCTGTGGTGATCATCGAACAACTTCTCGACGGCGTTGCCTACATCCACAGCCAAGGAATTCTGCATCGCGACATCAAACCAGCGAACGTGCTTCTCGACGTCGACGAACACGGACAACTGCAGGTCCGGCTCTCCGACTTCGGCCACGCCCTCCCGACTGGAGGACCCCGCCTGACCGCACCCACAAACGTCGTCGGGACACCCGGCTACATCGCACCCGAGCTATACGACAACCACGACGCCTCACCTCAAAGCGACCTCTACTCCGTCGGTGCGCTCGCCTACCAACTCCTCACCGGCAACCAACCCGCCGCACCACTCCACACCCTCGTCGCCACCGACCCGAGCGTCCCCGAACCGCTCCGACCCTGGCTCGTCTCACTCACACAACCCGACCCCACTCAACGACCCAACACCGCCCAAGCAGCCCTCACCCGGCTCCACATGGCTGCAACGAACCTTCAGGCTTTCGCACCCCTCGCTGAAAGCCGCCTCCCACCAGCACCACGACCACGACACCAACGACGACAACGTATGAAGCGGATAGTCGCAAGTCTCGCCGCCGTTGCACTCATCACCGGAACCATCGCCACCATCACCCTCACACGACACGCCAACACCAACAGCAAGATCGCGGCCAACCTCGAACTGTTGGCGGCCACCGGTCAAGCTGACGCCGCTCGCGGCGATCTCGACACCGGATTGCTCCTCACCAGTCAGGCATACCTCCGCTCCTCAACACCACAGATCCGAGACGACGCCCTCCAAGCGCTCGCACAACGCCCATTAGCACTCGTGCGATACCTGACCCGAACGACCGGCCCGATCAACAACCTCGCCGTGTCATCCGACCACACACTCGTCGCGGCCGCCGGAGACACGATCTCGATCTTCGACCTCCAAACCGACCGGCCGCTCCCGGTCCCCGCATTCGCCGACGCGACTGGTGTCCTCTTCAGTGCGAACGGACGCCGCCTCGTCGTCACGACCGACAATCACGGCGTTTCTATCGTCGACGTCATGAAAGATCGCGTTGTTTGGAACTCAACTGGCCGTGTGCCGAGCGGGTTCCCGGCAGTCGATGGACTGACGAGTTCACGTATCGGAATCAACGCGGGGGGGAATATTCTCAGCGTATCCGCCTTTTGTGATGTGTGGGTCGTCGACACCGCTTCGGGTCACACGATCAAGCTCGTCATGCCGAGCGACGCGGCAGGTTGCGGGCAAGGTTTAAGTGCGATGAGCCCTGACGGCCGGCAGATCGCGGACGCACAGCCAGACCGAATTGTGTTGTTCAACACGGGTTCAGGCGAGGCGACCACAATAAAATGGCTGCACGGTCTCGTCATGAATGAGACGCTTCGCTACACGTTACTTCGCGGACAGCAGTACCTTCTCGACATCGTGACAGGCGCCCCTGGAGCGAAATCCCTGTCGCAGACGCACCCAATCACATCGACGAACTGTTCCGATCCGAGGGCCGAAACCGACCTTCATTGCGTGCCCGTACCAAGTAACGGTCCACTCTATGGTGCCGTTTTCATGTGGGATTCATTCGGACACATGGTGAGACACTCCTCGCTCCCCGCGCAAGTCGGCGGTTCAGAGGACATGGGCGTCAGTGACGACGCGAGGTTC